>Ga0326728_10013655_pt1 | contig 17560 bp, 16 predicted proteins | sample MB3enrmetagenome_FD_207602 | JGI IMG/M metagenome (GOLD analysis project Ga0326728, IMG submission 207602) | Lab enriched peat soil microbial communities from McLean, Ithaca, NY, United States - MB31MN | ecosystem: Environmental > Terrestrial > Soil > Wetlands > Peat | place: USA: New York... | reverse complement strand
GCAGGTTGCTAGCGAACGAGCAGAGAGTGAAGCTATTATACGCCGGATTCGTTATGGGGTAGATAGTGGCAGGCGCCAGTACAAGGACTTTGCCGTGTTGTATAGGACTAATGCTCAGAGCCGTTCAATTGAAGAGTCGTTTATCCGTTACGGTATCCCTTATAGAATTGTAGGCGGCCAACGCTTTTACGACCGAAAAGAAGTTAAGGATGTTATCGCCTACTTGCGCTTGATCTATCAACCGGAAGATCGGGTCAGCTTTGAGCGGGTTGTCAATGTCCCGACCAGAGGCATTGGCGCCAAGTCTTTAGTTAGTTTTTATAAGTGGAAGGGGGACAATCGTTTGTCGCTCAGTGAGGCGCTAGCTACTGTCCAGCAATCTGACTCGGTTAGCGGTAAGGCTAAGAACGGCTTAAGTGAGCTTGGTGACACACTGCAAACTATGAGGGAATTAACAGAAGATGCTCAGCCCTCTGTCGTAATTGATTCACTGCTGCGCCGAATTGATTATTGGCATTACCTAAATGACGGGACGCCTCAAGGTGAATCGCGCCAGGAAAATGTCAAGGAACTTATCAGCGTAGCCCAATCCTACCAGGATGTAGGCTTGGATGGGTTTTTAGAAGAAGTGGCTTTAATGAGTGACATAGACAAAGCCGATTTCAATTCGGCCAGTGTAACTCTTATGACCCTGCATAGTGCCAAGGGCTTGGAATTTCCAGTAGTTTTTATGATTGGCCTGGAAGAAGGCCTGTTCCCACACTCCAGGTCATTGTATGACCAGTCGGAAATGGAAGAAGAGCGTCGTCTTTGCTATGTTGGTATGACGCGGGCTAAGGAAGAACTTTATATGACGTATGCTACTAACCGCTTGCTTTATGGCGGGGTACAGCATAATCCACCCAGTCGGTTTTTGAGTGAGATTGAGGCCGAAAATGTCGTCTCAGAAAGCGATATAGGCACCAGTCTTAACGTATCCTTGTTAAATAAAAATGATTTTGTTAACTCGGGAGAGCCAACAGCTAACGAACCACGCTATGTACCGGATTTGGAGGAAGGCGATAAAGTGCAGCACCAAGTGTTTGGCAAGGGAACAATTATGGAAATTGAAGGTGAGATCGCTGCGGTTTACTTCAAGGGTAAAGGTATTAAAAAACTAAACATAGCCTTCGCGCCGCTTAAAAAACTATAAGTGAAGTTGTAGCCTTTGCCTGTATAGCACTTGGCAGGTTACAATATAAACTGGATCATAGGATTGTAGGCCTGTATTCAAGTAATACCTTAATCAACTAGTCTACTCTCCTAACTATTTATCCAACCAAATTTATGCATACAAAAGTCTTGAAGTTTAAGCGACGCTTTCAGAAAAAGCGTACTTTGTGGCAACGGGCAGTGCACGATATTATCCGGCATCCGGTTTTAGTCCCGATTGTAACGCTATTGGTGCTCTGCATAGTAGCAGCCATTACACTTGTAATACTGGAACGACGTAATAGCTTTAAACCGCCAACGGCGTTCATAGTGATTGTTTCCCATGATAATGAGCAGGAAACAATTCCAACTCATGAGCATACAGTCAGTGCTCTGCTGGCTAAACTTAACATCACGCTTAATAAAGGTGATGTTGTTGAACCAAGTTTGTCTACGCCAATCAATCAGGAAGATTTTCGTATCAACATATACCGGGCTGTACCGGTTGAAATTGTGGAGGGCGCCCAAAAGATTTTTACATCTAGTGCTGCTACTACGCCGCGAAGTATTGTCGAACAAAATGGCATTACTGTTTATCCGGAAGATTATGTAAATTTTGTACCGATAACCAATTTTGTTACCCAGGGAACAATTGGCCAGGAAGTTGTGATTGATCCAGCTACGCCAATAGACTTTAACTTGTATGGTACACCCACTGTGTTACGAACCCACACCTCGACTGTGGGGGAGTTGTTGGCTGAGAATAATATAAAACTAGGTAAAGATGACAGCGTTGAACCAGCTGCAAATACATCGCTTAGCTCCAGTGTGCCGGTGTTTGTAATCCATAAGGGTACACAAATCCAAAACGTAACCCAAGCTATACCTATGCCCACCCAAGTTTCCGAAGACAATTCACTAGCCTATGGTACTAGCGCTATTATTCAGCAGGGTAGCGCTGGACAAGAAGTTGTGACCTATCAATTGAATCTACAGAACGGCATCATAGTTAGTAAAACAGTCTTGCAAACAGTGGTAACCATCCAGCCGGTTACTGAAATCGTTGCCCAAGGCACTAACTTAAGCGGTGTCAAAGGCGATATGGCCTTGGCCGGTATTGCACCTTCGAGTTATCAGTATGCCGACTATATAATTACCCATGAATCTGGCTGGTGCACCGATAAACTGCAAGGCGATATTGGCTACTGCCCGGTTTCTCCGCCTTCATATTTGCCCGATTATTTAGGCTATGGTTTATGCCAAGCAACGCCGGGAGGCAAGATGGCTAGCGCTGGGGCTGACTGGGAAACTGATCCCGTTACACAGCTGTTGTGGTGCAATGGTTATGCCAACTCAAAGTATGGCGGCTGGTACAATGCCTATGTTCACTGGATAGATAACGGTAACTGGTAACATGATATATGCTAAAAAAAGTCTAGGGCAACACTGGTTGAATGATCAGGCTAGCCTGCAGGCTATGTGTGCGGCAGCTGACCTAGAGGCAGATGACGTAGTACTAGAAATTGGCCCCGGACCCGGTTCGCTAACCAAGCTGCTAGTGCAAAAAGCTCGGCAAGTGTGGGCGGTAGAATTGGATGACAAGCTAGCCAAAGAGCTACCAACACGCGTAAAGGCTGATAATTTGCGTGTTATTCACGAAGATATCTTGCGGTTTAACTTTACCGAAGTGCCTAGTGGTTATAAGGTAGTGGCTAACATACCATACTACCTAACAAGCAACCTAATACGTGCCTTAAGTGAAAGTTCTAACCCACCATGTCTAGCTGCTTTGCTAGTTCAAAAGGAAGTAGCGGAACGTTTAGCTGCCAGCCCTGGTGACATGTCAGTTCTGGGGGTTACGGCTCAGTTCTACTGGCACGTTGAGCTTGGCTGTATTGTACCGGCAGAATCATTTACGCCTGCACCTAAGGTTGATTCGCAAATCGTTATTCTCAAGCGTCGTCAACAGCCCTTATTTGCCGATGTCGATGCCAAGCAGTATTTTCGGCTAGTTCGGGCTGGGTTTAGCCAAAAGCGCAAAACACTTATGAATGCCTTAAGCGGAGGGCTGTCGATCAAGAAAATAGAGGCAAAAACGATGCTTGAGACCGCTAAGATTACACCAAACCTTAGGGCTCAAACTTTAACTCTCGAGGATTGGCATCGTTTGTACCAAATACAAAAACCGCAGGTTCATAGTTCATAGGTACCATGAAAAACTACATTTTTATAAAAATGTGGTATAATCTAATTAATGGGGCTGATTTTAAGCTCGACGTTGGACTTTATCGGTTAAATTTGCAGGTCGCTTGTCAGCGTTATAGGCACACCAGAATAGATGCAAAATCTACTCTTAGTGAAAGGTTTGTCGCATTGGTAAACAGCGCAAAAACTGTTTTCCGTACACAACCTTTCGCACTAGCTGCTTGATTTATTAGCAGCAACGCCTTACGTGACATCAGATAGTGTAACAGCGTTTCATATCATCTGATTGCACAAGCAGCATTGTTCGCGCTGTTTGTTAAGACTAGGACTTTGGAGAGAAGGATGTTTGTCTGTTTAAATACCTACTCCCGAGATATCCAAAACAGAATAAACCTGTAGACAATTAACCATGATAAACTGACGGACGCGGAGGGCAGTACTCCGCCAGCTCCACCATAAGCATTTTGACCTCTGTTAATTCAGGGGTTTTTGTTTTTATCATGCTAAAATAATCTGCAGAAGCCAAAAATGAAAAGATTTGAATACCTAATCTACAGTCTGATATTTCTATCCGTCTTCTTGGTAACTCTTAGGTTTCGAAAGGGCTTAAAACCACATATCATTATTCCGTGTCTTATAGGGGTAGTTATAGGGCCACTGAGTGAATTTATGTATTTTAAAGACTACTGGCGGCCTTATAACCTATTCGGCAAAGCGGTTCCTTCAATTGAGGATGTAATTTTTGGTGCCTCAATGATCGGACTAACATTGCTTGTCTACCCATTACTGTTTAAGAGACGTGAATGGGAAACACACCATAAAAGGCATGCCCAATTTTCACTACTCTACTTACTGCTTGGGGCTTGTTTGTTATTGACATTTGTCGAGTTATTTAAGATAAACTCTGTCATAGCCACAGGTATAGTTTGCGTAATATTAATAGTACCGTTACTGGCAGCTAGGCGTGATCTGGCTTTTCCATCACTTTTCAGTGGCTTAATAATGGCCATGTTTGCCGGCACCTTGTACTACATACTGCTTGGCTTAGTGTTTAAAAACACACCATGGCAGCAATGGCTTTTGAATAATACCCGTTTAGGTATAAGGATTTTTGGGTACATTCCCTTAACTGAGTTAATCTGGTTCTTTACTATGGGCAGTTTTCTAGAAGCTTTTGATATGTATGTTACAGAAGCCCATTTCAGACATTTTGCTAAGAACAGTAAACCTACACGTGTTACTGTCAGATAATAAGTTTTGTATTGCCCTATCTATCTAATTGCTTGTATATACCAGTGTCATACCCCTACGGCCTATTAATTAAACTGTTACGGCGTTGTTCTACCTGATACTCTATATATTCTTCACCGATTATTAACCGACAACGCTCAAATTCATTAATCAATGAGTGTAAACTATTTTCAATCAGCTCCACCAAGTATATATGCGTTTTAACATCCCATTAATCTGAGATTTATTGCATTAAATTTTCTGATAGCTAGACCTATATAAAATCTGTTGGTTTGGCGGTTTCCAGGTCTGTAGCTAGCATACTGATTAACCACTTCTCAGTGGCAGAGTCAGGAAAAGGATCGTACTGGCGAGGGAAATCGTGATCTACTAGTGTTTGAAACACATCCGGAGCAACCATAAAAGCCAGCAACTGGCCGCCGTTTTCGTTACTGTTGTACTCCACATGGTCATAAAGATGGTTTGCAAACGTCCGTAAGCGTGTATTGACCCATGTTAAGTCTACATGGCCAACATTTGTTTCTAACCCTAAACAAGGGCTTACAACTCTTCCGGTCTCAGGTTGGTAACCATACTTCTTGTCCATAAGGACAATTATATTCTTTTAAGGAGTATCGCGTAACCTTTGCCTATCTGTTGCACCTAAAACATTAAACAGCGTTATTAGTATAGTGTATTACACACCAGGCCATATCAATCTACTTATATCTATTCCAAGGAATAGCCAAAAGTTCTCTCCATCGTCCTAGTTCTTCATAGGTCTGGTGCCAATTATTTTGGAGATGCTTCATCATAATTTCGGATTGTTTCTATCCAAGGCAGGAAACACAGCTTGTAGCCCAGAAACTATAGCAATCGGAAAACAAAATGACACTTTTCTTAAGACAACTTAAGATTGTTCTTAACTAATAAATGGTCACTTTGAATTACGGTAGCTATAGTTCTATGGTGCCGGCTGTTGCTACCGCCCAATGTGTTGACGGAGCGTATAGCTTTAGCCAATCAAGAAGCGGCACATGCTCACATCATGGCGGGGGCACAGTGGCTATAAACTTTGGTCTTCCTGCAAGCGGCCATGTCGTACTTGTTATCAAGGTAGGCGGCAATGCAATGATTACTATTGGGGGAAACTAGGGGAGAGGTTGCATATAAATACTCAACCGATTAAGGCGGGCGTAAATAGATTAGTTGGATTTGGAAAACTCATATATAGACCGCTGTTTCCTATGAGCGAGGCTGTTTTAATCATTATGTGGTGTGGCAGTTTTGCGGGTAGACAATAACCCTTGAGTTGATATGCCGATAACTATTATGGCAACCCCTGAAAGTATCAAAAAGATCTGCTGAATTCCTACAGTGTACTTATTAACAACAGTAAAAACTAGATAGGCAATACCAGCAACACACCACAAAATAGTGGTGCAGCAGACAACTAAATGGCTTAGATTTGGCTTAACTTTACCACTGTATAGCCAAGCCCCAGCCAAACTAATAAATAGCCCAAACGAGGCTATCCCGCCAGTGACATCATGTATCCCGAAAGTTTGGGACAAATGGGCGCCACAGCGTGTGTCACTTGTTTGACAGCTTAATGGCAGCAAAGCACTTATTGCGGTAAAGAGTCCAAACATAATTAAGCCAATAACTATGACATTCATAGCGCTGGTTAAGTGTTTTTTTGTTCGGTTAGCCCAAAGCAAACAGACTAGAATGATAGATAACAAACCGGTCATAACGTCAGCACTGACAAATAGCCAATTATATGGTTGCCCAGCAACTTCTAGTTGGCTAGATAAATCATGATGAACCACCGGGTTATTTAAAATAAATCCTAATAGCCAGGAATTGTATACAATGGCTAAAAGTATACTTGTAACTAGGATATCAATACCCCTAGTATGACCCTTATGCATAATAGTTATTATATCAACTTGTGATAGGTCTTTCTCTTGACTATAAACCCTGTTCTGGCCTAGGCTGAAAGCATGGCTCTATTTAGTAAAACAAAAATATTAACTAGCTCAGTAGGGCAATGGTCGTTTCGACCCGATAAATATCTTTTGCCAAAAGATGTGCTTGTGGCACGCCAATACATAAAGGCGTATTGGCCAAAACTTACCAAATTTCATCCTAAAGATGATGAAAGTTTGTTGGGGCTGCCGTTCCCCTACCTGGTGCCAGCTTACGAAGAGGGTCATGAGTTTGATTTTGATGAACTGTATTATTGGGATAGTTACTTTATGGTTCAGGGGATGCTTGATACCGAACATAAAGAATTGGTCATGGGTATTTTAGAAGACTTACTCCATATTTTTAAGCGTTTTAATGCGATTCCTAACGCTTCGCGCACCTACTTAACTGGTCGTTCTCAGCCACCCTTTCTAACCAGCTTTATATGGGATGTTTATCAAGGGTACAAGCTTGATAACAAATGGCTTGCACGTGCTATAGATATAGCTAAAAAGGAATATGAAACAGTATGGATGGGCACAACCAAACCACACGTCCGGCAAGTTTACCGAGGATTGAGTCGTTACTACGACGTTAACTATATTAATGATCTAGCGGAAGCAGAAAGTGGATGGGATATGACGCCGCGGTTTGGGCATAAAGCGCTTAATTATTTGCCGGTTGATCTAAATGCGCTGCTTTATAAATACGAAATGGATTTTGCTCGTGTTGCTCGCTTGTTGGGAGATATGCGTGAAGCGGCAGAATGGGAAACTGCCGCCAGGCATCGTAAAGCCACCATGGATGAGTTGATGTGGGATAAAAATCGAGATCTTTACTGCGACTATAACTATGTCAAAGAGCGACGAGGGAACGTTAATTCACTAGCGACATATTACCCATTATGGGCAGGCATGGTAGATGAACACCAAGCTAAGCATTTGGTTAAGGCACTGAAGCGTTTTGAAAACAAAGGCGGGCTAGTCACCACAGATGCCCTACCAATAGGTCAATATGTACTCGGTGCCGTTCCTATGCAATGGGCTTATCCGAATGGCTGGGCGCCGCTTCATTATCTTGTAGTAAAAGGGTTGCAGCGTTATGGCTACCAAACTGATGCTCGCCGTATTGCCCAAAAATGGCTGAAAACTAACCTGGCCTGGTTTCAGAAATACGGCGTATTTCTGGAAAAATACAACGTGGTTGTTCCCGGTAAACCGCCGACAAAGGGGTTGTACCCATCTCAAACTGGCTTCGGTTGGACTAATGCTATCTTCGAGTATTTCTGCCAAGAGTTTGTAGATAAGTAACCTTTATACAGGGAATAGCTATCCAGTATTTTAGGCAAACCAGCTTAAATATAAGGCACTTTAGCATTTGATAGGGGTGTTTGGTAGTACCTGCAGTATAATACGATCTAGATAGGGGTTGTAGCTCAGCTGGCTAGAGCGCGCGATTCACATTCGCGAGGTCGGGGGTTCGAGCCCCTCCAGCCCCACCAAGTTTAATAAACGGAAGGAATCATTATGGCCGTAGTTGTCATTGTTGTATTGTTTTTTGTATTTGTGATTGTGGCTAAGGGAGTAAGGATTATTAATCAGTATGAGCGGGGGGTGGTTTTTCGGCTTGGAAAAGCCCAATCAGATGTCAAGCAGCCTGGTTTACGCCTAATAATTCCGCTTGTTGATCAGATGCGTAAAGTTAGTATGCGAATTGTTACGCTGCCAGTCGACAGCCAGAAAATAATCACCAAAGACAATGTCTCTATTGATGTGGCGGCGGTAGCATATTATCAAGTGAAAGATCCCACTAAGGCTGTTGTTGCTATTGAAAACGTTGTGTCAGCAATTTACCAGATAGCTCAAACAACAGTGAGAAATATTGTGGGGCAAAGTTCATTAGATGACGTTTTAAGCAAGACAGCTAAGATTAATGAAGCGATTAAGGCCATACTAGATCAAGTTACTGAAGCATGGGGTGTTTATGTAAGCACAGTAGAACTTAAAGATATCCAATTGCCAGAGATTATGCAAAGTGCAATGGCAGCCGAAGCCGTAGCTGAACGTGAAAAAAGAGCAAAGATTATCGCCGCAGAAGGGGAGCAGCTAAGCGCAGCCAAATTAGCTGAAGCAGCCGACATTATCAGTAAGCATCCTATAGCCCTACAGTTGCGTAATCTACAGGTATTGACTGAAATTGCATCTGACAAAAACAGCACAATTGTTTTCCCCGCCCAGTTCATGGATACTGTTGCCAGTGTCAGAAACTTTATGAACAAAGAAGCAAATTAGCATACCCTGATTGAAAAAACTTCTATAAAACGGTAATATAACAGCTTATGTGGCGCTTTAGCTCAGTTGGTAGAGCAGAGGCCTGAAGAGCCTTGTGTCCCCAGTTCGAGTCTGGGAGGCGCCACCAGATTGATTTTTACCGATAGATTCCGGTAAGATAATCAAGTACAGGATTCATGCGGGTGTAGCTCAGTTGTTTAGAGCGCTTCCTTGCCAAGGAAGAGGTCGAGAGTTAGAGTCTCTTCACCCGCACCAAGCGTTTTTATTTGAGCCAGAAATGGCTTTTTTCTTTGCTTCAACAATCGTTCTAAAGGGTTGATTGAACATATAAGACAACTTTTTGTCCTTTAGTTCAATGTTTGAAAGTACGTATTCCAAAAGTTTATTTTGTAAGGCTTCATCACTCTCTTTGAATAGCTGTTCGGCTCGCTGAGCCAAGTCTAACAGGTAAGACGCTGTTACTTGGAATGACTTATTATCACTTGTTAGCAACTTTAGCCTATCATTCAATTCCTGTTGCCTATTCTCTAACTCAGTTGCAATTTCATCGTGGAACTGTTGAGTAATACGTCCCTCAAGCAGGTCATAGTACAATTTACGCATTTTTTCTTTCATGCCGTCATACTCTTTTCGGGTTTGTTCTATGTTCTGAGTGTAGTAAAGCTGCTGGTTATCATATCGTTTACGCAGCTCGGCGGTAACTTTATCTAGCCAATCCTCAGGCATACCCGTGTAACTTACGTCAGCTGCAACGCCATCAATGACTAGGCTTTCTGCCGTATTAGGGTCGCCACACTTACCGCCACTTGCACAGCGTAGATATACGCTATTACGTGCCTTGAACGGCGATACGGCACGTTTACACACGCCGCAGCGTACAATTTTCTTGAAAGTATAGTCTTTACTATCGTACTTGGTCTTTTCATGTTTACGGGTATCACGTACGTTTTGGCATTGAATAAACAAGGCACGGCTGATTAGCGGTTCGTATTTGTGAGGGTACTCTCTACCTGAGTGAACCATAATTCCGTAATAAAACTTATTTTGCAGTATTCGCTCTAAAAATGCCTTATTCGGTGCTTTACTGCCAGCGATGTTGCTGCGAAAGCCCATTTCGTGTAACTCTTTAGCAATAACAGCATATGACATTCCTCTTGCTCGCAGTTCAAAGGCTTTCACTATGTAATGTGCCTTATCGGTGTCAACGATAATGTCTTTGGTTTTTTCGTTGATACGGATGTTCTTATAGCCAATAGGAGCACGGTGTACCCATATTCCATCATTGAGCATTTGCTCAAAACGGCGTTTTACATTATCTCTACTGGCATCCGAGTAGTATTTTGCCAAGAGCATACCAATACCAAGCCTAAATAGGTCAGTAGCTGGTGAGTCTTTCGTGATGACTAAATTATCAGATGGGAAGTGTATTTCAATTTTACCTTTTTCAACAAGGCTACCCATTGTCCTTACTTCGGCTTGCGACGCATCACGGGTAAAGCGGTCAATTTTGTCAAAGGCGATAATGGCGAACGTGTCCAATGATTTTACTTTGTCTACGAGCTGCGAAAACTTTTGCCGAGCGTCTTTATATGCACTTTCGTCAAACTCAAAGTATTCAACGGGATAGTCAAATTGTTTGGCATAGTTCTCAAGTCTTTGTTTCTGTGCTGGCAACGCTTTACGTTGCTCAACGTCCGATACTCTTGCGATTAGGATTATCTTAGTGTCCATAGTTATACTCCTTTATAACTTAACATTACTTACTACTATTTTCAATGTTTTTTAGAAAGTCTGTCATCTTTGTAGGTGTAAACATCTCTAATGCTTCGTCAACGTGCTTGAAGTATGTGAAGCGATACGAGTTAGGCGACTTTAGTAACGGTTTTATGCGATACCAAGCCTGTCTGCCATAACGAGCATCAAGTGTATTGCGTAAACCCGATGCACCAACTTGACTTGCTATGAGTAATCCCGTAACCGCTGCCATCGCAGCTTGTGGGGTAACGTCATTTTCAGCAATATAGTTTTGCAGTAGCTCGTAAGGTTGTTTTACGTCAAGTGCCAACATATCAACCGAGTCAGTTATCTTATGCCAATGCTTGAGCAATATGTTTTGGCACAACTGTTTTTTGAATAGGTTTTCAAAAGTACGGTTTTCAATATCGGGAAATGCACGTTTGATAGAGGCTTTACCGACAAAACGAACTTCATACCTAAACACTTCAAGTGGTCGGTATTCTTCAAGACCCTCAAGCAAGTTGAGCTGCAATAGGCTGTCTTTTTCTAAAGCCCGTTTATTGCTCAGCTTGGTTTTACGCAGGTCAGCCATTTTGTCGTAAAAGGCTATATCAAGCGAGTTACAGTGTATGTGAACAACGTGTCCATCACGAAAATCAGTCTTTTGTAAGTCGTACACACGGCTTATGTCTAATCTGCCGATAGTGTTTAGAATTGTCTGACAAGAGGTGTAGTCCAAAAAGACCACATTCTTTGACGGATGCCACGTTCCAATATCAGCAGTTGCAAGCTGGCTCTTGAAGAAACGATGACCTAACAGCTCGTAAAGTGCATCTTGCAGTGCCTTTAGTAGTGGTTCAAAATCATTTTCTGCAAGTTCGTCAAAGTTATTGCCAAACAACATCTTTGGTGCAGAAAACTCAATAGCCAATTGATATACAGCTCCAAACCTTGATGGTCGCTTGAACATAGTCAGTCGTGGTAAATACTTACCCATCTTGGCGTATGTTGGCGACGGATTAAGAAACGTCTTGCCGTATGTCCTACTATTTACGAGCTGTTCAAGGGTTATAGGTGCGAACCTGCTGCCATCAAATATCAGCGGGTTATGTACGGGTATGAGTAGTTTTACTGTGTCTATCATAATCTTCATCACTTCTTTCAAATAGCTCAATGCACTTAGCGACAACTGCTTGCTCAATCAACGTGCCAGCATCCTTTGTTACAGGATGAAAGTAGTTGAGTTGCCGTAAGCCGATTTTCTTAGTCGGGTACGTTATGCGGTAGCCCGAACCGTCTAGTAACTTGTGTATGCCAATTGAACCGACGTACAAATGACCGTCAATCACACAGCTGGCAAACCCAATCAGTCCGTCAGTCGGCTTGACTGGCGTAATGTTCACTTCGCTAACGACCATATTTTTTACGCTCCTCAGCTGTCTTTTGGTGCTTGTTTGCCCATAACCATAAGGTCATAAGCAAGTCAATCAGCTTGCGTAGTGTTATTTGAAGTGCTGTGTAGAGCATCAACATCTTTATTCCTTTCATTACGTTGTTTTTGTGCAAAGTCCATCCTTATGAGTACGTCAAAGTAGCCTGTGAGATTAGCTAAGGCTTCCTCACTCAACTCAGCAGACACGCCTTTATTTGTGGCTTGTGAATGTGGTTCTGCTGGTGTTGCTTTCTTTTCTGTGGACATAAAAATAGCCTTACAAAGTAAGACTACGAAAACAGTCTTTGACTAAACGTTTAGTACGTTTGACTCACATTGACTCAAACTTTTACAGATACGAATTGATAAGGATTGGTGTCTTGCTCAACGTAAGTAACCTTGCCGCTGCTATAGATAAAGGGGTCTTTTGCTAACTTTATTTTTTCATGGATTTTTTTATTTAGAGCAATAACTGCATCACGAACTGCTCTTTTGCGAGCCATGTCGCCATTTTCTTTGTCGTATTTTTCTAAGATTTTCAATTCTTCTATGGCTTTATTAGGTTTAGGGTAGGTACAGAACACTACCCAATACTGCAATGATTTACTGCCCTCTGTTCTGCCTAAAAGTATTTCAGTGCCGTTCACAGTTAGCACTGAGCGAACTTTATCAAAGCTGATGCCTTGTGGTGGTATATCGGACATATGCTGTAGCGGCGTTGAAGCAAGTAATCGCTCAGTCTCATGTTGCTTTATAGTTGCTCTAAGACTATCCAATTTCAAAGTTACGGCATAAGCATCTGACCCAACGCCTATATTTCTGGTTCTTGTTTCATAGCTGACGCAGTAGCTACTCTTTAGGTAATTCAGGGCAGCCACAATTTCATGTTCGTCCATTATTTCCAATAGTTTTTTGCTTGGTATGTAGGGCGAAAGATACGGTTCATTATTATAGTAAAGATTACTTGCTTGAGCCTCAGCCGCAGCTATAAGGTCATTACCGACTAAATCTGCCTTTTCCTCTATCGTCAAAACACCTTGTGGGTTCATCACTGATAAACCTTGTTTAGTCTAACTTTTGCTGCACGATAGGTCAGAAGTTTTGGTATGTCTAGCTTCGTTTTGACCTTAGTATTGACCCGTAAATGAGCATCGTAAACAGGTCGTAGGCTATCTTGACCAATACCAGCAGCATCAAGTATGTCAATTTCCTTTGCACCAACTTTGCGGTTTTTGAAAACCAACTTACAAACATAATGCTCAAGCGACTCGTCAGGTATCAAACACTCTTTTTTGCCATATGACAGCGTGCTGGTCTTTGCATCAAACGTAATCTTTCTTTTTGTCTTTTGCGGTTTTTCAGGCAGCGGCATTGGTGCTGGCTTTTGTTCGGTTGCCTGCGACTGTGCTTGCCTAAGTTTACTTTCTTCGGCTATCACTTTAGTTAGAGCCTTATCTTTTTTATAGGTAGCGTAGCCGTCCTGAACGGCTCTTGTCATTATAGTTTGGTACGTTCTATCAAAAAGTCTTCTCGTAACAGTTACATGATAAAATACTAAGCCATCGTGCTCTAGCTTATTTATTGCCCCATAGTCTTGCAAGAAGTTCAGAGCATTAGACCGATAATCTATAGTCTCGTCTTTGAGCTGTGCGTATCTTTTTGTATTTGCGGTATCGGCTACGTCTACGGTATTGCTTCGGCTGACTTCAAGTTTTTGCTGTAGTTCGTATGCAACATCCAAAACTGCCAAGAAGTTGTTTGTAGATAGCGTTTCAACGGATAGCTTTATCCATCTATATAACTCATCTACATAATCACGGAACTTGTTTTTATCGCTAATCTTTAGCCGATAAACGCTGTAATTGTCTATGTCGGTGCGTTCAAATAACTGTATAAGACCCTTTACATTCAAGTCTTGTAGCCACATATTTATCAATAGTGGGTCAATTTCTTTTGAAAATGTGCGAGTTTGTAGAAGTACATCGCCTTTTTCATCAGCAACGGTATCTATGTACTCAAGCAAATCATAACGCTTTTTTACATTGTCCTCAGTGCTCATCACATCTCTCATTTTCACTGTTAGGTAGTGTATAGTAATAGTATGACACAATCTGAGCAAAAACAGCCGAAGCTGCTCACGCTCAAACAGGCGTGCGAGCTATTGAATTGCCATCCTAATACTTTGAGAGCGTGGGACGCTAAAGGCTATTTAGTGGCTGTTCGTTTTGGCACACGGCGTGATAGACGATACCGCCGAGAAGACGTGATGAAATTGCTCAAAAAGTAGTAAGACTAAATACCATCAAAAAAATCTGATATTTTTACCTGCAAGCATTTTGAGAGTATAAGCAGGGTGCTTAATTGTGGTGCTCGTCTGCCTTGCTCAATGTAGCCAATTGAAACTCTATCAAGACCAGATACCGCAGCAAGACTTTCTTGAGTGTAGCCTTTATCGGAACGTATTTGTTGAATATGTTTACCGAGCTTTAGTCGCATTAGAGCAAACTCTTTTGAATTTCTTTTCATAACACTGTTTACGCTAAGGCTATGTAGACAGTAAGACCACTAACACAGTGTTAGCAATAACAGGGTAAGAATGGTATATTTGATAACAAGACACTCGCTAACACAAAGTTAGCAAGTGAATATGAAAAGAAGTGATGACAAAGACGTTAGAAGACTATACTAAAGACGAACTTATAGACATTATCAAGGGTCTGAAACGCCGCAAAAAGTTCGGTTTAGTTTGGGAAGACAAGCCAGAAGAAATTGTTAGACTATGTGAAGCAAACCTGCCAGTTGTTGAAGAAGTGCCTAAACTCGCTATACAAAAGATAAAAGATGTACCTACTAGCTTTATCATTGAGGGCGACAACTATCATGCACTGTCTGTGTTGAACTATACCCACGCTGGTAAAGTGGACGTTATTTACATTGACCCGCCTTATAACACGGGAAACAAAGATTTTCTGTACAATGACCGCTATATTGACGGCGAAGATACCTTTAGGCATAGCAAGTGGCTGAGCTTTATGAGTGAAAGATTACGACTTGCAAAAGAGTTGCTTGCTAATGACGGGGTTATCTTTATTTCAATTGATGATAACGAACACTCTTATTTGCGAGTTTTATGTAATCAGATTTTTGGCGAAGAAAACTTTTTGACGAACCTCAACATTCAAGTGCGTTATGCGGGGAAAAGTCTCAACGAAGAAAAGCCATTCAAGCCACTATTGGAATATGTTCTTGTGTACGCAAAAAACAGCAGACTTTTTCAGCCTAATCGCCCTAAAGAGCAGTATACGTCTGACAAGTTCATATACGAGATAGAGGAGCTTGATAAAGGTAGTGAGGTTGAAGTAAATGGTCATAAAGTTACTGTTTTCAAAAAGGGTCAATGGAAACTCGTAAAACATAAAGAGGGTGCAAATAACTTTTTGAAAGAAACGTGGATTTCGGGTAGCATCTATACGACTATGAGCTATGGCAAAGTCTTTCAGGCTGTCGTAGAGCCAAGAGTTGCCGAAGATGGGCTTGGTAGCCTGTACAAGGTTCATGGACGAGGTGATGATGGCTTGGGCTATCGTTACTACACAGCACCGCAAAAAGCGACTGCTACACGAGGCAAAATGTACTCAGGTATACCACTGTCCAGAATAGAAGAAATGGGTACGGACGAGGGAGCTGTACGGTTCGCACCTATACCTAATTTTTATGATTTTAGTGCTGATTTTGGAAATATCAGGCATGAGGGCGGCGTTGGTTTCAATAGCGGCAAGAAGCCCGTCAAAATGCTGAAACAGCTCATCAATTACCACAAAGGTATGGACATAACGGTACTGGACTTTTTTGCAGGTTCAGGGTCAACAGGACACGCAGTTATTGAGGCGAACGAGGATGACGGCGGCAATCGGCGTTTTATACTTTGTACAAACAACGAGGGCAACATCGCAGAGGAAGTTACATACCCACGAATAAGCAACGTAGTGAACGGCTATGCTGGCTACAAGGGTATCCCATCTAATGTTCGGTACTTTAGAACAAGTCTGATAGCTAAAAGACAAACGGATGACCAAACTCGCATTGAGTTGGTTGCACGTAGCACCGACATGATATGCCTAAGAGAAGATGCTTTTGAAAAGGTGATTGATACAAAGATGTTCAAGGTATTTGGCAATTCTGACCACTATGCCGCAATTGTATTTGAGCCAGAGGCAATCGTTTTACTAAAAGATGCACTTTCAAAAATCAATGATGATAAAGTCATTCACATTTACGTCTTTAGTCTGAGTAATGACACTTACGAAAGCGACTTTGCTGACCTTGAGCGTGCTCACGAACTACGACCAATACCAGAAAGCATCCTTGAGGTTTACCGACGTATACACAAAGACCAAAACGTAAGGCTAGGAGCGTAAATGATTGAGCTGAAAGAATACCAGCAGAGTGCAGTAAGTGAACTTGTAAAGCAAACTAGGAGCTTACTGAGCAGTTCAGGCAGTAAGGTGTGTGTGTTCAAAGCTCCTACTGGCTCAGGTAAAACAATAATGATGGCTGAATTGTTGCAGCGTCTTAGTGATGAAGACTTACCGAGCGAATACGTATTTGTATGGACAAGTCTTTACGACCTACATTCACAAAGTAAAGCTAAACTCGCAAGTTACTTGCAAGATAGTCGTTACAAGCTACTGAGCTTAGACGAAATAACACAAGAGCAGATGACTGAAAATAGTGTCCTGTTTGTAAATTGGCACAGCCTGACAACCACTAAGCAAAACAGCGACAGCAACCAGCGTGAATGGTCTAACGTATACGTCAAAGACCGTGAGGATGGCAGGAGTATTGTTGAGGTACTTGAAAAAACTCGTGAGGCTGGACGACAGATTATCCTGATTGTTGATGAAGCTCATCGTAATTACCTTACGGAAAACTCACAAAGGTTTATTGCAGAAGCCATCAAACCGAAACTAACCATTGAGGTGTCAGCTACGCCGCTTATCAAGGTTGATGCAGAAGATATGATGAACAAAAAAGCAGGTTTTGTAAGCGTGCCTTTTGACGAGGTTGTAACTTCGGGACTTATCAAACAAGAGACAAGCATCAATCAGGCAATTGGTAAGTATGTTGATGTTGCAGCGTCGGCTGATGAGTTAGTTATTGAAGCGGCTCTTGCTAAACGAGCCGAGCTTGCTGAACTATACAAGCAAAATGATATAGGGGTAAACCCGCTTGTACTCGTGCAGCTACCTAGCGATACAGAAAAAACCTCAACACTTGATATGAGCGTCCGTGAAGAAGTAGAGCAACAACTTGCCAGACACGGCATAACTTATGAAAACGGCAAGTTGGCAGTATGGTTATCGGAAGACAAGAAAAACCTTGAGCTGATAGAAAAGAACGGCTCTGACATTGAGGTGCTTATTTTCAAAGAAGCAGTTGCTGTTGGCTGGGACTGCCCAAGAGCACAAGTATTGGTGATGTTGCGTGCTATTCGCTCATTGAC
>Ga0326728_10013654_pt1 | contig 17560 bp, 13 predicted proteins | sample MB3enrmetagenome_FD_207602 | JGI IMG/M metagenome (GOLD analysis project Ga0326728, IMG submission 207602) | Lab enriched peat soil microbial communities from McLean, Ithaca, NY, United States - MB31MN | ecosystem: Environmental > Terrestrial > Soil > Wetlands > Peat | place: USA: New York... | reverse complement strand
GATCGTCATTCCCGACCTTAAGTATCCCTTCCAGATATTGGCCGTGCTCTGCACGGTCGGCAGCCTCAAGCTATTCGATTTACCGTATATTCTGACCACGGGAGGGCCGGGGAACGCGACCGTGACCCTCGGTATCACCTTGTACCGTCATGGTTTCATAAACTGGAACTACGGCTTGGCTGCGGCGATCGGGGTGGTGATTTTCCTCCTCTCGCTGGGCTTCACGATCGCGCAATTCTCTCTCGGGCGAGAAAAGGGAGGGGAGAGCTTATGAGCCAGACCGAGAATATAGCAGCCGTCAAGCGCGGTAGAACGGCGATCAGGGTGAGGCATGGAACGTCGGAGATCGTCACGACCTTCTTACTCGTGCTGCTTGCGGCCGTCGTCATCGTGCCGCTGGTCCTGCCCTTCCTCTTCGTGTTCAAGACGCAGCTCGAATTCTCCTATCACCCTTGGGCCCTTCCGAAGCAACTTAATTGGAACAACTTCATCGAGGCCTGGAAGGCTGTGCGCATCGACCAGGGGCTCCTCAACACCCTGATCGTGAGCGTCGGCGCGATCGTCGCGACAATTCCGCCTTCGGCCCTCGCGGGCTACATCACCGCGCGCTACCGGAGCAAGTTCACAGAGCTGGCATTTTACGTGATCATGATCGGCTATTTCGTGCCTGCGCAGATGGTGCTCATTCCCCTCTACAAGATGGAAGTCGCGATAAAGTTCAACGATACGCTCTACGGCCTCTTCCTGCCGATGGCCGCCTTCGGCATTCCTTTCTGGACGCTCATCTACCGGTCCTTCTTCAAGGGACTTCCGAACGAGCTCGCCGAGGCCGCGCGCATCGACGGCGCAGGGCATTCGATGACCTTCTTCCGCATCATGCTCCCCCTCGCCAATCCCGCCACGGTGCTCGCCCTCCTCTTGGTGTTCATCGGAGCGTGGAGCGACTATCTCCTGTCCCTCGTTCTATTGTCGAGCCAGGAGAACTTCACGATGCAGCTTAGGGTAGCGTCGTTTTTAAGCGCATACGGCGCGGAGCGTATGCCGAAATACGCGTCGGCCGCGATCATCTCCGCCGCACCCACAGTCATTCTCTACATAATCGGCCACAGGTGGATCATCCAAGGCACTATCGCCGGCGCGGTGAAGGAATAGGCGGAGCCTCGCCGGAGGCGCTATTCTAAGCGCCGATGAAATCCGAGCAGGGCATGAAGGCCAAGGTTAAGCCGATCATAGGCTTCCTCGCCGGGCGCTTCGACGAGGCGTACCAGAACGCGGTCTGGCGCGGCGCGGCGCGCGAGGCCAAGCGCGTCGGCGCGGACCTAGTCTTCTTCGGCGGGCAGCGTCTAGGCAGCCCCATCGGCTACGAGGCGCTCGACAACATTGCCTTCGACCTCGCCGAGCACTCGAGGATGGCCGGCCTCGTCGTCCTAGCCAACGTCATCGGCACTTACCTCTCGGCCGAGGAGCAGCTCGCTTTCATCGGCCGCTTCGGCCGCTCGGGGGTCGTCGTAACGATCGGCACCGAGTTCCCCGGCATCCCCTCGGTCCGGGTCGACGCCTCGGGCGGCATGAGCTCGATAGCCGGACACCTCGTCCGCGTCCATGGCCGCAGGCGCTTCCTCTTCCTCGCCGGCCCGCGAGGGCACCTCGAGGCTGAGGCGCGCAAGGCGGAATTCCTGCGCGCACTCTCCGAACTCGCGCCATCGCAGGGCATGGTCGATCTCCTCTACAGCGACTTCACCGACGAGGACGCGCAAGCGAAGGTCGAGCTGTTCCTGCGCTCGGGCAGGCAGGTCGACGCCATCGTCGCGGCGAACGACCGCATGGCAGTCGGCGCGATGCGCGCCCTCGCCCGGGCGGGCATCGACGTGCCACGCGAAGTCTCGGTCACGGGCTTCGACGACACGGAGGACAGCCGTTTTTCGGTGCCGCCGCTGACCACCGTGCGGCAGCCCACCGCCGAACTCGGGCGCCTGGCCGTGAACCGGATAGCGGCTAAGCTCGGCCTCGTGGGCCAAGAGGGGGAAGACGAGCCCCCGGTCTCCTTCGTCGTGCGCGAGTCCTGCGGCTGCCGCTACTACCCGGAGCATGAGGAGGAAGACGAAGTCCCCGAGGCAAAGCCCGCCGATGGCCAGACGGGGATCGATCCCATCGCCGCGTTATCGGCCGAGATCAATCGCGAGATACGCGAGGGCCGCAATCCGGGCAAGCTGGGCCGCGGCGCCTTCGCCCCCGAGCTGCGCGAAGAAGAACTCGCACTCGTGGCCGAAGGAGAGCGCCGATTCCTCGCCTCGCAGCGCTACGCCGCGGACAGGCGCGTCACCGCGCTGGGCGATATCGAAGCATCGCTCGTCTCCTCCTTCCGCATGGAGGACATCCTGGGCCAGATAGCGCGAGGCGCCCGGGAGCTGGGTATCTCTGGCTGCTGGCTATCCCTCTTCGCGTCCAACGCTGCGGCTATGGAATGGTCCAAGCTCTTCCTCGCGGCGGACGGCCGAGGCACGCGCATTCTTGCCCCCTACGGCATGCGCTTCCGCACCTCCGAGCTCGTGCCCGGAGGCCTGCCCGGATCTCCCGGTGCCTACGTCTGCGAGCCACTGCGCTTCGGCGACGACAGACTGGGCTACCTCGTCTGCACGGCCGACTCTTCCGACCCGCGGCTCTACGAGGCCCTGCGCGATCAAGTCTCGGGCGCGGTCAAAGGCGCCATGCTCATGTCCGCGGAGCGCGATCGTGAGAGAAGCCTCGAGCGCAACGTGCGCGCGCGGACGATCGAGCTCTCCGCGGCCAACGCCCGGCTGGTCGACGAGATAGCGCGGCGCAAACGACTCGAGAGGGAGATTCTCTCCGTGTCGAACAGCATCATGGGCAAGATAGGCCAGGACATCCACGACAACCTCTGCCAGGACATCGCCGGCCTTGGGCTCATGGCGGCCATACTTGAAAGCAAATTGCGCGCGGAGAGCAAGGGCGCGGGCGATTTCGCCGCTCTCGCCGCACAGGAGGCCGCCGAAATAGCGAAGGTCGCGGGATCGACGGCGGCGCAGGCCAAGGACATCGCGCGCGGGCTCTATCCGGCCGAGCTCGAGGCGAAGGGTATCGTGCCCGCGGTCGAGAGGCTCGTGCGCTCGACACAAGTGCGAGGAGGGGCCGGGATCAAGCTCGAGGTGACCCCCGGATTCTCGGTCCGGGACTCGGAGAAGGCCCTGCAGATCTACAGGATCGTCCAGGAAGCCCTCGCCAACGCGGTCCGCCACTCGAAGGCGGGCGCGATCAAGGTAGGCCTCTACATGGACCGCGAGACGGTCACCGCAGAAGTGAGCGACGACGGTTGCGGCATACCGAGCGGGGCAAGCGACGAAGGCGGCATGGGCCTCCACATATTGAAATACAGGGCGAGCGTGATCGGCGGGGAACTCCGCATCAGGTCGCAGGACTCGGGCACGAGCATAAGCTGCAGGATACCGAGGTAGAAGCATGGCGATTCGGCCCAATTTCATCGTAGTGGACGACCACCCCCTGTACAGGCACGGCGTGTCGATGCTCATAGGCCAGGAGCTCAAGCTCGAGTGCTCGGGCGAGGCGGGCACCATAGCCGAGGCGCTTGAGCTGCTAGCGCGCTCGAAGCCGCGCATCGCCATCGTCGACATCACGCTCCAAGATCAGAGCGGGCTCGACCTCGTGCGCACGATCAAGGCCGAGTACCCGGAGACTCAGGTTCTCATCGTCTCCATGCACGAGGAGAACCTCTACGGCGAGCGGGCCCTGAAGGCCGGGGCTCGCGGCTACGTGATGAAACACGAGAATCCCGCGGCCTTGGTCGATGCGGTGCGCGCGGTGCTCGAGGGCCGCATCGCCGTGAGCGACGCCCTGCGCGAACGCATGCTCGAAGGCATCGCGGGCGGCCACGGCGACGAGGAGCCCGTCGAGCGGCTCTCCGACCGCGAGCTCGAGGTCTTCACTCTCATCGGCAAGGGCTGCGGCGCCGCCGAGATCGCCGAGCGCCTGAGCCTCTCGGTCAAGACGGTCAATGCCTACCGCGACCACATCAAGGACAAGCTCTGCCTCTCCAGTGCCGCCGACCTGCGCAAGTTCGCGGTCGAGTGGGGCTCGCGGAGCTGATAGATAGGTAAAAAGGCCGATGGAATAAACGGCTTCTCGTCTGATAAGCAGAAAGGAGCGAAGGCTGTATCCTCTTAAGGAGAGCCCAAGATTGAGGGGATACGAGCATGGCCGTACGCGCGCCTGAAATAGACTATTACTCGCTTCATGGAATCTGGGGTGCCTATGGCTCCTTGGTGCTCGGCCGCCTAGGCAAGGGGGCCGGCGTGGTAGTGGGCGACGTTAGGCCACCGAGGAGCGCTCTCTTCGTCGGCTACCGCGTAGGCCGAGGCGAGCCCAGGCTCCTGCCCTTCTCCGCAGGGCTTAGCTTCGGTCTCGGGGCCTCGGCATACCGCGAGGACGAGGTCGACTCGAGCCGAGCCGAGGGTCGCGGCAGCGCCGCGTACTTCGGGGAGTCCGAGATCGAGCGCTACGTCTCCCTCGCGGGCGAGGAATGGAAGGCAGGGAATCTCTCCTTCCGCGTCTACTCCTTCTTCGGCGAGGTACCGGACCCCCAGGCCGTCGCTCCCGCATCCGCGCGATCGGGCGTAAGGCCCTCCCTCCTCGTGCGCCTCTCTTTCGACAACAGCAAAGGCACAGGCCCGATGACCGGCCTCTTCGGCATGCAGGGCGTTCGCCGTCCACTCTCCGACTCCACCAGCGGAGGGCTCCTCGGCATGGCGAGCGACAACTGCTTCGGCTTCGCGATCCGGCCCCGCTCTGGGGTCGAGGAAGTGATGGACTGGTCCGTGGTCGAGGCCGCCTTCGACGGCGCCGCCCGACCTCTGCGCCGCCTCGCCACGGAAGGAGGCTTGCGCTTCTCGATCCCCGCTGGGGAGAAGGCCGAGTACGTCGTCGCCCTCGGCATCTTCCGCGACGGGATCGTGAGCTCCGGGGTTCCCGCCCACGCCTACCACACCTGCCTCTTCAAGGATCTCGAGGACGTCCTCGAGAGCGCGCTCGACGACGTTCCGGAGTCGCTCTTTCGCGCCGATCGCGTCGACGCTATCCTCGACGGCTCGGCTCTCTCCGACGAGCGCAAGTTCCTCATCGCGCACGCCGCGCACAGCTACGCGGCCAGCACGGAGCTTCTCCTCACGGAGTCGGGCGAGAGCCTCTTCGTCGTCAACGAGGGCGAGTACCAGATGATGAACACCCTCGACCTCACCGTCGATCAGGCCTTTTGGGAGGCTCGGTTCTCCCCCTGGACACTGCGCAACGAGCTCGAGTCTTTCGCCGAGCGCTCCTCCTACGAGGATAGCCTCGGCCTCGCTTTCGCCCACGACCAAGGCGTGGACGACAATTTCACGCCTAAGGGCAGATCGGCCTACGAGATGCCGGGACTCACCGACTGCTTCAGCTATATGAGCTACGAGGAAACCCTCAACTGGGCCATTTCCGCCTGCCTCTATACGAGTCTCGCGGGCGACCAGGCCTGGGCCAAGAGTAGACGGCAGACGCTCTCGGCCTGCCTCGCCTCGATCCAAGCGCGGGATGCGAACGGCGACGGGGTCATGGACCGCGACTCCGACCGCTGCGCTGGCGGCGCCGAAATCACCACCTACGATTCCCTCGACATAAGTCTCGGTCAGGCGCGCAACAACCTCTACCTCGCGGTTAAGGCCTGGGCCGCCCTCGTCTGCCTCGAGGCCGTGCTCCGCACGATCGACGGCCGAGCCAGCCCTGAGTCCGCCGCCGCAGCCCAGTCGGCCCGCGCCGCCGCTTCGACGATAGCCGGCAGGATGCTCGACAAGGAAGGCTTCATTCCCGCCGTATTCGAGAGCGACAACCGATCCTGCATCATCCCCGCGATCGAAGGCCTCGCCTATCCGGGTTTCTGCGGCGCCCCCGAGGCGATCCGCGAGAACGGCCCCTACGGCGAGCTCATCAAAGCCCTGAAGCGCCACCTCGACACCGTGCTCGCAAGCGGAGTCTGCCTCGACGCGGCTTCCGGCGGCTGGAAGCTCTCCTCCACGAGCAAGAACACCTGGCTCTCCAAGATCTTCTTGAATCAGTACGTCGCCGAGAAGATACTCGGTATGGACGACGAGCGCACGAAGCGCGACGCCGTGCACGCGCGCTGGCTGCGCACGGGATCGGCGGATTACGCGGCGACCGATCAGGTCGATTCGTCGAGCGGCAAGGACCTAGGCTCGAGGCTCTACCCGCGGCTGGTGACGTCGATACTGTGGCTGGAGAAATAGCGGTAAACGATACCGCCCGTCGATATTTCCGTTTGTTGTCCAAGGGTGGTGCATAAAAGAGGCCCAGGCCCTCCGAAGAAAGTCGGGCCTGGGTCTTTTTTATGCGCCACCCCAGCTTAACGGCCAGAAATCGCAGTAGGCCAGGCCGTCCTCCCATGTGCCGCGAGGACCAAAAAGAGTCTCGCGCCTCCGAAGAAAGTCGGCGCGGGGCTCCTTTGGGCTCCCCGCGGCACACTGACAGCGCGAAAACAGTGTTACGATATCACCCCATTTCAAGAACGAGGTCCACTCGAGAGATGCGATTAACAGACAGAGCCCGACATGTATGTCTCCCAAACGAGATTTTGGAAATTTTGCCAGGAGCCTGTCGGACCTAGGATTTCGTTCGGGCAAAGGCGAGCCGCGAATGGCCGAGTCCGGACGAAAAGCGGGAAACTATGCATTTATACCTTTCCTATCACGAAAAATTAATTTTCACGACGTCAACATTCACTATTCACGACGCCAATATTCAGTATTCACGACGTCAAAATTTAATTTTGACGTCGCCTGGTGTATAAGGCTGCCTCTCCGCGACAGCATCCTCAGCTGCGGATAGCCCTCCTTCAGCAACTCTTCCAGGTGAAAAGGCGTATACCCCAGGCTGTCCCTATGGGCCTCGAGGATAAAAATGGCTCCGCGCCTCCGAAGAAAGTCGGCGCGGAGCCATTTTTATCCTCGAGGCCTGTAAAGGCAGCCTAGGGCATACGCCCGCGTGGCTTTGTTTCTACCCAGGGTATTGAGATTGCCCGCCATTTCGATCATACTTCCACAATTCCACTCACAAGGGGAGTCACAGCATGTGCGGAATATTTGTCGTCCTCGACATCAAGGGAGACCCGGTTGAGCTTCGCAAAGAAGCGATCAACCACGTCAAAAAGCTGCGCCACCGCGGCCCGGATTGGTCAGGCGTCTATTCCGACAATAATGCCGTGATATGTCACGAGCGCCTCTCCATCGTCGATGTCACTCACGGCGCACAGCCGCTGGTCGACAAGACGACCGGTCGCGTCCTCGCGGTCAACGGCGAGATCTATAACCATAAAATCCTCACCGCGACCAAGCTCAAAAAGAAGCACGAGTTCCGGACTCAGTCGGACTGCGAGCCCCTGCTCTATCTCTACGACGAGTACGGCCCGGACTTCGTGAAGATGCTCAACGGCATCTTCGCCTTCGTGATCCACGACCCCAGGGACGGCAGCTTCTTCATCGCCCGCGATCACATGGGCATCAACCCTCTCTACTGGGGCCGCGACGGCGAGGGCAACCTCTTCGTCTCTTCCGAGATGAAGGCGATGTACGACATCTGCCCCAAGGTCGAGGTCTTCCCGCCTGGACACTACTACTCGAGCGCTGAAGGCAAGCTCGTGAAATGGTACGAGCCCGCCTGGGCCGCGCCGGGCAAGGTCCCTACCGGAAAGGCAGACCTAGATCAGCTGCGCGAGGCCCTCGAGGCCGCGGTGACTCGACAGCTCATGTCCGATGTGCCCTACGGACTCCTCATATCGGGGGGGCTCGATAGTTCGGTCATCTCGGCCATCGCCGCGAAGCACGCGGAGAAGCGTGTAGAGACCGACGAAAAATCGCGGGCCTGGTGGCCGCGCATGCACTCCTTCTCCGTCGGCCTGCCGGGCGCGCCGGACACCAAGTACGCGAAAATCGTCGCCCAGGCTATCGGCAGCGAGCATCACGAGATCGAGTTCACCGTCCAGGAAGCGCTCGACGCCATTCCCGACGTCATCTACCACCTCGAGACCTTCGACGTCACGACGATCCGAGCGGGCACGCCCATGTACCTCATGTCGCGCATGATCAAGAGCATGGGGATTAAGATGGTGCTCTCCGGCGAGGGTTCGGACGAGATCTTCGGCGGCTACCTCTATTTCCATAAAGCGCCCAACGCGACCGAATTCCACGAAGAGCTCGTGCGCAAGCTCTCGATGCTCCACCTCTACGACTGCCAGCGGGCCAACAAGTCCATGATGGCCTGGGGCGTCGAGGCGCGTGTACCCTTCCTCGACCCTGAGTTCATGGATGTCGCGATGAACATCGACCCCAAGTACAAGATGATCCACAAGGACGAAGGGAAGATGGAGAAATACATCCTCCGCAAGGCCTTCGAGGGCTGGCTCCCCGAGGAGATCCTCTGGCGCCAGAAGGAACAGTTCTCCGACGGCGTAGGCTACTCCTGGATCGACTCGATCAAGGCCTTCGCCGAGAAAGAGATATCCGACTCGGTGATGGAGAACGCGCGCTACCGCTTCCCCACTAAGACGCCGGTTTCCAAGGAAGCCTACTGGTTCCGCACGATCTACGAGGAGCACTTCCCGAACCCCAGCTGCGTCGACCTCGTGCCCGACGGCCCCTCGATCGCCTGCTCCACCCCGACCGCGATCCGCTGGGACTCAGCCTGGGCGGGCATGGCCGACCCCTCGGGGCGCGCCGTCGCGGGCGTCCACGATCACGCGAATACGTAGCCCTTTTCGCCCGAGCGCCTCTCGACGAGGCCTCGGGCCCCGCGATCCTCTACCTCCTCGACCTCCCCTTCCTTCCCGGCCGGTTTGAGCCAGTTGGTCCTTCCGATATTTCTATAAAATAGTCCCGACGTTCGTTACCCCCGAGGACAGTTGGGCCCCTTGACCAAGGTATCAACGAATTCCTTCATCTTGGGGTAATCCAGGTGGTACTTGTTGATGACGGCTCCCATGGTGATGGGGAGGGGGGGAGTGATGGAAACCAGAGCTACAGCGGCAGAAGCGAACGATCTTGCCTGCTTCCGAGTGATCATGGCAGAACCCTGGCGAGCCTCGGCCCCTCCGAAAATCGTTTCTGGCCGGCCCCGCAAGACGACCTCGGGGAGAATGCCGTTCTCCTCGAAAAACGACTGGCACAAAGAAGCGACACAGGTGTAAGGCTCCATCAACAGTAGAGGGACGGCTTTCAGTTCCTCTGCCGCGATAGCCGGTAGCTTCGACAACGGGTTGTCTTTGTGGACAGCCAATATAACCTCGTCCTGGGCGATGGGGATGAAGGTCTTGGAGGAATTGGCCAGGTGGTGTTGGTGCCAATAGGTGAGCACAATATCAAATTCACTGCTGTCCATTCTGCGAAAGAGTTGGGGTTCTTCCATTTCCAAAAGATCGATTTGGAAGGTGGGGTTATCCATTCGGAATTGGCGTATGGGTTGGTAGAGCCCCAAATACCCGACGAAGGGCAACGTTACCAAGGTGATTCGGCTCCGAGCTCCCTCCTGGAGTTTCTGGGCCGTGGATTTAAGTCGATTCATCCCATCCACGAGGTTCCGGGCTGAAGGCAACAACTGACTGCCTTCATCGGTGAGCTTGACCTGTTTGTGCTGGCGGTTGAACAGTTGGACGCCCAATTCCTGTTCCAAGGCTTGGATTTGCTTGCTGATCGACGACTGGGCGATGTCGAGATCTAAGGAAGCTTCCATGTAACTGCCCGTATCGACGATAGTTACGAAATAACGCAATTGGTTTTCAGTCATCCTGCTCACCTATCCAAGGTCTTTCCAGATTATTGGGTGTGGGCGTGCAAGCTGTCAACGTTCAGCCATCTGCACGACCAATTCCATTTCTGAATCGATTCTAGCCCAAAATAAAATTGATTGAAGAAATATTTAACGATAAGATTCACCCGAATTGGGGAGGCCGAAGTGAGCACAGCGACAAGTAAGATTAAGTACGGGGTATACGGCATAGGGCTATTGATGATGGGCGTCATCGCCATTTCTAGTTCATTGGCGACCATTGCGGCGCAATTCCCCGGTGCATCGCAGACGATGATACAGAACCTGATCTCTGTCTCGTGTATCGTCATCATTCCGACGACGATCGTCGTAGGCAAATTAATGGAGTATGTCTCTAAGAAATCCATCGTCTTGGTTGGGATTGTCCTGTTCCTGGTAGGCGGAACCGCCCCCGCGTTCATGACCTCTTTTGACGCCATTTTGATCATGCGGGCCGTCCTCGGAATTGGCGTGGGAATCTGCCAGGTCATCAGCACAGCCCTGGTGGTCGAGCAGTTCCGCGGTCCTGAGCAGAACAAGGTTCAAGGGACCCTCCAGGCCAGCCAGATGTTTGGTATCGCCATCATGGTCTTCCTGGGGGGAGCTCTGGCCGATTTCCACTGGAACGACGCCTTTTTCGTCCACCTCCTCGGCGTAGTTTCGCTGATTCTCGTGGCCATCTTTGTCCCCCACACGAAACCTCGGCGGGTCAAATCCGTCGGCACCCAGGCCAAGATGAAGTTTACCGGAGTGACCTGGGGCTGGATTATCTTTATGTTTTTCCTATTCATCACGTTTCAGATTTACAACGTCTCGCTGTCCTTCCTCATCGCCGGGAAGAAATTGGGGACCGCGGCTGACGCCGGCCTTTCGGTGGCGTTCTTCGCCCTGGGTGGGTTCGTCATGGGGCTGTTCTACGAAAAGCTGGCCAATGCCACCCGGAACTGTGCAACGGCCGTGGGCTGTGTCTGCCTGGTGATCTCGTTTGTCTTGGTCGCAACTGCTCATAGCATGCTCCTCTGCTATATCGGGAGCGTTTTCTTCGGGGTGGCCATCGCCTCGACGTTGCCGGGGGTATTCATCAATACGGGGATGTCCGTGGAAGCGGGGGCGATGGGAATGGCGATTTCTGCGGTCACGTGCTCCCAAAACTTCGCCCAGTTCGTCTGCCCCTTCCTGGTTAACCCTTTGTCCGAAGCTCTGTCTCCCGGGAACAACGTGGTTACTAACTTCGTCATTGGCGCCATCTTGGCCGGGGTGCTGGCTGTGATCATGTTCGCCTGGGGTACCTCCCAAAACAAGAAGAAATTGGCTGCGTGATGCGCGCAGATCTCGAGAAAACCAATCGGAGGAAACCATGAAAATTCAAGCTGCCGTTATTTTTGAGAAGGGCCAGCCCTTTCAGATAACCGATGTGGAACTGGACGAACCCAAGGTAAACGAGGTGTTGGTCAAAGTGACGGCCTGTGGAGTCTGTCACACGGACGACGTCGCCCGTCAGCAGATCATTCCCGTTCCTCTCCCGGCCGTGTTCGGCCACGAAGGCTGCGGTGTCGTGGAAAAACTCGGCCCCGGAGTTGTGGGCCTGAAGAAAGGGGACAGAGTCGGGTTCTCGTTCGGATACTGCGGCACCTGCGAAGCCTGCCGATCGGGCCAGCCCTACGGCTGCGAACACAACCGCAGGCTCAATTTTTCGGGCACCCAGTTCGATGGAAGCAAACGCCTTCATCACGGCAGCCATGAAGTGTCGTCGTTCTTCGGTCAGGGGGCCTTCGCGACCCACGCCGTCGTCCACGTTAACAACATCATCCCTGTCCCCGACGACATAGATTTGGCTATGGTCGGCCCCATCGGTTGCGGTATCCAAACCGGCGCAGGCGCTGTGTTGAACTACCTCAAGCCCGAGCCCGCCAGTTCCATCGTCATCACCGGCTGTGGTGCCGTCGGCCTGAGCGCCGTCATGGCCGCCAAGATCGCCGGCTGTACTACCATAATCGCCACCAGCCGCGTCGATTCAAAATTGGAGCTCGCCCGAAAGCTTGGGGCCACGCGCGTGATCAACACTAAAACGGCCACCGATGTAGTCGGCGAAGTTAAAAAGATCACTCGCCTGGGGGCCAACTACGCCATCGACTGCACGGGGGTCGGCGCCTGCGTGAGGCAGTCCCTGAATTGTGTCCGGTCCTTGGGGACCTGCGTGATCGTAGGCGCTACCCAGGACCTGACCATCAATGTGGAAAATGAGCTGATGGGGCCTGGGAAGAAGCTCATCGGTGTCGTCGAGGGCTGCTCGATTCCCCAGATATTCATCCCCAAACTTTTGGAGTACTACCGCAAGGGGTTGTTCCCGTTCGATAAATTGATCACTTACTACGACTTCAAGGACATCAATGACGCGTTTGATGATGTCCACAACGGCAAGGCCATCAAAGCCATCGTCCGCATGTAAAGCCACAGGGGAGAAGACACAATGAATCCATATTATCCGCACTTGGGCAGTACGCTCAAAATCGGCGGCCTGACTCTTAAGAACCGCATAGTCGGCGCCCCCATCTCCATCCCTGAAATCGGTCCCGACGAGAACCTCACCAGGGACAACCTGGCCTTCTACAGCCTGAGGGCCAAGGGCGGCGCCGCCGCAATCACCATCAGCGAAGGCATAGTCCATAGCGCCACCGGGAAGTCCCACACAAAGCACATTCTGCTCGATACCCGCATGAGCCTGCCGTCGCTGAAGGAACTTGCCCGGATCGTCCACCGCCACGACAGCTATGCGTCCATCGAGCTGTCCCACGGCGGCAAGTACGCCGGCAACCGCAGCCAGGGGAGCGGCCAGGTAAAACGTTTCGGCCCCGTCGACGAAATCTGGCCCGACGGCACTCACATTTACGCAATGCCCGAAGAGCTCATCCTCGAGATCGCCGAGAGCTTCGGGAAGGCCGCGGCCCTGGTGAAGGAAGCCGGATTCGACATGCTGCTCGTACACGGGGGCCACGGCTGGTTGATCAACCAGTTCATGTCGCCGAACACAAACACCCGAACCGACCAATGGGGCGGCACCTTCGAGAACCGGATGCGATTCCCCCTCCTGTGCGTCCAGAAGATCAGAACGGCCGTGGGACCGGCATTCCCCATCGAGTTCCGTATGAGCGGTGCCGAGTACACCGAGGGTGGCTACGACATCGCCTATGGCGTAAAGATCGCCCAGGCGCTCGACGGCAAGGTCGATCTTATACATGTTTCAGCCGGGGTCCACGAGAACCGCAACGCCTTCATCATCACCCACCCGTCGATCTTTATCGAACATGGGTGCAACGTTCATCTAGCCGCCGAGATCAAGAAGTACGTAAAGACCCCTGTGGCGACCCTCGGGGGCATCAACGACCCCGATATGATGGAAGAGATTATCGCCACCGGGAAAGCCGACGTCGTCGAAATTAGCCGTCAGTTGCTCGCCGATCCTTACTTCCCTGAAAAAGCTTTGACGGGCAAGAAAGCCGACATCACCCAGTGCTGCCGCTGCTTTTCTTGCTTCGGTGAGTACCTGGGGTCGAGGACCACGGTCTGCGCCCTCAATCCTATCATAGGGCGCGAGCGGGAACACGAGGCTCCGTTCGCCCCGTCGACGCCCAAGAAAGTCCTCATTGCAGGCGGCGGTCCTGCGGGAGTCACGGCGGCCCTACAGGCCTCGGCCCGAGGACACCAGGTGATTCTGTTTGAAAAGGGGGCCCGGTTGGGCGGCCAGCTTCTCAGCGAGGAATTCATTCCCTTCAAGAATGATTTATACGCCTATTCCCAATTGCTGGAACGGCGACTGGCCAAGACCAATGTGGAGGTGAGGTTGAACACCGAACTGACATCGAAGCTGGCACAGGAACTGAAGGCCGACATAATTCTGTGCGCCGTGGGTGCTGTCCCCGTCGTTCCGCCGATTCCGGGGCTGGCCGAGAGCAAAAAGACTGTCGGGTTGGAGGCCATCCATCAGCCGGTTCCCGCCGTCGGAAAGAAAGTAGTGATTTTGGGTGGGGGCCTTATCGGCACCGAAACAGCCATTTATCTAGATAGCCTCGGCAAGGAGGTCACCGTGGTGGAGATGCGTGGCGACTACGCCCCCGATACCTCGGAGATGCACAAAATCGCCCTGGAGGTCAGCCTGGAAAAGAGTCGGATCAAGATGCACCTGAACACCCGGGCCAAGGCCGTGACCGAAGCCGGACTGGTGTGCATTGGACCTAACGGGGGCGAGGTGACCTTCGCCGCCGACACTATATTCGTCGCCGCTGGCATGAAGCCCAATAGCGAAGCCATCGATTCTCTACGCTACGCTGCGCCTCGATTTTTCAAGATCGGGGACTGCGTCAAAGTCGGTAAGGTGTTGGAAGCCGTCCACGGCGGCTACTATGGTGCCCTCGATATTTAGTGGCTATTGCAACAATCTAGCCCGGGACCTCGCGACGCTTGCGCAGCTTCGCGAGGTCGTCCAATAGGTCTTGCAGGGTCGAGCGAGAGAGCTCGGCCTCCATCGCCTCCTGCGCCGACTCGAAGTAGCCGCCCAGGAGCTGGGCGATATTGCCGCCTACCGGGCAGCGCGGCGCGGTGCCCTCGTGGATCTTGAAAAGCTCGCCGTCCTTGACCGTGTCAGCCGCCCGATAGATGTCGAGGAGGCTGATCTCGGCGGCGGGTCTTGTGAGCGCGATGCCGCCTGTGCCCGCGGCCACATCGATGAGGTCCGCTTCGCGCAGGAGCCCCATGATCTTGCGAATAACGACGGGATTTGTATTGACGCTCCCCGCGATGAAGTCGCTCGTGACCTTCTTGTCCTTGAAGACCTCTACGCAGAGTAGGATATGGATGGCTACGGAGAACCTAGTGCCTATCTGCATCGATCGAGCCTCGCCACAAGGATAATCGAGGCGAGGCCCTATCGGCAATCGGCTCGGTGACCCGCCTTAGAGTCTGTAGGTCTTGGGTGGATTGCCGCTGAAATCGGCTATCGTCGCCTCGGCGCCTTCGAGGTAGAAGGCCTCGAAGATCGGGTTGTCCGGGGTCTTGTAGATGCTTTTCACAAGGGGACTCGCGTCCTGAATCCTCGCCTTGACGCCCAGGTCCTCGACGAAGATCGCCTTGCCAGAGAGTCTGAGCCACGAGGAGCCCGCGCCCGAGGCGCAGAGTTCGACGTAGGGCTTTTTCTCCATCTCTTTATATACCTTCTTCTGGTTCGAGGTGCAGAAGTATAACTTATCGCCTTCCTCGATCATGAACTGGAAGGGCCTGACCTTGGGCCTGCCGTCCACGCCAACCGTGGAAAAGTACTGAAGTCCGCTCTTCTTGAGAAAATCGACCACATCGCTCATCTTCGTTCCTCCGTATATCACCATATTGTAACCGTATAAGTTACACTATGACGTTATACGAGGAACGATGTAATGTCAATAGTTACACCGAGTGCTGCGAGGAATCGGCGAACGTCGTCGAGGCCGGGCATAGCAGCCTGCGCTCCTTCCTTCGTGGTAGACAGGGCCGCAACCGCATTGGCAAAGCGGACCTCGGAACATAGATCCTTTCCTCGAGCGTCGGCCAGGGCGAAGGCGAGTCCGGCATTGAAGGAGTCGCCCGCGGCCACCGTGTCGATGGCGTCGACGGCGAAGCCCTGGACGGAAATGCATCCATGGGCATCGGCGATATAGGCACCGCGCTTGCCCGCTTTGACGATGACGGCGCCTGTGCCTTTCTCGAGGAGGATTCGGGCGGCCCGAAGGATGCTCGCCTCGTCGGCGCATTCCTCGCCGGTCAGGATCGAGGCCTCGGTCTCGTTCGGCGTGATGTACGATAGTAAAGGATAAAGCTCGGGCGGCAGTTCCCTGGCCGGCGCCGGATCGAGGATGACAGTCCGCCCCGCAGCCCTCGCTATACTCGCGGCCAGGACGACCGAGTCGAGCGGTATCTCGAGCTGGAGAAGCACGACGTCGCTCGATTCGATGAGCGGCCGCGCTTCCTCGATGAAGCTGGTGTCGACCGAGGCGTTGGCTCCAGGGACGATGGCAATGTGATTCTCCCCCGAATCGGCCACTTCGATGCTGGCGGTGCCGGTCGACGTCCCGCGCCGAACGCGGAGCATTGTCCGACCGACACCCTCGGTCTCCAGGATCGAGGCGTAGCGCGCGCCAAGGACATCGTCCCCTATCGCGCCGACCATCTCGACCCGCGCACCCAGCCGCGCCAGCGCCACCGCTTGATTGGCGCCCTTCCCGCCCGGGAAAATACCGAAAGACAGTCCGGTCAGGGTCTCGCCGGGTACAAGGAAGCGAGGGACCCTCGTGACCATGTCCATGTTGAGGCTCCCAACGACACAGTAGCTCGCCATGTTTAGCCTCCCTTACCTAATGACGCCCTTCTTGATGATCATACACCCGTACAGCTTCTTCTCGGTGGTCGCGACGATCGCGTACGCCTTCTTCGCCCGCTCGTAGAACGCGAAACGTTCGAGGCTCTCCACGAGGGCGTCCCCCTTGGTCTCGTGTCGGCGCACCACTGCGCGTATCTCGTCCTGGATGACGGGGACCGTCGGGTCCCCAGGCACCACCTGCATGAGCGATACGGGATGGTCGGTGAAGTCGTCCAGGGGAAAGAGCGAGAGGATCGCGTCGAGAATCTCGGGAACACCGTGCCCGTCGCAGCGAATCAGATTGCGCGCGTTGCTCGCGGCGGGAAAGTTGGCGTCGCCTATCACGAGATCGTCGCCGTGGCCCATCTCGTGCAGGATCTTGAGAAGCTCCGGAGAAATGATGTCGGGAATGCCTTTGAGCATGCGATGCCCTCCTTTACTTGCTCAACGAGATTCGCGAGTTCATCCGCTGGTTCGCCTGATCGAAAACGACGGCGAGGATGATGACCAGGCCTTTGAATACGTTCTGCCAGAACTCCGACACGCCCATCATCACAAGGCCGTCCGACAGGACGCCGATCACGAAGGCGCCGATGATGGTCCCGCCTATCGTGCCGATGCCGCCCGACATCGAGGTTCCGCCGAGGACGGCAGCCGCTATGGCGTTCATCTCGTAGCTCACGCCCGTAGCCGGGTGGGACGCGACGAGCTGGCTTGAAACGACAAGTCCCACGATTGCGGCGCAGAGCCCGGAGAACATATAGACGAGCAGCGTCACGCTCTCGACCCGTATACCCGAGAGCCGGGCGGCGCGCGGATTGCCTCCTATCGCGTAGACGTGCCTTCCGAGGGGCGTCTTCATGGCTACGTAGGACATGAAACCGAGGATCACAATCATGATCCACACGGATAGCGGTATGCTGAGGAAGGTCCCCGCGCCGAGGATGGGGAAGCCCGTGTTCCCGAGCTCGCTCTTGCCTTGCAGGTCCGGGTAGGTGGCGCCGCCCGACATGATGTTCGCGAAACCGCGGGCAATGTACATCATGCCGAGGGTCGCAATAAAGGGCGCCACGTTGAGCTTCGTGACCATCCAGCCGTTGAGCGCCCCGATCAGGACTCCGAGGAGGCAACAAATGAGGATTATGGCCCAGACGTGGAAGTAGATCGTTATCCCGAAGGCGTTCAGCACGATGCCCTCGCGGATGAGGCCTCCCGCCACCATGCCGCAGATACCCACGATCGAGCCTACGGAGAGGTCGATGCCTCCGGTTATGATGACGAATGTCATTCCAATTGCCATTA
>Ga0326728_10013653_pt1 | contig 17561 bp, 14 predicted proteins | sample MB3enrmetagenome_FD_207602 | JGI IMG/M metagenome (GOLD analysis project Ga0326728, IMG submission 207602) | Lab enriched peat soil microbial communities from McLean, Ithaca, NY, United States - MB31MN | ecosystem: Environmental > Terrestrial > Soil > Wetlands > Peat | place: USA: New York... | reverse complement strand
GTGGATCCGCCCTTGTGTCCAGCTTCACGTACAGTCATTTCCGCTTTTTTCTCTGCCATCAAAACACCCCACTCTATGCCATACTATCCCTAAAATTTTATTCTTTTTTAATGTTACCCTGTTAAAGTGCGTATATAATAGCCAAATGGGAGGATTAATGCGTATATGGGAAAATTGATTCGATAAGCCAGATAAAACTTTCCTGTAGCACATTAACATTAACCATATACCCGGCTGAAGCGTTCCAGTGCCGTCATGCCGATACTACGATTACTCCGTCCCCGACAAAAAGCTTAAAGCCGACAAAGATCGAACTTGAACACTGTCAAATAGGAGTACAGATGGATAAAAAATTGAGAAATGCAGTACTACTGCTTGTCGCCCTTATCGTGCTGACGCCCCTGGGCCTGATCGCATCAGGCACGGCGTTCGGCGAGTGGAACCTACAAGAGCTAAAAGAAAAAATCGGATACGTGCCAACTGGGCTCGGCGGCCTGTCACACTTATGGAACGCGCCACTCAAGGATTATGGTATCCCGGGATTGGGAGGCGCGACTGCCGGTACTGTGCTGGGATACGTGACTTCCGCCATCGTCGGCGTGCTCATCTGCGCCGGCGTCATGTACATACTTGGAAAGCTGGCAGCAAGGAATGCTAAACAGTAATCGCTAGTTCACCGGACGTAAATTTTTTGTATCGTTAATTGCGCCAATTATACTATCTCCTTCCAGGTTCTCGAGTTTTAAGTAACGCCCTCCGAGAGCGTTCGAAAGCAATTCGGCTGCTCCCAGCTTAATAAAGCCGCACTCGGAATCTATCACCAGCGAATTTATTCCATCGCATCCGATCCTGGTCGCTACATCCATCGCCTCATCCATCGGTTTACCTCCGTTCAGGCTAACGTTCGCTTTTCCATCGGAGACGACGACCATAAGCGGCACCACATCACGGTTCTTTTCCATTTCTTTTTTTATAACATCGTACCCCTTTAGCAGGCCTCGGGCAAGTGGCGTCTTGCCGCCCACAGGTAATTCCTGCATTTGCTTACGGGCCAGCTCGACGCTTCCTGTTGGGAGCAACAGCAGGTCCGCAGAATCGCCTTTGAAGGCGACCAGACCTACACGATCCCGCTTCCGATAGGCATCCATCAGGATTGACAGTATTGCGCCTTTAACTGCCGTCATTCTAGACTCCGCGCCCATACTACCGCTGGCGTCCACAACGAATATAATCGTATTGCCGATCTTACGTTCCCTGACTTTTTTACGGATGTCAGTATTTTCAATATTGACAGCGGCCGGACCTTCCCGTCTAATCTGGTAGGGGGCGGCCGCCCGGATGGTGGCATCAAGAGCAATATCTCTTGTCGGGCCGTCCGGCATTGCACTTCTGACGTACCTGCCGTCGCTCGCATTGGTCACACTCCTGCGGCCTGGTCCATTACGCACTTTCGAATCTTTTTGCGTCAGGTTTTTCAGGGCAGACTGGTTGAGCTTGAACTGCCTGCCCTCCGGAAAAAAGGTTTCAGACGAAGCATCCGGCATCTCCTCGGGCTTGCCATCGCTATCCCCCATGGCGGGAGAGTTTTCATGCTTATGTTCGTGCCGGCTTTTTTCCTTGTTCTTTTGTATAGTCTTTTCGAGCCTGTCGTTGTCCATTTTTTGCTGCTCAAACGGCTTCCTTCGCATCCGGTGCTTTAGGACCAGCTCGGCGGCCTCTTTTACATCCATTTCAGTTACGCCGGTTCTAAGGTTCAGGGCGGCGATAGCCGACGCCGTCTTGATCATGGCAAGATCGGCACGGTGGCCGTCCACCTGCATTTCAATGCATATATCTACTATGAGGCGGAGCATTTCATCGGACACGGCTACTTCATTGATGATCTCCTTGGCCCAAACGATCGTATCCCTGAGCTTTTTCTCTTCGTCTGCCCACTTTTTTACAAATGCATCCGGGTCTTTTTCATAATTGATCCTTCGTGCCACTATCTCCATTCTTGTGTCGGCGTCCCTGATCCCCTCGATTTCGACACAAAGGCCGAAACGGTCTAGAAGCTGTGGCCTCAGTTCCCCCTCCTCAGGATTCATGGTGCCTACGAGGATGAACGACGAGGGATGTGAGTAAGAAATGCCTTCCCGTTCCACGATATTTACTCCCATGGCCGCCACATCCAGAAGCACATCTACGATATGGTCGTTCAGCAGGTTCACTTCGTCCACATACAATATATTACGGTTCGCTTGAGCAAGGATCCCCGGCTCGAACTTCTTTTCGCCTTTCTTGATAGCCTGCTCGATGTCCAATGTGCCTACAACTTTATCCTCGGTCGAGCTGATCGGCAGCTCCACCACTTTCATCTTTCTTCGTACAGCGCTTATATGCTCGTTTTTACTCCGGCACGATGCACACATCATAGCCTTATCATGAGGGTCGCATCCGAACGCACAGTCTGCGACCACCTCGATATCCGGAAGCAGGTTTGCCAGTGCCCTTGCAGCCGTTGACTTCGCCGTGCCCTTCTCGCCCCTGATTAGTACGCCCCCGATTTTCGGATTTATCGCGTTAAGCATTAATGCCTTTTTCATTTTATCCTGGCCGACGATAGCCGAAAATGGGTAAACATCGTTAAAGCTGCCCATATGTTTCCTCCGTTATATTGCCCGAGAATTACAGCCCTATGGCCGCCATCAATACGGGGGCATTTCTGGAATCATAACATTATAAATTTATTTCTAACTAAGTAACCTTATTATTTCAATTTATCGTATTGAGTCATACCATCGATATATTTATAGCATTTAGTAATACAAATTGAAAAATTATTAATATCATAAGCGCTTTTATTGTAAATTAGTATTAAGAGGGAGGTATTATAATTATCGATAAAAAGCATATTTCAACCAAGGTGATAGGTGGGATGGCGATATGTGGAATAGTGATTATTGTCGCGATTGTGGCCGGATGTACCCAGAGCTCGACATCTACGCCGACGTCGGCTCCAAATACGTCGGTCCAAAATACAAGTGTTACGTTCACCGACTCAACAGGCAGCCAGATCACACTTCCTAAAACGGCTGACAGAATAGTTGCGACGGACTCGGACGTTCTTGAGATGCTCATTGGCATCGGGGCGGCTAACAAAGTCGTGGGCGTCGACGACTATGATGCAAAGAACATGCCGCTTTTAATGGCCCAGCTTTCGCCGAACGTGACAGACATCGGTGACTGGGAGACGCCCAACGTCGAAACGATAATGGCGCTCAAACCAGACGCCGTGATCTGCTATAGTGGCGAAAACCAGCCTCAAAATTACCAACAGCTCGTTCAATCCAACATTACGATCATTCAGCTTGATTGCTATAAGATCAACAATTTATCACACGATGCCTCGGCCCTTGGAGCCATCACTGGCAATAATCGGCAAGCGGAAAACTATTCAGAATTTTTTAACCAGTACATCAGTATTGTGAAGAATAGGATTGCAAACCTTACGCCCGCTGATATGCCGAGCGTTTACTGGGAGGAAGGGACCGATTTCTCGGCAGCCGGCCCCGGCTCGGGCGGCGATGACCTGGTAAAGCTCGCGGGAGGCATAAATATCGCAGACAACCTGAGCACGGAATATCCAACGGTGGATTCGGAGTGGATCGTATCCCAGAACCCGGCGTTTATCTTTAAAACGCCATATTCGAATCCTGAGAATACCACGGAATTTACGCAGCTTATTAACACCATTGAGGCCAGGCCCGGGATGGATACTGTTAGCGCCACGAAGAATTCCAGCGTTTACGTGATGTCGAGCGATTTAGCGTATGGGCCAAGAAGTGTAGTCGGCCTCCTGTATACCGCTAAGATCCTGCACCCTGACCTATTCCGGGACATAGATCCGGCAGGTGTGCTAAATACATATGCGCAGAATTACCTGCCAGGGTCAAACCAGGGCATTTTCGTATACCCAGTGCCATCCTGATGAATACATTATCGACCTGTCTGACTAATGAAGATCCCACGTTGTGGGATCTTCATTCTAGTTATTATTCAATTTTTAAGGGCTGGTAGCCATGAAAATAACCTGTATAATATCGAATGCATATGTCCCGACGTTCATTAAAGCAAATAGATCGTTGGGATTTGACCTGAAGATATTCTCTTCCAGGAACCTGGAGAACGACCCGGAAAGGCTCAAAGATGTGATCGGATCGCTTGAAAGCTCTGATCTTATTTTTATATACCGGGGCAGCGATGGGTTTTGGGATAATATCGAGCCAAAACTAAATGAAATCGGTAAAAAAGTGCCGATCGTTTGTTTGGGTTATGACCCGTCCTACTGGCTGCTTTCAACTGTAAAGCCCACAATCGTAGCAACTGCCAACTCTTATTTGACCATAAACGGCGAAGAGAACATTAAGAACCTATTACTGTACCTGGATAAGGAAGTGCTGGGAGCGGATGTGGAAGCCAGTCCTCCGAAGGCCATGCCCTGGGAAGGAATATATCATCCGGACGCCCCCGCATATTTTACTGACATAAAAAAATATCTGGAATGGTATAAGCCAAAGCCCGGCCCTACTGTCGGTGTCCTATTGTCCAGGTTTTACTGGATCAATAATACCCTGGACGTTGAAAATGCATTAATAAGGGAACTGGAAAGAGCCGGGTTAAATGTCATACCTGTATTCTGTTATTCTGTAAAGGACGAAGAGCTGGGCACAAGGGGCATGGAAGAGGTCGTACGGGGTTATTACCTGGATAACGGGAAGCCCATCATCGATGCGTTGGTCAAGACTATCTCGTTTTTCTTCGGCCAGAGCCGGGAAAACATGAGCGACCCGAGGGCCAACTTTTCCGGTATCAGATTACTTAAGAGCTTAAATGTCCCGGTTTTCCAGCCGGTCATATCTTCCCATCTGACAGTGGAAGAATGGGAATCCTCGAACGGGCTTTCTAACGACATAGGCTGGTGTATCGCCATGCCGGAGTTCGAGGGCGCGATAGAGCCGATAATCATCGGCGCCGGCGTATCCTGCGATGATCACACGGAACGCAGCGCCATAAATGAAAGATGCACAAAACTTGCGCAAAGAGTAGCAAAATGGATACGGCTCAGAAGCAAACCGGTTTGCGAGAGAAAGGTAGCGTTCATCCTGCATAACAATCCATGTGCCAGCACCGAGGCATCGGTCGGCGGGGCGGCACACCTCGACTCTATTGAAAGCGTTGCCCGTATACTCAAACGCATGAAAGAGGCAGGCTACTCCGTATCGGCCCCGGAAAATGGGAAAGAGCTTATTGAGAACATCATGCGGAGGAAAGCGATCTCCGAGTTCAGGTGGACGTCCATTGAAGAGATAGTTAAAAACAACGGCGTACTTTCCCTTGTTTCAAAGGACGATTATGAGAAATGGTTCTGTAAACTATCGCCAAAAGTTAAGGACCGTGTGATAGATGCATGGGGTAATCCGCCCGGTGAAAAAACGGGGGATATTCCTCCGGCGATGGTTTACAAAGGCAGTATCGTCGTCACGGGTGTGACCTATGGTAATGCAGTGGTCTGCGTTCAGCCCAAGCGAGGCTGTGCAGGATCCAGATGTGACGGCCAGGTTTGTAAGATCCTTCACGATCCGGACGTACCGCCCACGCACCAGTATATGGCCACATACCGATATCTTGAGGAGACTTTCGGTGCGGACGTGCTAGTGCACGTAGGCACACACGGTAATCTGGAATTTTTACCCGGTAAAGGAGTGGGCCTTTCAAAGGACTGCTATCCGGATATCACGATCGGTACGATCCCTCACCTCTATATTTATAATGCAGATAATCCCCCGGAAGGCACCATAGCCAAGCGAAGGAGTTATGCGTGCCTCATCGACCATATGCAGACCGTAATGACCCAGGGCGGGCTATATGATGAGCTGCAGGAGGTCGACAGGCTTCTGGGCGAGTATGAGACGGCGAAGCACGATCCCGGGAGAGCTCATGTACTGGGACATCTCCTGACGGACGAGATCCGAAAAGCGAAGCTGGACAGCGAGATAAAGCTCACAGAGGATATGCCGCTGGACGAGATCATTAGTAGGGCGCATAATGCCCTTAGCAGGATCCGTAATACCCGGATACAGTCGGGAATGCATATTTTCGGGGAGCTTCCCTCCGGAGAAAAACGGATCGAGTTCATAAACTCCATTCTACGCTACGATTCGGGAGTTTCACTTAGAAGGACTGTTGCAGGCATGATGGGGCTTGACCTGGATCACCTTTTGCAATCCCAGGGCGAGATCTCGGATATATATAAAATATCGAACGGCTCGCTGCTTGAATCTCTAGATGCGATATCAAAAGCGCTTATCCGGCAATTCCTTTCGCCGGATAAAACGCCGCCTGAGGAGCTGCATGGCTTATCCTATGCAGGGTATGAAAACGATCTAAAGTTTTTTAATGGGAGAATTGTCGACCTGAATGAGCGGCTTGATGCTTCCGATGAGATGAGATCGCTGTTTAACGGGTTTAGCGGAGGATATATAGAGGCCGGACCGTCCGGATTGATGACACGAGGACGAGACGATGTACTGCCTACCGGCAGGAACTTTTACTCGCTAGACCCTCAAAGAGTGCCGACCCGGGCGGCCTGGAAAGTGGGCCGGATGCTCGCCGATTCGGTCATTGAAAAGCATAAAAGTGAGACCGGGAAGATACCGGAAAATATCGCGTTCTACTGGATGTGCAGTGACATTATGTGGGCCGACGGCGAGGACATGGCACAAATCATGTACCTCCTCGGCGTTGAGCCCGTCTGGCAGCCCAATGGCAGGCTAAAAGGATTTAGCATCATCCCCCGGGAAAAGCTGGGAAGGCCAAGGATCGACGTAACAATACGTGTATCCGGCATAACGCGCGATAACTTCCCGAACTGTGTCGACGTGATCGATGAGGCAATACAGGCCGTCGCATCCCTTGAGGAGCCAGTTGAGATGAATTATCCGAGGAAACATTCCCTTGCGCGGATGGAGTCCGGTAATGCATCCGACTGGAGAGACGCAACGCTAAGGATATTCGGGAGCAAGCCAGGCACGTATTCGGCAGGGGTGAACCTTGCCGTATATGCGAGCGCCTGGAAAGACGAAAAAGACCTGACGGATATTTTCGTCTACTGGAACGGCTATGCCTATGGTAAGGGAGTTCCCGGAAAAGAGTCTCATCAGCAGCTCGTCAGCAGCCTAAAAACGGTCGATATTACCTATAATAAAGTCGTCAGCGACGAGTACGACCTTTTCGGGTGCTGTTGCTATTTCAGTGCCCAAGGCGGCATGACAGCCGCCGCGCGTCATTTCTCCGGAAAGGAAGTTAAAGCCTATTATGGCGATACGCGCGAGCCCGAGCACGTCGAGGTCAGGGACCTGGCCGACGAGGTACGGAGAGTATCACGGACCAGGCTCCTTAATCCTAAATGGATAGAGGGCATGAAGGAGCATGGATACAAGGGCGCCGGGGATATCATGAAACGCATCGGCCGTGTTTACGGCTGGGAAGCTACGACACAGGAAGTAGATGACTGGATATTCGACGACATAACAAAAACATTCGTTATCGACGAAGAAATGAGGAAATTTTTCGAAGAAAATAATCCTTACGCCCTGGAAGAGATCGCCAGAAGGCTATTGGAGGCGAACCAGAGAGGCCTGTGGAATGCCGACCCCGAAGTCCTTGAGCAGTTAAAGAGCATTTACCTCGAGATCGAGGGATGGATGGAAGAGCGTGCCGGGGACGGCGAATACCAGGGAGGCACTATAGATATCATGACAGCATCGGAAGTCGACGGATGGGGGGACAAGATACAGGAAGTTATGGCGAAGATACGCCATTGACACATTAGCGTTTTATGGCATAAACCCACATGAATTAAATTTTTATTCCACCATGACCCGACCTATAATCCAGACTATAAATGAGGACTGATATGTTAAGACAACCGGATAATAAAGCCAGCGATGAACCAGAGACTAGTGTTCTCTCGTTATATATCGGAGATAAGTCAAAGAAAATACTGATCATGGCCATTTTAGCTATATTCCTATTCGTGGCTATCCTGTATTCCGGTTCCGTTGGCTCGGCAAACCTTAGCATTGAGGATGTGTTCTTATCCTTGGGAAATAGCCTGGTTAATTTAATAAACGGAGTCCTTGGCTTCATCAGCGGGTTTTTACCCTTCGGATTAACGCTGGGCTTTAGGCTTAACCCGAATTTATTTTTACCGCACAGCGATATCGCCGAGCCCATTGTCATGAATATTCGCCTGCCCCGGATAGTTTTGGCTATTCTCACGGGGGTCGCCCTGGCAATTTCCGGAGCGGTCATGCAGGGAACCCTCCGGAATCCTCTGGTGGATCCATTCACTCTCGGGCTGGCGTCCGCTGCGGCATTCGGAGCGGCGCTGGTTATGGTCATCGGGCCTGAAATTTTAGGCGCGCTATTTCTAAGTAACCAGAATTCGTTCATCATCATTGCGGCATTTCTTTTCGGGCTGACAAGCATGCTGGTAGTTTATTTGATCATGAAGGTCAACAATGATGCGCCCACCCTCATACTCGCTGGCGTCGTCATGAGCTTCATATTCTCTGCCGGGCTGATGATGTTGCAATATATATCGAATAATGAGGAGCTTCGCAGTCTCATGACATGGCTGATGGGCGGCATGTGGGGGGCCAACTGGGGAATTGTGCTGTTGCTGATTCCAATGGTCTTTATCGCATTTTCATTGCTATGGATAAAAGCATGGGACTTGAACGCCATAACGACCGGTGACGAGGTCGCAAAAAACCTGGGAGTCAACGTCGATGGAACGAGGATTTACTGCCTATTGATCGCCACGTTCATCTCCTCCTGTTGCCTGGCTTTTACCGGTATCATCGGTTTCATCGGCCTCATGTCCCCGCATATTTGCCGCATGCTCATCGGGTATGACTACAGGTATGTCATACCCGGTTCCGCGCTTATAGGCGCGCTTATATTGCTACTATCCGACACGTTCTCCAGGACGATCATGAGCCCGGTGGACTTGCCTGTCGGGATCGTTATGTACGTTATCGGAGGCATTTTTTTCCTTTACCTGGTGCTCAAGGGGAGGGAAAGCCGGCTATATTAGGAGTGTATCGTCATGAAATTGATCCTGGATAAAGTATGCGTGGACTATAAACAATATCGCGCTGTCGACGGCATGTCTTTTGAGATGAATGCCGGGGAAGTAGTAAGCATCGTCGGGCCGAATGGCTCGGGCAAGAGTACCATCATCAAAAGCATCGCCCGTATCTTAAAACCGTCATCGGGGGGCATTTTTATCGGCAACAGGAATGTTTTAGCGATGAGCTTGCGAGAAGCCGCCTTGCTGATGAGCTATGTGCCTCAGAACCTGCCGGATTCCTATAATTCGACGGTCGCCGACGCAGTACTTCTCGGAAGAAGGCCGCATATAGACTGGAATGTTTCCATGAAGGACCTGGAGGCCGTTGATAGTGCTCTTGCAAGAATGGGCATAAAGGAATTGGCGAAAAAAGTGATGGGGCAATTGAGTGGAGGAGAGCGGCAAAGGGTGTATATTGCGAGGGCGTTAGCCCAGGACCCGGGGATATTCCTATTTGATGAGCCTACGAATAACCTTGACCTGAAGAACCAGCTTGAAACACTGGAAACGGTACGTGAACTGGCGATGGAGCGAAGATCGATGATATTAATTGCGCTTCATGACTTGAACCTGGCGTATAATTATTCGGATCGGGTGGTCATGCTCAATAAAGGCCGGCTGTACGCATTCGGAAAGCCCCAGGATGTCTTGACGGCGAAAAATATCACGGACGTCTATGGCGTCAACGTTTCTATCATCGATAGCGGCGGCGGGAAATACATCGTTCCCATAAAAAATACCGCCAGAGCTTCATCAAAGGCTTTGGCTTAAAGCGATCAATGGGGTAATTATGCCATGTATATTATGCTCTGTCCCGGAAAAAGAGTACTGTATAAAGGGGAAAGTATTGTTTACGGATACTGGAAGGAGGTTAAATGACAACCGCAATATCAACCGAGGGCCTGACGAAATATTTCAAGGACCTTTGCGCCGTAGACAGCGTAAGCCTTGAGGTCGGGAATGAGATATTCGGCCTGCTGGGCCCTAATGGGGCAGGGAAGAGCACGATCGTGAAGATGCTCACGACTCTGCTCAAGCCTACGAAGGGCAAAGCTCTCGTCTGCGGATACGATATCGAGAAGAATGCCTTCAAAGTACGAGAGTCCATCAGCTATGTGCCCCAGGAAATGGCCCTCGACATCAAGCTGACGGGCCGAGAAAACGTAGAGCTGTACGCCCAGCTTTACCACGTGCCGAACAGGAGGGACCGGGTAGACGAGGTCATAGGGCTGATGGACCTGTCTGATCGTGCCGGCGAACTAGTAAGGGGATATTCCGGCGGTATGCGTCGAAGGCTGGAGCTTGCGCAGGCACTGGTCCACGAGCCTAAAGTGCTTTTTCTGGACGAGCCGACCCTTGGCCTCGACGTGGGTGCCAGGAAAAAGATATGGGACCATATCGGCTCGCTTAAGGAGAAGGGCATGACCATCTTCATGACCACCCACTATATGGACGAGGCGGACAAGTATTGCGATCGCGTGGCGATCATCGACAAAGGAAAGATAGCGGCCGTCGATACGCCCCGGAGGCTTAAGAACGAGCTGGGGCAAAACATAATCATCGCCTCGGTATCGGGCGAATACAGGCCAGTCGATATTGAGGGGATACGACTATTAGGCACCGATGATCATGAGCTCAGGTTCATTGCCGAAAAGGGGGAAGAGGTGCTCCCGATCATCTCCGGGGAATTGACGAGGCAGGGGCTTAAGGTTCATTCGCTATCCATCAGGGAAACTACTCTGGACGACGTATTCCTGAATAAAGTGACCGTACAGGAAGATAAAACGGCTTTTGACGGAACGAAATACCGATTGATGCTGAGGCAACGATGATAAGCGATGTTTACTATTATTTTCGAAGAGACCTTCTTAAATGGCTTAGGGGCAGGATATTTGTTATCTCGGCTTTGGTAATGCCGGCGGCATGGCTCATATTCGTCGGCGTGCCTTTACGCCCCCAGTTCACGAACGATTATCTTAGCTTCATCACGCCTGGCATTATGGTCATGACAATGCTCTTTAGCTCTTTCCAGGGCGGATCGCTGCTGATCTTCGACAAAGTGCTGGGTTTCATGAATAAGTTCCTGGCCATGCCCTCGTCGAGGGAAAGTATACTGCTTGGAAAAATATCGTTCATCACGTTTAGGGGCTTGATACAATCGACGATCATACTGATCATAGCGGCACTGCTAGGCGTGGGAATGCCCGGGCCGGTACAGATCCTATTAATATACATCGTCATGGGCCTTTTCGGCATATTATTTTCCGCCATCGCCACGACGATAGCGCTGGCAGTGGACGACCACGACGGCTATGCGGCTGTCAACAGCATGCTGAGTATGCCACTATTCTTCGCGAGCACGGCCCTGATGCCATATAGCTCCATGCCGCCATGGCTCCGGGTCCTGGCGTCATTGAACCCGGTCAGCTATGCCATAGACGCAACGAGGGATCTCTTTACCGGCGGCATCGTCTTTTCTGGCATCCTTGAGCTTTTAGCCATTGGGCTGATCGTAATGGGCATAAGCATGTATATATTTAGAAAAGCCACAATATAGCAGGAGGCATCTGATATGGGAATAATCATCGAAGGCCTGAGCAGGGAAGATAATAAAAAATTATACGACGCCATTGAAAAAGAAGGCAATGCCTATGGCGTGGCGAAGATAAAAATAACGACGTTTGCGGATGGGTTCATCATTAATGCGGGCCATAATTCGATAAAAGTATCCGAAAAGATGCCGGAGATATTAAATAAGGGCGAGCTGGAGGCCGCGATAGCGCACGAATTCAGCCATATATGCCACAGGGACCCGGAAAAAGACATCTTAATGGCCGTACCTTTAGTACTATTAGCGATTTTGTATACCGTATTAACCGATTATTACGCCAACAATAATTATTATTGGTTCATATTGATAACTCCCATCGTGCTTATAGGGGTTTATTTCGTCGGATGCATAATGTTGCTTCATAAGTGGGACAGAAGATGCGATAGGGAAGCCGTAAAGAAAACAAGCATATCCGCTATGATCGGCATGCTTGAAAAGAGAAAAGAGCACGTGAAAGGCATCGACCCATTCCATCCTTCCATAAATAATCGAATTAAATGGATCCGGGAATCCGGGCCCAAAAAGCACGACGATAACGGTTCCGGGATGTGAAAAACGATAAGGAGACTTAATAAGCCTTTTTCATATCTTTCCACGAATTGTTACTTTTTAGAAAAGCTAATATTTTTAAATATCTTAAGTAATGTCAATTTTATTTTGGATTTACGTCCAGGGTCTTCCGCACTTTTATCCATGCTAGGAGTGTTCTCGCTCATTTCGTATTTATCGTAAACTTCATTATCAAATATCGGAATCCTAAACAGGTAATTGATATAATAACAGGGAAAATCCTGTAAAAATTAAAAAGAAAAAAGGTAGATTTACTTCGTGTCTTTTTTGTCTTCGTCGTCATTTTTCCTGACGAGCAGCGTGAAACCGACATACGCCAGTAGCCCTATCACGACGCAACCAAGGATGGCCGAAACATAATATCCCGGCGTCTCTTCCATAAAGGTGGAGCCCTGAGTAGCGAACCCATAGCCGGGTAAGGGGGCGTGCTGCTCATCCCATAACCCGGTGAGGTTGGCAAGACCGCCCGGTACATAACCAAGCTGCTGCTGTAGATAACTCGGGTCCCACTCGCCAAAGGCATCACCCGTAGCTATTAATCCGAGTGGCACGGCGAGGATGAGGACTATCATCACCGCAATAAAAACTTTAATGTTCTTGTCTATATTCTCACCTCCTCAAGACGCCTGAACCATTGTTTTATCGATAATTTTATTCCTCTCTTCTTTTTTATAATCCCATATGATCGTCGGATCGTTACGTGATATATACCAGAAGCCCAACACAGTAGCTGCCGCTTCAACGATACTGAAGAAGAAGGCATGGCCGAAAAGCATTGAAGGCACTGTTACGTCAAGCCCATAAGGCATGTAGAGCGGCTGGCCGCTCGCAGTATGCTCCAGGATCGGCTGTATTCCCATCTCGACGCCAGCCACCCCGGCCGCGAACGTCAGGCCGAACCAACCGGCAAAGGCGGCGGCTACTAGCCTCCTATTTGAAGTTAACGGGCTCTTTCCGCTGATCAACTTATAGATGAGATAGGCCGAAACCGATATACAGACCGCCATATTAAAGCAGTTCGCACCATAGGTCGTGACGCCACCGTCGCCGAAGACCAGGCATTGTATCAGCAATGCGACCGACGTTGCAACTATCGCTGCGAACGGGCTGAGAACGATCCCGATCAAGGCGCTACCCACCGCGTGCCCGCTGCTTCCGCCCGGTATGGGCACATTGAACATCATTATAACAAACGAGAAGGCAGCCGCCAGTGCCAGGTATGGCACTTGTCTAGATCGAAGATCTTTTTGTACTCTATATCCCGAGTAAATCCAAATCGGGATCATAATAAGCCACATAGGTATGTATGTTAATGGACCTAAATATCCATCTGGCATGTGCATAAATATACACCTCACTTATACTAACGCTTGTTGTTATAAAAATCTATCTATTCGTAACACTAAAAGTCACACTTTAATTATATATTAATTACAAATTTTATAAAAAGTATAATCTATAGTTTACAATTTTCAATATGTAATAGTGCATGAAGGCCATCATATGCCAGATGCTGGTGATAATATTGTACATATAATAAGACCTTCATGCGCATCAGGTGGTATCCTATATTTTTAGCAATCAATTCTTTAACTGAGAATATAATTGCTATGGCATGTTTTACTTACTTAGTATTAAAATTTTTCGATTTTTTCATATTATCTATACTATCAAAAGTTTTTTAACATCAAAAGTAATACTATGCAAGAAATAATTATTACAAATTATTGGGGTATTTAATGGACCAAGAGCTAATGCGCATCGGCGTGTCATTACCGGACAACCTTCTGGAAAGGTTCGATGAAATCATAAAAAAGAGGGGCTATTCATCCAGGTCCGAGGGCATAAGGGACGCGATCAGGAATTATATAATTCATTATGACTGGATGAACGAGGTAGTGGGAGAACGGATCGGCATAATCTCGTTGATATACGAGCATGACCAGAGAGGCCTCGTCGGCAGCCTCAACGAGATACAGCACCAGTACACCGGCCTTATCAAGTCTTCGGTGCACGTTCACCTGGACTTTGACGACTGCCTGGAGATCATCATATCCGAAGGTGAAGGTAAACAGGTTAAGGAGCTGGCGGAAAAGATGATGGCTCTGAAAGGCGTTAAATACGTGAAGCTTTCGACTGTATCGCCAAATCTCAAACTATAGGTGACATATGATTCCCGACTGGATGAAAGATATAGAAGTAGGCCCTTGCCCCTGCTGCTCAGTCTCAATTAAAAAGAAAAATTACGTTACCAAGACATTGAGCGACATAGTAAAATTTATCGAAGCGACCATTATTTCCGAGGGCTTCGCCCGCCAAAAGGGGCTACTGCAAAGCATTGATCCTCGTATAAAACTCGTCTCGATGCTGGCGCTAATTGTATCAATAAGCATGACCAGCGACTGGAGGATCTTATTATTTGTATACCTGCTAACGCTTGTATTTGCCTACCTTAGCAAAATAGGGATATTATTCTTTATAAAGCGAGTATGGCTTTTTATCCCTATCTTTGCGGGCGTCATCATGTTGCCCATGTTATTTAATGTATTTTACCCCGGCACACCACTCATAACGCTTGTCACTCTGGGGCATGGGGCCATGCTGGGCCCGTTCCACCTTCCGGATACGATCGCCATCACTGTACAGGGCACGAAAAACGCTATTGTTTTTACGCTGCGCGTCGCTACATGTGTATCGGCTGCCGTATTGTTATTCATCACGACCCGCCTGGACCTGCTCTTTAAATCGTTACGGTCGGTGGGCGTCCCCAAGGTATACGTGTTCACCATCGATATGTGCTACAGGTACATTTTCGTGTTCACTGACCTCATAAGCGCTTTTTATACGGCGAAAAAAAGCCGGTCGATCAAGACACTTCCATTGATAGAAGAACAAAAATGGGTTGGCGGGCGCATCGGCTATACGCTTATTAAATCGATGGATATGGGGGAAAAAGTGCATGGTGCAATGGTATCAAGGGGATTCGACGGCGATGTTAAAATAATGGATGATTTCCACGCCAGGAGACGTGACTACGTTGCCCTGGTCAGCGTACTGGCCTTTTGCCTGATCCTCATAGCGTTATCGCATCAAATCTAAGGAGCGTAGATTTATCATGAAGACGATATTCGATTTACGGAACGTATCTTACATATACCTGGGAAAGTTCGTAGCGTTAAAGGACGCTACGCTAAAAATAAACGAGGGAGAGCACGTGGCGATCATGGGCGCCAATGGCTGCGGTAAATCCACGCTACTCTCCATCCTGAATGGCCTCATATATCCGACTGAGGGCGAGTTCTATGCCTTCGACAATCTGGTCAAGGAAGAAGTCTTTGATTCACTGGAAGGTAACGAGATGGCCAGATATTTTAGGAAAAAGGTCGGATTTGTTTTCCAGAACTCAGACGTCCAGCTATTCTGCTCTAACGTATATGACGAGGTCGCTTTCGGGCCGCTTCAACTCGACCTGCCGAAAGATGAAGTTAAAAAGCGCACTGACGAGGTGCTTGAGATGGTGGGCATATCCAGCCTTAAAGATAGGGCCCCGCACACTTTGAGCGGCGGCGAAAAGAAAAAGGTATCCATCGCCTCGATTCTAGCCGTTAATCCGGATGTACTTTTGCTGGACGAGCCCACGGCGGGCCTTGACCCGCGGAGCCAGCTCTGGCTTATCGAGCTATTGCAGGACCTGGCGAAAGCCGGCAAGACCATCATCACGGCCACTCACGACCTGGACATTGTCGAGCAGATCAGCACGAGAGCGATAGTGTTCGGCGAAGACCACAAGATCAAGGTCGATACGGATTCGCACTCAGCCATAAACGATCTTGAGCTATTGATGTCGGCGAACCTGCTCCACAAGCACATGCACCGTCACGGGAACCTGTTGCATGAGCACCTGCACAAGCATGACGCTGAACATCTCCAGCACGAGCATGAGGAACCTGCAAAGATCGTCGATGCCCTCGAACCAGATTTACGGGCAAATGTATCGCCACGGTAACCTGTTACATGAGCACCCGTACAAGCATGACATCGAAACAACATTCCCGGCGACCAGTTCCTCATCGGATATCTTCGAAGTCTATGGATTTGACTTGTAAAAAACGCTTCGCCGGAATATATTTTTCGTCAACAAGCAGGATAATTTATTTTTAATACTTTTGATGTATACTTGAGTATATTGCAACATACCTGGTGATGCCGATAGGAATTAACTATGGCTACACATACGTGCAAATGGATCATACTGGTAGTCCATGTTCCTACCTCATATCGCATGGATTGTTCGACTTAAAAGATAATGGTGGGTAATTGGCTCATTTAATAGTAGCACTAAAGTTATATTTATTAATAAATTTCGTATTGCCACTATTAAAATAAGTATTCTAAGTACTACGATTTTTATTTTTATTAATAACAGAAAATATATATAAGACCATGCTATAGTTAAATTTTGGAGGTAATCGCTTTGTGCGCAACCTGTGAAAAGCATAACCCTAAGAAGACCCCAAAGAAATAATCAGGACATAATAATGAGGCCTTTTAAAAGGCTTCATCTTTTCAAAAAATAGAAAAAATAAGCGAAATTATTGTATTTTACGGCCTGCGGTGTCAAACGGTCTTCTTTTCTGCCGCAACGGCGACTTTCTTTTCCATGGGTTTCTTTTCTTCCACCTTCTTTACCATCGCTTTCTTTTTCTCCAGTGTGTCACCTCCCCATTATGGCTTTCGATTGCCGCAGGAAATATATTAAGAGGATTTTATTTCCAGGCCTTAGCAAATGGCCTGATCTATTGTCGTGGTCAAGCTTTTAACCTGCGTAATCATACTATTATCTAAATAAGTATTACTAATTGATATAATTTTCTATATACGTATGAAAAAGGCAAAATAAATTTGAAAAGATGAATTTAAGTTTGTAATATTATTACAAACAACAAAAAATATATCAATAAGTAACACACTTATTAATAATTGTAATACCAAGGGGTTGAGGAGCGCAAGACTAGCACTTATAAGATTTACCCTCCTCCTAAACCAGGGATATCTTGAAAGATAAGGCTCGAATAAAATACCACCTCATGTCCAGCGTCTTGCGCCCTTACACATTTTTATAAAATATTTATAAATAATTCAGTACATTCCTGATGCGATGACCCTGGAGCTATTGATCTATGGGTAGAATCCAGTCTTCTA
>Ga0326728_10013649_pt1 | contig 17563 bp, 11 predicted proteins | sample MB3enrmetagenome_FD_207602 | JGI IMG/M metagenome (GOLD analysis project Ga0326728, IMG submission 207602) | Lab enriched peat soil microbial communities from McLean, Ithaca, NY, United States - MB31MN | ecosystem: Environmental > Terrestrial > Soil > Wetlands > Peat | place: USA: New York... | reverse complement strand
GATTTTTGCGGCAGGACTTCGCCCGCGAGCGCGATCTCCGCGACGCGCCCAACGGGAATCGGATTCAGCAGGCAGCACAATTGCGCGCGCCCGCTCTCGACCGCCGCAATCGCCGCCGCCGCTTCCCGCTCGTAAGTGAGGTTGCGTTCCCGGGTCACGGCGTCGGCGCTGATGCCGAGCCCGCGCTCCAGCACCAGCCGGTGCAGCAGGACGACGTCGAGCCGCCGCTCGACGGGCGAGACACCGGGGAGCAGCGCATCCAGATCGGCGCCGCCGCGCAGCAGAAACAAGTGGAACGCTCCGTCTCCGGCATAAACTCCGATCGCCGGTCGCGTGCGGCCGATCTCCTCGAGATCGGCTTGAAATTTTTTCCAAGCGCGTTCGCGCTCCTTCGCAGTGAACCGGTACGCGCGCCACTCGAAAATCGGCTGCAACTCCGCGCGAAATTTCTCGAACGAAAAATCCGCAAGGCCCGCGATGACGCGATGCGTCGGCAGAATCGTCAGCCCCTCGCCGTCCGTATTGAAGAGCGTCATCATCACGAATTCGTGCGGGGCGCCGCGATCCTCGCGTCCCGCGCGGGCGCGGCACTCGTCGCGATACGCGAGCGCGGTTTCGTAGCGATGATGTCCATCCGCAATGACGAGTTTCTTCTCCGCCATCTCGCGGGTGATGGCCGCCAGCGTCGCAGCGTCGGCGGTCGGCCAGAGTCTGTGCACGACTCCGTATTCGTCGCGCGCTTCTGCGGCGGGCTTCGCCTGCGACGCCCGGCCGAGCAACGCGTCCACGCGCCGCGCCGGATCGGTGTACAGCATGAAGAGTTGTCCGGTGTGCGTTCGCGTGTGCCGCAGAAGTTCGAGGCGATCCGCTTTCGGTCCCGCGAGCGTCTGCTCGTGACGAAAGACAACTCCGGCCGAATAGTCTTCGATCCGCCCCAGCGCGATGAATCCCTTGCGCGTCCGCCGCACGCCGCTTCCCGGCACGATGTACTCCTGAAAGTAGGCGTAAATGACGGGAACCGGGTCGCGCACGAGCACGCCCGACGCGATCCAGTCCTCGAGCGTCCGCGCGGCGCGCGTGTACACGTTGTCCGCGGCGGAATCTTCCGCTCGCGTCTTCCCCTTCTCAACGGGAATCAGGTTGAAGGGGCTCGCGGCGTAATACTTCTCCTGCATGTCCGGCGAGATTTTGTCGTAGGGTTGCGTGACGGCCTTGAATAATTCCACTCGCTCCGGACTGTAGCGGTATGCACAAAAGGGAACGATCTCTGCCATCTATTTGCCTCGTGGGCCGAATTAGAATTTTCATTCTAGCAGCAACGCTGTTGCCGGCCAACGCAACAAGAAGGCGAGCAGTCGCTGCCGGATTCCCATACAATGGGTTTTGCCAGCAATAGCCAGAGGAGGCTCATGTCGGCGACAGCGCGCTCGCTCTCCCAAGTACGCGGTCTGGTCTTTGATCTCGACGGCACGCTGATTGATTCCAAGCTGGACTTGGCCCTTTCGGTGAACGCGGCGCTGGCGGAACTGCGCAGGAAGCCTTTGCCCCACGAACAGATCTACGGGTACGTCGGCCAGGGCGCACTGCGGCTTGTGGAGCGAGCGCTCGGGGAGGGCGCCGACCCGAAAGAAGTCGAACACGGCCACGCGTTCTTTCTCACGCACTACCGCGCGCACATGCTGGACCACACGGTCGCTTACCCCGGAGTGCGCGAAGGACTCGCGGCACTGGAAAGCCGGCCCTTGGCCGTGCTGACGAACAAGCCGACGCGCTTCAGCCAGGAGATTCTCGAAGGGCTGGGCCTGGCCAAGTATTTTCGCGCGATCTACGGGGGCAACAGTTTCGAGAAGAAAAAACCGGACCCCATGGGAATACTCGCAATTGTCAGTGAATTCGGAATCTCTCCTGAAGAGGCGATGCTCGTAGGGGACTCCGACATCGACGTGCAGACCGCGCGCAACGCAGGCTCGTGGGTGTGCGGACTGACATACGGTTTCGGGAGCGCCGGCTTCGTGAAATTTCCGCCCGATCTCCTGTTGGACAGCCTGATCGAGTTGCCCGCTTACCTCGAGGGGCGCGCACTGCAGTCACGGTAAACGAAGATTCGCATCGCGTCTTGGAAAACGACCGCCATGCACGATTTCAAACCGCACAAGAACTGGCCCGCCGCTCTGACCGGCATTTTGGCCGGCGTTTTGATTTGCGCGTCGCTTCCGGCGCTGGGCGGGCAGACCCAGCGGGCTAAACCCAAGGTGAAGACGCCTCCGCCGGCTTCACCGGGGGCGATGCCCGTGCCGTTCGCCTTGGGTGAAATGCTGCACTATCAAGTCTTGTGGACGCAATTTTCGGTGCACGCCGCGACGCTGGATTTCTCGGTTGCGGAAGAACGCAATTTCTTCGGCCATCTCGCGTGGCATTTTCGCGCAACCGCGCACACGACCAACACCATGCGGCTGGCTTACACGCTCGACGATCAATTCGATTCGTACACGGACGCGTCGCAACTGAACTGCATGCAATATGAGATGTATTTGAACGAACAGGGTAAATCGGAAACTTCCATTCTCCGCACTTCAACGCAGGCGGAACCCGTTCCACTCGCGGGGAACGCCTCGGGGAGAGCGCTCGGCGTGAACGCTCGCGGTCAACCGCCGAATGCTACGCTGGTTCGCGTATTGCCGGGAACGCGCGATCCCATCGGCCTTCTTTACGCGTTGCGCGCCGCCGACTGGCAGCACAGCACAGAATTTCGCGCTCCGGCGTTTGACGGGCACCGCCTCTACGAGATCCGTGCGGACGTCGAGATTCCGTCCGGGCAGGTCACGGTTCCGGCGGGAGAGTTTACGGCGACGCGGATTGTGGTTCACATCTCCGAGCGCGGCAGCGAACTTCCGGGCACGCGCTTCTGGGTCTGGCTCGCGCACGACGCCGCGCGAACGCCCGTACTCATCGAGGCCGAAGTGCCCTTCGGAACGGCGCGCGTCGAACTCCTGCAAATGCCACGCCACTGAATTTTCCGCGGCCGCCCCCAGGCAGAAGGAGAGCGGAGCGGTACGCGCGCGCGGCCCACATACGTGCCAATCCCTTGTGAGAAATGCGGGCTAACTTGTGGGGGTGGCTTTGCCCTCCAAAACGGAGGCTGTCCAGTCATCGGGCGGGAAGGAGATGTGCCAGAAATCCGGCGCGGCCTGAAGGAATTCAACTGCCACTTGGGTCTTGCCGCCGTCGGAGTGGCCAACGTAGACGACGCGGCATTCCTGCGGCTGAGGGGAACCCCGGCTCGTGAGAAACAGCGATTGCGCTTCCTTCACCCGTGCGGCCAAAGCAATCAAAGCGCCATGAGCGTTCACTACGAGCGTAACGGCGTCTTCCTGAAATTCATTTCCGTCGGCCATCTTCCCGCTGACCGACACGGGCACACTGATGATCACGCGCTGGCTACGGCGCTTGTTGCTGGAACCAGCGTAATTGAGGGGCGGGGCCATCTTAAGGAACTACCGTAGGCCAGGAATCGCCGGGCCGCAATGGGCGGGCCTGGCTAATCCTTACAAATAGTAACGGTCCGAGGGGGCAGTCAGCGGCGCGGGCGGGGAGTCCTGGAAGCGGCCGGGCGGCGGGCGCGGAAGCATAGCGCCTCGATGAGAGAGCAGACGATGTGTCCGATCGTAATGTGGGCTTCCTGGATGCGCTGCGGATCGCGGGAGGGCACGTTGATCAGCAAATCCACTTTGCGTGCGAGCGCGCCGCCGGTTTCACCGGTCAGGGCGACCAGAAACGCCCGGCGCTTTGCACCGGCTTGCACCCCGCGGAGGATGTTCGGGCTGTTCCCGCTGGTCGAAAGCGCAACGAGAACGTCACCCGGCGCAACCAGCGATTCAATCTGCCGCTCGAAAACGTGGTCGAAGCCATAGTCATTGGCGGCGGCGGTGAGCACAGAGGGATTTGTGGTCAGGGCCAAAGCAGGGAGTCCCGGACGATTCTCTCGCAGGCGGACGACGAGCTCCGCCGCGAGGTGCAGAGAATCGGCGGCGCTCCCGCCATTGCCGAAGAAGACGATTTTTCGGCCGGAGCGAAGTGCCTTCGCCGAGTGGCGCGCGAACTTTTCGATGCGAGAGATGAGGCCGCCGGAAAGGCTTTGCTTAACGCGGCAACTTTCCCGGAGCTGCGCGAGGATGTCTTTCCGCAGGGCGGCCATGGAAGATCAGCAAAGAACGATCTTGTGGCGGTGCCGGGCAACGCGGCGCGTGGCGTTGCGCGTGTCCACGACCAGCGCCGCCGCCTCGACGATCGCCTGATAATCGTAGCTGCTATGGTCCGTGGCGATGACGACGCAGTCGTAATTCTCGACCGTCCTCGCGTCCAGATTCACGGATTTCTTCTTGGAAAAGTCGTAGTGGCGCATCTTCTGCATCGTGGGAAAGAAAGGATCGTTGTAGTCCAGCAGGGCTCCCCGCTGCTCAAGCAACTGCATGATCTTCAGCGAGGGAGATTCCCGGGGATCGTCAATGTCCTTCTTGTACGCCACGCCGAGCACGAGCACTCGCGCCCCCTTCAGCGATTTCTTCCGCTCGTTCAGCGCGCCGGAGATGGCCTCCACGACGTGGTAGGGCATAGCGGTGTTGATTTCGCCGGCCAGTTCGATGAACCGCGTTGCAAAATCGAATTCGCGCGCCTTCCACGAAAGGTAGAAGGGATCGACGGGAATGCAGTGTCCGCCCAAGCCAGGCCCGGGATAAAAGGGCATAAAGCCGAATGGCTTGGTGGCCGCCGCATCGATCACTTCCCAGATGTCCATGTTCATGCGCTGGCAGAGTATTTTCAGTTCGTTGACGAGCGCGATGTTCACGCAGCGGAAGATATTTTCGAGAAGTTTCGCCATCTCCGCCGCGCGCGTCGTGCTGACGGGGACGACCCGCGCAACAATCTGCGCGTAGAGCGCGGCGGCAGCGCGTCCCGACGGAGGATTGATCCCGCCCACGATCTTGGGAATCTGCGCCAAGCCGAATTGCTTGTTTCCCGGATCTTCGCGCTCCGGTGAAAACGCCAGGAAGAAATCGGTAGCGGTCTGCTCCGCATCAGGCCCTTGCGCTACCGGACACCGCAGCCCACTCTCTTCCAGGATCGGCAGCACCAACTCCTCGGTCGTTCCGGGGTAGGTGGTGGATTCGAGGACGACGAGCTGCCCGCGACTCAAATGAGGGGAGATGGCGCGCGCGGTCTGCTCGACGTATTTCAAGTCCGGATCGCGCCGCTCGTCCAAAGGCGTCGGCACGCAGATCACAATCGCATCCATCTGGCTCAGCCGCGAGAAATCCGCAGTGGCGCCGAAGTGGCGCGACCTCACGTACTGCTGGATTTTTGTCGTGGGCACGTGACCGATGTAGCTCTGCCCCTCGTTGAGCATTTCCACCTTCTTCGTGTCGGTATCGAACCCGGTGACCCGATGGCCCGCCTCCGCGAAGCGCAGCCCCAACGGGAGCCCAACGTATCCACACCCAATCACACCGACGCGCAGTTGCGCGCCCTTGAAGAATTCCGGCCTCCGATCCACCGGCATGTGTCGTCCACACCTTTCCCAAGCGTGAAGCCCGCAAAGATAACCACGGAAACGCCAGCTAAACTGGAATCGCGGCGCGCCTCCACAGCAGAACTCGCTCCACGCGCCGATCGCGCAGGACGCGCGGAGTGGAAGCTCGCGCAGGAACAAACGCTACGACGCCGCGCTCCGCTGCTGAAAGCAGAGCAGAATCAGATCCGCCCGACGGCGCACGCCGAACTTGCTCAGCAGATTCGAGACGTGAAACTTCACGGTTCGCTCCGAGATGTTCAGCTTCCCGGCGATTTCCTTGTTCGCCAGGTTCTCGAGCAGGCCGCTGAGCACCTCTTGCTCGCGGCGGCTCAATTCACTGGAAACCTCGACCTGCACCCGCCGATTGCCCGGCCCGCCCAGGACGGAATCCACAAAACCGGAGAGCACCGACCGCGGGACCCAAAAACCCCCGCCCGCAACCAGCGGCAGCGCGCGATTCAAGTGGTCGCGCACTTCGGCGTACGTGAGCAACCCTTTGGCGCCGAGCCGCAGCAGCGCATAGCTCTCGGCCACATCCAGCTTCTCAGCGACAACCAGAATTCGCGCGCCGGGGTAATGCTCCAGGATATTCGAGAGGAGCGCGCCGGCCGCGGCCCGCGCGACGTGCGCATCGACCACGAACACTCCGGCTCGCGGCACGCTCATGCGCCGCAAATCCGGCCCGAGCGAAGATTCAAGCAGCCGCGGAATCAGCTTATAGCCCGAACCAGAAAGCACACGCTCGAATTCGCCCAGGACCAACGGATGCGGCGAGAGCAGACACACCGGCATGCTTCTCGTGCGTACCGTCTTCACCACGATTTTGGAGCGTATACGAATCCCGGCGAGCGGGCAAGGCTCTGTGAGGCTTGTTGTAACACTATAGTCATAGTCATCGTCACGCGTCGCGCTCGGTCGCCGGGGGCCCGGCTTATCGGCTTGGACAAGTCTCCCGCATCGTTCCGCTCCAGGCGCCGGGCCAAGGGGCAGAATACGGTTGATGACGAAAGCGTCCCGAAGCCGGCGATACGCTCGTTTGGGCTTGCCGAAGGGTATGCTTGTCGCGTGGCAAGGCAATGGGCTGCGCAAGGTTTCGCGTGTGTCGACCATCGGCCTGGGGGGAATCTTCATCTCCACGCCGATGCCTCCCCCCGTGGGAGAAGTCCTCCGCCTGGTGTTCGATGTGCCATCCGGAGAGGTGAGGGCTCGCGCGGTCGTGCGCACTTCGGAGACGGGGCGCGGGATGGGAGTGGAATTTACGGCGATGTCATCCGAAGCGCGGGCACGCCTGGATAGACTGCTCAAACTGCTTCTTCGATAAGACTACCCGAGAACGCTTACCGCTGCGGGAACAGCAGCGGCGCGAACTTGTTTGTCCCGCAAATAGCGCGCGGCCTCATGCACCGTGGCGTTTTCACTGATCAAGAATGTCTCCTTCCGGCCGCTGATCAATTCCTGGACAGTCGTGGGGCGCTCCTCGGAATGTCGGCCTGCCCGATAGTAGGGCTCTCGGGCCGACATCGAAAGGAGTCCGCGAAGCGATTGCGCCAGCCGGATGACCCAGCAAGACCCCAGGGCCCGGCTATCAGGGGGTCTCGGCCTGCCCGGCAGGCTACAAGAAATCAGGAAGCGGGCTGCACTAAAACGGAAAGGAATTTCCACAACGTTGCTTTTCCCACGGTTCGCAGGCATCCCACCAGGAGAATCTCCTAACTTATTGAAAATGAACGGATTGCTTACGGTGAAGAGCTGTGGAAATGCTCAGCCACGGCACGCGATGTGCTGACATACACAGCAGGGGGTTCAGAGTGAACCGTTGCCAGTTCGCTCTGGCTTGCCTCCCTGTCTCAAAATAACCACGTTATTGGAAAGACAAGGCGCTCATGGGAGCTTCGAGAGCGGTATTGTCCCGGAGAGTGGACGATCTGCCACCTGAATCGCTGATTTTTGGGAAATCGCCTGCGATGCGGGCCGTGCGATTGAAAGTGGAGAAGATCGCCTCTACGTCCGTGCCTGTCCTCATCCAGGGGGACAGCGGAACCGGCAAGGGTGTGCTGGCGCGCTACCTCCATGCCCGTTCCCCCGTCGCGAATGGCGCATTTGTGAAGGTGAACTGCGCGGCGATCCCGGGTCCGCTTCTGGAGAGCGAGCTGTTCGGGTACGAGCGGGGGGCCTTTACCGGCGCTTACTCCGCAAAGCCGGGACGCGTGGAATTGGCGGAGGATGGGACCCTCTTCCTCGACGGCATCAACGAAATTGACTTTTCCCTTCAGGCGAAATTGCTGCACCTATTGCAAGACGGACAATACTCCCGCATCGGAGGCCAAGAGGACCGTAGCACTAGGACGCGTGTCATCTGTGCGACAAACCGCAGCCTCGAGGAGGAAGTGGCTGCGGGCCGTTTCCGGCGGGACCTTTTCTACCGCATCAATGCACTGACGCTGAGCATGGTTCCGCTGCGGTCGCGCGCGGAAGACATCCTTGATATCGCGAGCTATTTCCTGGAGTTGCATGAACCGGGTCACGGGCAGCCCGCTCGTCCCTTTTCGCCCTCTTTGGCGCGGCAGTTGGTGAGATATCCATGGCCGGGAAACATCCGGGAGCTTGAAAATTTGATCGAGCGCTATGTGATCCTGGGATCGGAAGATGCCATCACCAGCGAACTGCTTTACCGGGCGCCTCCGCCGGCTCCCGCGAGGGTATCGGTCAGCGAGCCCATCCAGCTCAAGAAGGTGACCCGCCAGGCAGTTCTGGACATGGAGCGGAGGATCATTCTCCGCGTGCTGGAAGCGAATCACTGGAATCGAAAGCGGGCCGCTGCAGCCCTTCAAATCAGCTATCGGGCCCTGCTGTACAAGATTCGACAGGCGGGCCTGCCGCCGAAGAGATCACGAATGGAACTTCCCACAAAGGATATCTCGAAAGGGATAGGCTGAGCGAGCGGCGGAGGGAGACCATCCATCGCGTTAGGCGCCAGGAAGGATTCCGGGGCCTAGCGCAGCGAGATCAAAGTCCTGTGTAATGCTTCGGAACCGAACCCCGAAACATCCCGCAACGAACTGAACGACTCGGCAATTTCAAAGCAGCAAAGGAACAGGAAACCGCAGAACGAGGCCGGGTGTGCCTCAAGCCAGTACATTGCCGGCATAGTGGCGGTTTCTCTCAGCGTTATGTTCGAGTTTTGATGCTACAAATCGGCGAGGCGTTGGGACAGGAGATGAAGGACCGCACCTGCGCCCCCGGAGAAAGAAACCAGGCAGTCCGGCTCAGCGCAGGCGGTGAACAGCATTCCAGGCCGAAACAAAGATATCCCGCACCGGAACGAAGTCTGTTCCAACCAAGGTAGAAGAAGGGATAAAAGATCGCCGGTGACCGCTCGAGAGATCGCATCGGCAGCGAAGTCAAAACAGTTCTCAAGCCCTTGATTTTCGAGAGGTGCGCAATAGCGATTCCCAGGAGCGCACCCGCCACTATATCGGTGGGAAAATGTATCCCTTGGTAGATGAGAGGCAGACACACAATGAAGAACGCATGGCAGTAAGCGATGATGCCAAGCTTGCGCGATAGGAAGCAAATGGATGTGGCCAGGGCAAAGAACAAAACAGCATGATCGCTTGGGAAGCAACTCCAGCCGAGAAGGGTCCGCTGGTCCACGCCAAACGGGACACGGAAATGGAGCGCCGGATCTTGCAATGGACGTTCGCGGAACGGCAAGGAGAGGGCGAGCGCCCGGGCAATGAGCAACGCCGCCGACGAAACAATGATGCCGGAGAGGAGGAACTCCCGGTCCCTGGTTTTCGCCGGGGCCTCGCGATACCAGGCCCACCAGAAGATGGCCATAATGAACGCGCCTTTTAGGAGCTGGTTTTCGCTGAGATTAGAAATCAGTCCGTCCGCGAGCCACGAACGCTGCGCAAATTGGTTGAAAAAGTGAATGATGGTGAAGTCGAACTTGTTCATGGCATTCGCCTTCGCGGCACACGAGCGGACGCGCTACGAGGGTCTCTACCTCGTATGATAGCAATTGACCTGAATTCCCATTTTGGATTCTCATCGGAGGGATCGAATGAGGTACTGGCGAGCCGCTTTAGGCGCGACGCCCAGGGTGGATCGGGATGAGAAACCAGCGCGGAGGGCGAGAAACGGCTCTTAGAGCGCTTCACAGCAAATCCGCCTTCTTTGGGAAGGCGGATTTGCTGGAAGCGAAATCCGAAGCGGGAGAAGATTTGGGGCCTCGCAATGCTAGTTCTGGACGGCGTTCTTAAATGCGATCACTCTACCGCCCCAAGTGACGCTGCCATTGGTTGCGGTCGCCGTGGCCGTGTAGCTGCCCGTGCTGGTGACAGACATATACTCTATAAAGCTGGTCGTGTCCGTGACGATTAGGGAGTAGCCACTCCCCAGAGCGTACGGGTAGCCGGGACTTGAACTGCCAATTGTGGCGAATAGTCCGACGATCGTGTCATTGCTGTCGGTTGTCGTGGGGGTGGCGCCCGTACTAAGCGCAGTCCCGGTTCCCGTGTTGACGGCGGTCTGATCCACAGGCGCGGAAGTGGCGAGTCCAGAGAACTCGACTATGTCGAGGAGAGAAGTGGAAGCCGTCTTCCCGGAGTAAGTCACGGTAACGCTAGTCGGGGCGCCGGTAGGATTCAGGGTGTACCAGGCCTCGATCCGGTCGTTAGTCCCGACATTTGTGAACGTACCGATGGGAGTGTAGGTATTGCCCGCGTTGTCGGTAATTCCGGTCACCGTCACCAAGTTGTCCCATTTGGAGAAAGCCAATATGAGATCGCCGGGCTTCGCGGGAGAGTCAAAGTAAGAAGTTTGGGTTGTTGCGGCTCCGCTGTCGCCCGAGTCCGATTGGACGACGGCACCGGAGCTGCCCAGCCCGGCTTGGGCTACTTGAACCGCGCAGGCGTCGCCCGAGGTGTTTCCATTGCAAGAGTACGTCGGGCTCGAATTCCCGAGCCATGTATAGTAGACGTTGGCCGCGCCACTCGCGCTGCTGTTATTGTCCACGACCACTCCGCTCGTGCCGCCGCTGGCCAGTATCGCACCACTGATGGTTACGGTTTCCGCCGATCCATTCGGCGTCAAAGTGGCGGCGAAGAGGCACCCATCGCCCGCGCAGGCCGTGCCGGCGGTGGCGTTACCGTGCACACTGAAAAACTCGGAATCCTGGCTGGTGGTGGAGTTGTAAAACTCGGTGACAGGAGAGCACTCCTGGCTGGCAGTGGCGGCGACGAATTCAGACGTCGGGGTGCCGGTGCTTATCGTTCCGCTCGTGACCGCGATCTGATAGAGGGCCGGGTGGTTGGCAGCACCGTTATTCCCGCAAACGTAGAGGAAACCGGTCCCGGTTCCCGCGCCTGTGTCACTGCTGTAATACTGGTTGTCAAAATCGCCGCTGTGGAAGGGGCTCGTATTTGACGCCCCTACAATCACGGGCCCCGTGTGCGTTCCGAGTGAAGTGTCGGCTTCCCCGACCTCCGCTCCGTTGGAGGTATTCGCGAAGACGAATACCCTGCCGATGGTTCCGTCAACGATCGGCGCGTCCGTGATGCTCGTGGCGTTTGTGAACGTCCAAGTTGTCCCGCCCAGTGTTCCGGTGAAGGTGGCGCCAGTAACGGCCACATAGCTCACCCGCCCCGAGCTGTCGCCTACGAATGCGTGAGCCGTGTTCGTGTCGTACACGGGACTCGACAGGGCAGTGCCGGCGTGGACCGCGACGGGCCAGCCGGCGCTCGTTTTCTCGGCCGGAGCTCCATTGAAGACTCCGGTGAACACATGCAAATTCCCGCTGGCGTCGCCAACAAACATCGTGTCGTCGCTGTAGTCGTAGTAGGGCGAAGAGGTCGTGTCGTCATTGGTGTCGGCAAAAGAGACGCTGTAGAGGCAGGCTGCATTGCCCGTCGCGGGGGTGCAACTGCGATACGCAGCGGCGCTCGCGCTGTTCGCCGGCGCCTTTGGCGCGGCGAGCGTTCCCGCTCCCCCGCCCGTGTATGGCTTCAGAATGTGCAGCGTGGCGGCGGTGCCCATAATCGGGCCCTTGCTTTCCATCCAGGCCACCTGGGTTCCGTCCAAAGAAAGAACCGGCGAGCCGACAACCGCTCCGGCAAAATTCGTGTAGAAAGTGTAGGCCCACAACACGTTCGGCACCGTGCCCGTCTTGCATGTCCCGGCGTAGAGGTTGTTCAGGGCGTAGATCGTGACGGCAGTGCCGCCGTAGCTCGCGTTCGTCTGCGTATAGACCACGTAGTCATGGACGCAGTCGGGAGCGGCATTGATATTGAAAGCGTACTTGGCGGGGAAATTGCCGTCGCCCAGCGTCTCGCCGCCGGCGGGCATGACCTCGGCCCAATCCCGATGGAGGTCGTTGACTCCGGGAAGGTGAAGGCTGACCGGGCTGGGAATCGGCTGCCTATTGCCCCCAGAGGGAGCGATGAAATTCCGGTGAAGAACCTGCTGGACATAGCGCGGCTCTTGCTGCAATTGCAAATTCTGGAAGATGGTCGTGGGATGGGAATAGACCATGTGCCGATGGGTCCAATCCTGAACCAAAGGGACACGGCTGGACTCCAAGCCGGGCGTCTGACTTCCCATCAACAACATTGCCGACGCAAGCCCAAGGCAGACTACCGAGAATCCACCGATTCTTATGCTGCGCGAGATCATGCTATATGCCTCCGAAATAAGACGGATAAACGCCCCACGGCGCCGGGACACAATGGCGTTAAAAACGGGAACACAACGGAGAAGACGCCCAAGACGCCAGACGGATGTTGCCCCGTTATCGAATTATCAATGTGAACGGACGGGGGATCAATAGGCCTAGTGTACTGATGCCCCGATTTGATACACCAGAGCGCGCGCCGCTGGAGGGCGAGGGTGAAGGGCGTTACTAGACAGCGTTATTAGAAAGCGTCATTGGATGGCGTTCTTAAAGCCGACTACGATCCCGCCGTAAGGGATCTGATTGTCCTCAGTCGCAGCGGCCGTGTAGCTGCCGGTTGTGGAGACGCCCATGTCTTCAACGTAGGTGGTGGCGTCCTCGAGTTCTTCCGTGAAACCTAGGAGGTTCACATACGGCAAGCCGCTGCCCCCTTGGATGCCGAAAAATCCTACGATAGTTTCATATTGGGCGGTTGTGGTTCCGCTGGGCGCGGAGGTCATTAGATAATTAGGACCATAAGCACTAGGAGTACCCGTGATGGCGGCATAGGTGCCAGGGTCCAGCGGGGCGGTCTGGTCGAGTCCCGAGTATTCCATCACGTCAACGACAGAATAGTATGCGGTCGTCGCCGAGTAAGTTACGGTGAAACCGTTCGTAGAGACAACATCCTTGGCATACCAGCCCTGAACCCACTGGGTGTTGCCAAACCCGTCCGTCCCGATGTTTATCGCCGGACCGAGGGCGGTGTAGGTGTCGCCCCCATTGTCGGAGGCGGTGGCTGTGATCACCGCCGCGCCCGGGCTATCCCAGTGCGAGAAGATCAAAACGAGATTGCCGGCTGTCGTGTTATAGTCAAGATATGAGGTTGAAACGGTCTTATTTCCGCTATCACCCGAATTCTGCTGGACCACAACTCCGGCGCTGCCGAGTCCCAGTTGAGACACTTGAACCGTGCAGCCTGTGCCGGAGGTATCCCCATTGCACGGATAGGTAGCGCTCGATTTTCCAAGCCACGAGTAATAGATATTGGCCCCGCCGGCCGAATTGCTGTCGTTGTCCACGACGATTCCGCTTGACCCGCCGCTGGCGGGTATCGCACCGGCGATCTGCACTGTTCCGCCCGTGACGGCAGCCCCGTAAACGCACCCTTCTCCCGCGCAAGCCCTGGGCGCCCCATAGCTGGCATTGCCGTCTGCCTGTACGCTAAAGAAGATGAAATCCGCGCTGCTGGTAGTGTTGTAAAACTCGGAGACCGGAGAGCACTCGGTGCCGGCTACACTGGCAGTAGCGGTGAATTCAGCCTTCGGAGTGCCTATGGTCCCGCTCGTCACCGGGATTTGCCAAAGCTCTGGTAGGTTCGCACCACCGTTATTCCCGCAAACGTAGAGGTTCCCGGTCGCCGTGGTGTTGTCGGTGCTGTAATAAGCGTTATCGAAGACGCCGGAATGGAACGGGACCGTATTTGCCGTTCCCACGTGCACGGGCCCCGTGTGTGTGCCGAGTGTGGCCGTGTCGGCTTCCCCGACTTCCGCTCCGGACGTAGTTCTGGCGAAGACGAAAACCTTGCCGGTGGTGCCGTCAACAATCGGCGGGTCCGTAATGCTGGTGGCTCCTAAGATCGTCCAGCTTGCGCCCGCGGAGGCGTTAAATGTCCCTGGGGCCACCGCTACGTAGCTCAGCCGGCCCGCGGCGTCTCCCACGAACACATGAAATGAGCCTTCGTCGAAGATGGGACCGGTCAAGGCAGCTCCGGAGTCAACCGTGAACGGCCAGCCGGTGGAACCGCCGGATACTTCGGCTGGAGTGCCGCCGAAGATTCCCGTGAAAAGATGCAATGCGCCAGTGTCGTCACCCACAAATATCGCGTCGTAGGCATAGTCATAGTAGGGCGAGGACGGAGTGATGGCGCCTGCTCCGCCGGTGTCGTCAGCACCGCCAGCGAAATCTATGCTGTAAAGGCATCCCTGGTTGGTCGAGTTCGCTGTGCAGGCTCGGAAGGCAGCTGCGGATGCGCTTGGTGTCAGAGTGACCGGCGAAGCCAGCGTGCCCGCCGCGCCGCCCGTGTACGGCTTGAGAATATGGAGCGTGGCCGTTCCGCCCTTGCCCTCGACCCAAGCCACCTGCGTTCCATCCATGGAAAGAACGGGGGACGTGATCGCCGCGCCGTTGGCGTGGCTTTGCACGCTGTAGGCCCAGAGTGTGCTGGGCACCGACGAACACTGTCCGGTGTAGAGTTCATTCAGGGCGTAGATGCCGGTAACGCCGGCGCCGCCCTGGCTCGTCGTGAACACCACGAAATCATTCGTGCAATCGGGAGAAGCATTGACATCGAAGGTGTACTTGGCAGCGAAGACGCCGTCGCCCATCGTGTAGTTCGCGCCGGGCATTACCTGCGCCCAATCCAGATGGATAGCGTTCACGGCCGGCTTGTTCGGCTGAAATCGGATCGGTTGGGGAATCGGCCGTCTGCCGATGGGAGGGCGAGGGGAGAAATTTCTGCGGACAAACTGTTGCGTATACCTCGCCTGCTGCTGAACCTGCAAGTTCTGGATGATGGATTTCGGATGGGAATAAACCATGTGCCGATGAGTCCAATCCTGAACCATCGGGACGCGGTTGTACTTTGGCTCGAATCGCTGATTTCCCATCAGCAGCATGGCCCCTGCCACCCCAATGCAAACTACAAAGAGCCCACCGAATCTCATCATGCGTGCGATCATGCTATGCCTCCGAGGCTGGACGGTTGTGTAACCCACACTGCTGAAATGCGACTGACGACAGCGATGCCCTAGCGAATAAACCAATTTGTCCACCGACGCCCTCAGAGAGAACCGACCGTGACCCCAGACGGATGCTCCGCCCGTTACCTAAGTATGAACGTGGAGCGAAGCAAGTTCAATAGTCTTGAGGGACTAGTAGGCCTATAGCCGCAATTTTACACAGGATGTCAGAGTGTCACAGCCAAGGGCAAGATTTCCTCGAACCATTACCTAACCGACTTAGAAACAATGACTTACGGGAGTCGTGCAGCAAACCCTTGGCCCTCACGGGCGCGATTGCAGATGGACGACCACGTCGTTCGATACAAATTGGGGGTCTTAAGAAATGGGTTCAGCCGGGCCACAGCGCCTGCGATCGCTCAAGCCCTAATTCCAACCTCATGGGTCGAATCGCTCAAGGTATACGCCAGACTTTCGCCATCGAGGGACGCGTACGCGACGCGGGCGCGTTCACTGCCGGGACCTTCGATTTCCCAGCGGCCATTCTTCCGGATCAGGCTCATCCGGGCGCGATCCCGCCACCACCGGTTCACATCCCGGGGGAGCGCCAGCCAAACATCGTGCGCCGAGCCCAGTACGGCCAGGTAGGCAAGCAATTCCGAATACGTGGCGCGCGCGCGCTTTTCAATAATGTAATCGGGATGGACGACCGTGGAGATGAGGCCGTGTCCTTGCAGGATCAAGCCGATTTGCTTCCTCCAAAGATCGATCGAGTAATCGCGCAAAACGTGGAATAGCGGGTAATCCTGGGTTGTGGTCAGCGGAATTTCCAGCATTTTGCCGATGAAGTAGGGAAACGTAGTGCAGCAGCCGCCGGGCTGGGGATCGAGGTGGCCGACATTGGGCACGGACATGTCATAGGAGAACGTGAATTCAGCGTACCAGTCGAGGTTGCGATACAACACACCCGAGCGAAAACCTTGCGCGCCCCAGTCGCTTGCGATCCGATTGATTTTGGCGGCCCGGGACAGAAATGTCGCCCGATCGGAATAGAGGTGTCCGTCGTGGTTCCAGTCGTGGACATCCACTTCAAAACCGCGGCGCTCGATCTCAGCGCGGACTTGCGGAGGGGTGTGATAGCGGCCCTCGGGAATGATTTGAAAAGAAGACTTTATTCCGTAGGAATCGTTCAGGTCCATAAGGGACGAGCAGAAATCGAGCCCCGTTTTTGTCTCGACGTCGTGGGTCATGACGGCGCAAGCGGACTTTCCTTCCGGCCAAAACCAAATGAAAGGAATTCTGTCGAGCCCCCGGGCCTTCAGGGCAAATAACATCAATCTCTCGAGTATCTGATCGACGGAACGGTCAACGGGCCAGCGAGGAAAGGGCTTCTGATCCCAACCCCGGAGCGAAATCCTCTGGAGGTACTTGCGAATGGGAACCGGGAGGATGGGCCGCACGGCGTAATAAGCCTTGCGGACCAGACCTCTATGAGCCAGCCCCACGCCGTCAGAAGGGCCGTCGGCAACGTAGCGCTCGCGACGCAGGTTCTCGACGACGGAACCGGGATCGAACGAGATCAGGCAAGCGCCGCCATCCATCCGCACATCGGAACTCGCGTCATGCAACTCACGGCGCACATCGTCCGAGGCAAAGGCCACGCCCACCTGGCCGTAGCCGATCGCCTCCGGCCCGAACTTGAAGAAGCCCGGCGCTCCCAATCCCGGCTGGAGCAATCCAAGATGGAGGGAATCTTCGGGACAGCGAAAGAAATCGATCACTGCTTCGTTGATTTCCATAAGAGAAGCCCTACCCGATATGGCGGTAGAGGATTGCTCCCGCGATGGAAACGAGCCGGTTCGGCAGCAAGGAGACCATTCTGCGAGCAACCTTGATTTCGAGCCTGCCTTCGCGGGCCAGTGTCGCGGACGGAGGGTAACGGTAGTACACGAGTTGGGAAGCCTGGGCGCCCAGGTGGCCTTTGAAAGCGATGAGCCCGGGATTATCGAGATCGCTGCGTCCCAGATCGAACTCCTGCGCGCCGGATTCCTTCGCATCTTGAATCGCACGCCAGAAAAGGAAGGACATCCCGCCGAGGTTGTGATACGCCGCATCGGAGCAACCATACTTGTAGATGACAACCCGGTTGTGGGAAAGCGTCAGGATACTTGCGACGGGAATTTCGCCCTTCATGGCGACCCGTATCAACGCGTTTGGGCCCATGCACTCCAGGACGTTCCGAAACCAACTAATGGGTTGGGGCGGCAATTCGTGGCGGCGACGAGTCAGCAGCAGCAGAGAATAGAACATCCGCAGCAGTTCTTCGGAACGCCCTTCCTTTACGCTCAACTTTTCCCGATTCGCACGGTTGATTACGCGTCGAATGCAGCTCTTATGGAAGCCATTGAAGATTTCATCGGCGCTCGGGCCAAGATCCAACACATGAAGAGTGTAGGTCACGGACTGGACGGCGCCCGACTCCGAGAGGCATTCGGTAGAGCCGTTGGGGAGAGGCCGAAACTCGATGTATTTCCACTCACGACCATCCTGATACTGCAGGGCGCGGTTTGTCAGCCGCGCCAGGGTTTTCGCGTCGTCGAC
>Ga0326728_10013647_pt1 | contig 17566 bp, 17 predicted proteins | sample MB3enrmetagenome_FD_207602 | JGI IMG/M metagenome (GOLD analysis project Ga0326728, IMG submission 207602) | Lab enriched peat soil microbial communities from McLean, Ithaca, NY, United States - MB31MN | ecosystem: Environmental > Terrestrial > Soil > Wetlands > Peat | place: USA: New York... | reverse complement strand
GGCGCGGCGGCGGCCCCCCCACCCCCCCCCCCCAAAATCGGCCCCCCCCCGCCCCCACCCAACCCCCCCCCCCCCCCCCCCCCCCCCACCCCCCAACCCCCCCAACCCCCAACGTGCGGTTCGCGTCGGGGCTTTCCCCCCACGTGGGTGAGTGAAATCACGCGGTTCCCCAATTCTGGACCGTAACGGTCCCGATAAATGAGCCTTTTGAATCTGGCATTTAGAATGCACCCCAGGCCAAAAGATAAACGGACTCTAAATAGGTATAATCGGCAGGTGGCATCCCCATGGAATTGACTTGGTTGGCAATCGGGGCCAGCCTCCTGATGGGACTGGCTGCGGCATGTATTTTCGTGTTCGCCGTCAAGAAAGACTACTTCCGCGACATCGAAGACACCAAGTACCAGGTGTTCTGGAGCGATCTGGAGGAACTGGTGGATTCACCCCAGGAGAAAACAGATGGCAGTGGTAAGCAAAAGCCCAGATAAAGAACAGGACATGCCCCGCCGGCGAGTGTTTTCCTGGCTGGCGGGCATCGGGCTGGGCGGGTCGGCCGCACTGGCGGCGGTCTCCGATTGGCTCTTTTTCAAGCCGCGAGTCACCTACGGGCCGAGCGCCCGTTTCGCCATCGGCAAGCCCGACGATTTTCCGTCCGGAACGCGCATCTCGCGCGACGTGGAACGCGTGTGCATCGTGAGGGAGGGCAACCGTCTGGCCGCGATCTCGACCACCTGCACGCACCTCGGCTGCATCGTTGGAATCTCCGACACGGGCTTCTCCTGCCCGTGCCACGGCTCGCGCTACGACCAGGACGGCACCGTCACCGGCGGCCCCGCGCCCAAGCCGCTGCCGTGGTTTAAGGTGAGCCTCGCCCCCAACGGCGAGCTCGAAATAGACAAGAACATAACGGTCGATCCCGGAACCTATCTCAGCGTATGACTACCGCGACTGAAGACCGCAAGGCAGAAGAACACAAGACCGAAGCCCCTGGCCTCTGGGACGCTCTTCGGCACTTGCCCGCCAACGTGTGGCATTCCGTGTTCCGGAACCCGCTGCCCTCCACCGATCTGGGGCGCGCATCGACGAGCTTCACCAATTTCTTCCTCCACATCCATCCCGTCAAGGTTAACAAGAACACGCTCCGGCCGATCTATACATTGGGACTGGGGCTCATCTCCCTCTTCCTGTTCCTGATTCTGGTCGTTACCGGCGTGCTCTTGATGTTCTACTACGTGCCTTCGACCACGCAGGCCTACGACCGCATGCTCGATCTGCGCGGCACGGTGGCATTCGGCATCTTCCTGCGCAACATGCACCGCTGGTCGGCGCACGCCATGGTGGGAGTGGTTTTCCTGCACATGTGCCGCGTCTTCCTGACCGGCGCCTATAAGAAGCCGCGCGAGTTCAACTGGGTGATCGGGGTGGTGCTGCTGCTGGTGACGCTGTTTCTGAGCTTCACCGGCTACCTGCTCCCCTGGGACCAACTGGCCTTCTGGGCCATCACGGTGGGGACTTCGATTGCGGCCTACGCCCCGCTGGTGGGCAAGCAGATCCAGTTCGTGCTGCTGGGCGATACCACGGTGGGGCAGGAAGCGCTGCTGCGGTTTTACGTGCTGCACGTAGCGGTGCTGCCGGGCCTGATGGTGCTGCTGCTGGCCATTCACTTCTGGCGAATCCGGAAAGATGGCGGCCTTTCGCGGCCCGAATCGAGCCCGGCGCAGAAGCCGCTGGTGAAAGTTCGCATGGATCTGCAGAAGAAGATCTACGGCCTGCAAGGGTTCGTGCGCGGCCCGTTCACCAAGCTCGGAAACGTGCCCGACGACTCGGTCTACAGTTGGCCCAACCTGCTGATGGCCGAGCTGTTCGTCTTCGTGCTGACGGTCTCGGTGATCCTGGTGCTTTCGCTGGCCTTCAGCGCTCCGCTCGAACAGCCGGTGAACGTGATGCATCCGCCCAACCCTGCAAAGGCCCCCTGGTATTTTCTCGGCCTCCAGGAAATGGTGAGTTACTCGGCGTTTTGGGGAGGCATCGGGGTTCCCACCATCTTCGTGCTCCTGCTGCTGCTGGCGCCCTATATCGACCGCAGCCCCCAGGGCGTGGGGAAATGGTTCGCCCGCGAGCGGCTCCTGGCCAACACCATTTTTCTCACGCTGGCCGTGCTCAACGTGATCTTCATCATTATCGGCACGTTCTTCCGCGGGCCGAACTGGACGTTTGTCTCGCCGTTCTGAGAGGGCTGACCGTATGCGACTGGCACTGGTAATTGCAAGTTTCGTAGTTCTGATCGTGCACGGCGTCGTCTTTTACGATCAGTTTTTCCACAAATGGGAGCAGCACCAGAACGCTTATTTCGAGCAGGCGCGATCGCTTTCCAAGAACGCCAGCGAGCGGGCCGAGCTGGAGGCGCGCGCGCCGCGGATCGAGCAGATCATGGTGACAAGTTTCGGCGAAAGCCGCGTGGACCGCTGCACCACCTGCCACATGGCGGCCGACGATCCGCGCTTCGCGGGCCACGCGCAGCCCCTGAAACTGCACCCGTATTCGGCGGCCCTGGGCGACGTCGAGCGCAACGGCCGTTGGGAGCGGCGCCACAAATTTTCGGACTTCGGCTGCACCGTGTGCCACGACGGGCAGGGCCGCGGACTCGATACGTTTCACAGCCACGGGGAGGATGAATTCTGGCCCGAGCCGCTGCTGGGATACCTGACGCAGCCCAACTGGCGCAAGGATTTCGAGCCGCACCTCAAGGGCAAGGAATACATGCAGGCCAACTGCGCCCAGTGCCACACGGCCGAGGATTTCGCCGGCACGCCCGACGTCAATCGCGGCCGCAAGCTCTTCTATGCCATGAACTGCTACGGCTGCCACAAGATCGACGGCATGAGCGAAGGCACGCTGGGCCCCGACCTCACCGAGGTGGGGAAGAAGTTCAAGATCGACTACCTGTGGGAATCGATCGTCGAGCCGCGGGCCAACCTGGCCACCTCGTTCATGCCGAAATTCAACCTCGGCGATGCCGACATCAAGGCGCTGGTGATCTTCCTGAAAAGCCGCCGCGGGGTGAATTTCGCGGAGACCACGCTCGACCGCTACAAGGCGCACATCGCCAACGTGGCGGTGGTGATTCCGCCGGGAACCGCGGGCGAGAAGGCCGGCGAGCAGCTCATCGCCGACCGCGCCTGCACCGCCTGCCACAAATTGCGCGACCGCGACGGCGGCATCGCACCCGATCTCGGCTACGAAGGGCTCATCCGCGACGACGCCTGGCTGATGGATCACTTCAAGAATCCGCGCTCGCGCATCCCGGATTCGATCATGCCCACCTTCCGCTTTCCGGAAGAGGATTTCACCCGCATATCGGCTTATCTCGAAACGCTGAAGACGCCGCCGGCGCCGGCGAATCCCTCCGTCACTTACCACGAGCTGTGCGAGCGCTGCCATGGCGAAAAGGGCGACGGCAACGGCAAGGTGGCCTGGTATATCGACCCCTCGCCGCGCGATTTCACCAAAGCCGCGTTCATGAACTCCAAGCCGCGCGACCGGTTCGTCGAGTCGATCAAGACCGGCGTTCCGGGAACATCCATGCCGCCGTGGGGGCATGCGCTCAAGGACGACCAGGTGAACGGCGTGCTCGACTACGTGCTCCAGACCTTTACCAAGGAACCGCAGCGGGCATTGAAGCCGCACAAGGTGCCGCAGCAGAATCCCGTGGCCTCCGACGCCCAATCCATCGCCCGCGGCGAGAGCATGTTCCTGGAGCGCTGCACCGGCTGCCACGGGCGGAAGGCGGACGGCAAGGGTCCCAATTCGCTGGACATTCTGCCGCACCCGCGCAATCTGCGCAACAGTTGGTTCGTCGACAAACTTTCCGACAGCCGCCTCTTCGATTCCGTCCTCTATGGCGTGCAGGGCACCGCCATGCCGCCGTGGATCGATTACGGACTGACCCAGGAGAACGTGGGCGACATCGTCAACTTCATTCGCAGCATCAACCAGAAATCACCCAGGAGTCAATATGCCAGAAGGTAGCGGGGCAGAAGTTAAGCCTGCCCAGGCCGCGTCCGATAAGGGACCCACGGTCCACACGGATACGACCGCCAAGTGGTTCCTCATCAGCGCCATCAGTTACTTCTTCATCGTGGGGATCATCGCTCTCACCATCGCCGCCAAGTTCTGCTGGCCCGAGTTGCTGGGGACGGTGCCCTATCTCTCCTACGGCAGGCTGCGCCCGCTGCACGTCAACGGCATGCTGTTCGGCTGGCTGCTGGCGTGCGACATGGGGCTCACCTACTACATCGTGCCGCGGCTGTGCGGCGTGAAACTCTGGAGCGAAAAGCTGGGCGCCGCCACCGCCGCGCTGTGGAACGTCATCATCCTGGGCGCGGTGGTCTCGCTCATGGCCGGGTGGAACCATGGCTTCGAATATGCGGAGCTGCCCAGGCCGCTCGCCGTCCTCGTCGTCGTCGCGTGGGTGATGTTCGGCGCGAACATATTCGCCACCATCGCCCGGCGCAAATACGAGCAGATGTACGTCTCCATCTGGTATTTCATGGGCTGCATCCTGTGGACCGCTTTCGTCTATCCCACCGGCAACTTCGCGGTCGACTTCACCACCGGCGTCAATCAGGCCAACTTGAACTGGATGTACGTGCATAACGCCGTGGGCCTGATCTTCACGCCGATCGGCCTGGGCATCGCGTATTACTTCATTCCCCGGTCTTCCAATACACCGCTCTACAGCCATCGCCTCTCCATGGTGGGCTTCTGGTCGCTGGCCTTCGTCTACGTGTGGACCGGGGCGCACCACATGCTCCACGGGCCGATCTCGCAATGGCTGCAGACCATCGCGATTTCTTTTTCGCTCATGCTGCTGATTCCGGTCTGGGCGGTAGTCTACAACTTGTTTGCCACCATGAAAGGCCAGTGGCAGCAGTTGCGCGACAACGTGCCGCTGAAGTTTCTCATGTCGGGCGTGGTGTTCTACCTGCTGACCTGCTTCCAGGGACCCATGCACAGCCTGCGCAGCGTGAACGCTATCGTCTCCAAAACCGACTGGATTCCCGGCCACGCGCACATGGCGCTGCTCGGCTGCTTCTCCTTCTTCGCCGTGGCCGGCACGTACTATATCGTGCCGCGCATGTGGAACACTAGGCTGCACAGCGAGACGCTGGCCAACTGGAGCTTCTGGTTCTTCATGATCGGCGGCCTGGGTTTCTTCGTCACGCTGTGGCTGGGCGGCTTCTGGCAGGGCTGGCAGTGGAACAACCCGGCCATTCCTTTCATCGATACCGTAAAGGCTCTGCAGCCGGTGTGGCTGGTGCGGTTCTGCTCCGGCATCCTGATGTTTTGCGGTATCGTCTCGTTCGCTTACAACATTATGGCGACCGTGATCGGGAGGCAAGAATATGTTCGGTAAAGCCGATAATAGCGCCGGCTTCGCAGTGGCTGCCGCGCTGGTATTGTTCTTCGTCGGCGGACTGCTGACCACGGTGGTGCCGCCGTTGGTGGACAAAAGCTGGTCGCGCCCCGCGCCCGGACTGCGGCACTACACGCCGCTGGAGCTGAAAGGCCGCGCCATCTACGTGCGGGAAGGATGCTGGTATTGCCACACGCAGCAGACGCGCACGCTGGTGGCCGACACCAAGCGCAGCGGCTGGCGCGGTGTGGATTCGCCGATCTCCACGCCCGACGAGTTTGTCTACGACAGCCCCCACATGTTCGGCACCAAGCGCACGGGCCCCGATCTTTCGCGCGTGGGCGGCAAGTACGATACCCAGTGGCATCGCACGCATTTCCGCAATCCGCGCGACCTGGTGCCCGGATCGGTGATGCCGACTTTCCCCTGGATCGTCAATAACCCCGAAGAGTTCACCGCCCTGGTGGCTTACATCCAAACTATCGGCCGCGCCAAGAACTGGCGGCCCGATCAGGACTACGAAAAATGAACGACTATACCTGGCCCAGCGTCTACTTCGCCTACTTCTTCTTCACCATCTGCCTGGTGCTGGCCGTGTTCTTCTTTATCCGTTCGCTCAAAGACGGGTATTGGAGCAAAGATGGCGAAGCCATCCGCTACCAAGTCTTCGAAGACAAAGGTGGGACAGACGATCGGTTTTTGTCGTCTGTCACCCCCTGCACCACATCCAAAGAGGTCCCCCATGCAACCCGATAAACCCAAGATTAAAGAATACGCCGGCGGCTGGATGACGGAGCGCGAGGGCACCCAGATCCCCGGCTTCCTGAAGTGGGCCTACATCGTGATTGCCGGCGGCGCCTTAACCTACTTCCTGGTCTACATGTACGGCGAGGTGAACAATCCGGATCGCGGACCCCTGGTGCGCTCGATGAATGCCGCCACCGAAGCCTCGGGCGCGCTGATGTACGCCATCGCGGCCCTGATCCTGATCTTCGGCATTATCGTTGTGGCCTTCTCCTTCGCCAAGCCGCACGACTGAGGAACGCGCCCATGCAGAACGGTTTCTACGAGGTCAGGGTACCGGACGCTACCGACTACTGGATCGAAATGGTCAAGTGCCGGCACGCCTGCCCGGTCCACACCGACGCTTGCGGTTACGTCACCGCCATCGCCGAAGGCGATTACGAAGGGGCGTACCGCATTGCCCGCGCCCACAATCCGTTCGCATCCATTTGCGGGCGCGTGTGCGGGGCGCCTTGTGAAACCAACTGCCGCCGCCGCGATGTCGACGCGCCGGTCTCCATCCGCGCGCTCAAGCGATTCGTCACCGATAAATTCGGCCCCGAGACCGGCGACTACACCATCTATCGCCAGGCCAATAACGATGCCATGCTGCCGCCCGGCCGCGGCGGACCCAGAGGGTACCCCGAGCGAATTGCGGTGGTGGGGGCCGGCGTCTCCGGTCTCACCGTAGCGCACGACCTCACCCGGATCGGCTACAAGGTCACCGTCTTCGAAGCGGACCCCGAGCCCGGCGGCATGCTCACCGCCGGGGTTCCCGTGTTCCGCCTGCCGCGCGAGCTGGTCCGGCACGAGATCGACGCCATCCTTTCCCTGGGCGTGGAATTGAAATGCAACATGCGGCTGGGCCGCGATTTCACCATCGCCAGCCTGCGCCAGGAAGGCTACCGCGCCATTTTCCTGGGCATCGGCCTGCCCAAGGGCCGCAAGCTCTCGCTCCCCGGCGCCGACAACGAAAACGTGATTGACGGCATGGATTTCCTGCGCGCTTTCAACGCCGGCACGCCGCTTCCGCTGGGAAAGCGAATCGTGGTCATCGGCGGCGGGAACGTGGCTTATGACGTGGCGCGCTCCGCCGTCCGCCCGCTGGACACCGACGAGGCGGCTTCGGATCACGTGGCTTACGACGTCGCCCGCAGCGCCCTGCGCATCAGCGCGGATAAAGAGGTCCACGTGGTGTGCCTGGAAAGCCGCCAGGAAATGCCCGCCGACGAAATCGAAGTTCTGGAAGGCGCGGAGGAAGGCATTCACCTGCATAACCAGCGCGGCCCGCGGGAATTCGTGGTGCAGGGCGGGCAATTGAAGGCGCTGCGCACTGTCCGCTGCACCGCCGTGTTTGACGCATCCGGCCGCTTCAACCCCTCGTTTGACGAAACTCAGGTCGAGGACATTCCAGCCGACAGCGTGATTTTCGCCATCGGTCAGACCTCCGACCTCTCGTTCCTGGCGCCCGAGGACGGCGTGTCGAGCGAGCGCGGCCTCATCAAGGTGAACCGCGAAACCTACCAGACCACTTCGCCCGACATTTTCGCCTGCGGCGATATCGCGCACGGCCCGCGCCTGTTCATCGACGCCATCGCTTCCGCGCAGATCGCCGCGCGCTCCATGCACGATTTTCTGCGCGGCACGCGAACCGAAGTGGCTGTCCGCAAGCAGTGGCGGCCGGCCGCGTACACCATGGCGGAGGGCTGGGACACCATCCCGCGCGAGAGCCCGCCGACTCTCGAAAGCGACCGCCGCGCGGCGTCGCTCGAAATCGTCGAAGAGAGCTATCCCGAAGCGCAAGCCCGCACCCAGGCGGAGCGCTGCTTGCGTTGCAACGTCAACACGGTTTTCGATACGGCGATGTGCGTGGCCTGCAACGGGTGCGTGGACGTGTGCCCGGAAAACCTGATCCGCCTGGTGGGCTTGAGCAAGCTGATCGAAGACGACGCATGGCTGGAGAAGGCCATCGCCGAGTTCGGCGACATCCGTCAGCTTCCGCCGGAAGAACTGGATCAGCTTGCCGGCGTGATGATGAAGGACGAGACGACCTGCATCCGCTGTGCCATGTGCGCCTCGCGCTGCCCCACCCACGCCATCACCATGAAGCACTTCGATTTCTACCGCGAGTGCGTTACGGTGCAGTCGCGCAACCCCAAAGTGGTGTATCAGTGAGGGTTTTGTTGTCTGCAACACAACCGCTTGCTTACGCGCGCGGCTCTGTACAAGGTCGGATCGGAGCCGCGACCGTCAGGGAGCGGACGGCCACATGACCCTCGAATTTCCAGCCATCTTCGCCCTGGGCCTGGTCAGCGGCCTGCACTGCCTGCAGATGTGCGGGCCCATCGTGCTCTGCTACAGCCTGAAGCTCCGCCGCGAAGATGCCCTGCGCGCACACCTGGCTTACAACTCCGGCCGCATCCTCACCTACATGTTCCTGGGCGCGCTGGCCGGAGCGGCCGGCGGCGGCCTGGGTTTGCTGGGCCGCATGGCGGGCCTGGCATCCGGCGCGCGCATTTTCGCCGGAGCGGCGATGCTGGTAGCCGGCGTTCTCATGATCGGGCTTTTTCCAAGGAGCGCAAAGGGCGCGGCGCGCCGCTTGGCGCAATCGGGAACGGATCGCACCGCGCCCGTCTTGCGCGGATTCCAGACGCCCGGCTTGGTGCGCATTCAGAGCCGCGGGCGCTTCTCGCGCGCCGTGAGCCGCCTGCTTCTTGCGCCCCGCGGAAAATTCGCGCTCGGCCTGACCCTGGGATTTCTGCCCTGCGGCCTGGTATACGCGGCACTGCTGAAGGCGGTGGAAACCGCGGCGCCCGCGGCCGGCGCCCTCACCATGCTGGCATTCGGGATGGGGACGGCGGTGGCGCTGCTGAGCATGGGATTCGTCTCTTCGTTCGCCGGCCTCCGCCTGGGGAACTGGAGCAACCGGCTGGCGGCGGTTTCCGTGATGGCCTTCGGCGCCATTCTGCTTTGGCGCGGTCTGGCCGCCACTCCGGTGTGCCATGGCTAAGGCATCCCACTGGCACGCCCTGCGCAAACGCGTCCACCTGATCTGCTTCCTGATCTTCATCGCTCTGCCCTTCTTTAACGTCATCCGCTTCGACATCCCCCGCCAGCGGTTCTACTTCGCCGGACGCGAGTTGTGGATCAACGAATTCGCCATCATCTTCTTCACCCTCATGTTCCTGATGTTCCTGGTGGTGGCTTCGTCGGTTTTCTACGGCCGTGTCTACTGCGGGTATCTCTGCCCGCAGATGATTTTCAGCGAAGCCTCCATGGCCCTGGAATCGCGCCTGCGCCGCCGCGTCACCAGGAAGTTCATCGCCTGGAAACCGGCCGCCCGCGAACGGCTGGTCCGGGTGCTGTTCTACCTGGTGCTGGCCGCCGCTTCGGTGGTCCTGGCTTTCATCTTCATCTCATATTTCGTCGAGCCGCGCGATCTTTTCCATCGCCTGGCTTCGCTCGATATCCGCACCGCCGGCGGCATTGCGGGCGCCAGCGTCACGGTGCTCACGTTCCTCGATTTCGCCCTGGTCCGGCTGCGCTTCTGCACCACGGTCTGCCCCTACGGCTACCTCCAGGGCATGCTGGGCGATGGCCACACGCTGCTGGTGCACTACCGCGACGACACGCACGAATGCATCGAGTGCAAGAAGTGCGTGCGGGTCTGCCCCATGGGCATCGACATCCGCGAGTCTCCCTTCCAGATCGAATGCGTGCATTGCGCGGAATGCATCGATGCCTGCGACGAAATCCTCGGCAAGTTGAAAAAGCCCGGCCTGATCCATTACGTGTGGGGCGAGAAGGGACCGCTCGCGGCCAACAGCCGCCAGCCGTGGGACGCCAAGCGCGTGATCGTGCTGCTGATTCTGTTGGGCTACGCGTCCGGCCTGGTCATCGCCATGGGGATGCGCCACTCCGTGCTGGTGCAGGTGGCGCCCGTGCGGGCTACGCTTTACAAGCTGGAAGCCGATGGCCGCGTGTCCAACCGGTTTCGCTACAGCTTATCCAATCGCAGCCCGCGGCCCGCAGCGGTGATTTTCTCGATCCAACACTTGCCCGACGCCACGCTGGCGCTTTCTCCCAATCCGATACCGGTTCAACCCGGCGCCACCGTGCAAGGCGAATTTGAAATATGGAGGCCCGGGGGCAGCGTGCGGGATCCCGTGAGCCACTTCACCATCGTGTCCAGCACTTTGCCCGATCAGGTCACGGATTCCATCCCCATGACCTTTCTCGGGCCGGAGGGAAAATGAAAAAGTCTGTGCCCGTGCTCATTCCGTTCCTGGTGTTCATCAGTTGCGTGTTCATCGGCATCCTGATCTTTACCTACGTGGAAACCAAGAAGGCCAACCCCCAGATGATCCAAGTGGGCGCCGTGCAGTTCCCGCATGCCGTGTGATCTCTGCGGCCTGGAATCCGGCAACGAGTCCTTTTGCTGCACGGGCTGCGCCAACGTCTACGCCATTTTGCTGGAAAGCGGGGTTCTCGCGTCGGGACAGAATTTTCGTGAAACGGAACTGTTTCGCGAGAGCCTCCGGCTGGGCCTGATCTCCAATCGCAACGGCAACCGGCCGGAGCCAACTCCACTCGAGGCCGCCGAGATGCGTGAAGCCGTCTACCGCGTCTCCGGCATGTGGTGCACCTCCTGCGCGTGGCTCATCGAACACGCCCTTACGAAGCTGAAAGGCGTGGCCTCGGCGGAGGTGCTGTTCGCCTCCGATCTGCTCAAGGTCCGCTACGCTCCGCAGTATCTGCCCGCCGAACGGATCCTGAACCGCGTCCACTCCCTGGGTTACCGGACCTCGGAATTCGAGGGCAACCGCGAGGCCTCGGACGCCGAGCGCCGCGATCTGCTCCTGCGCGCCGGGCTCTCCGCGTTCCTCTGGCTGAACGTGATGACCTTCAACCTGGTCATCTACACCAGCTACTTCCAGCCAGTCACCGACAGTTTCGGCCGCTACATCCCTTTCGTGCTGATGGCCCTGGCCACACCCGCGGTTTTCTACTGCGCCGCGCCGGTGCTGCGCATCGCCTGGCACGGCCTGCGCGCCGGGGTGCTGCGCATGGAGTCGCTGCTGGCGATGGGGATTCTGGCGGCCTATGGATCGAGCGTCGCGGAGACGTTCGCCGGCGGCCGGCACGTGTATTTCGATACCGCCTGCGCCATCGTCGCACTGGTGCTGGCCGGCAAGGCCATCGAGCGCGGCGCCAAGGAGAAGACCGCCCGATCCCTCACCCTGCTCTACAGCCTGATGCCGCGCAAGGCGCGAATCGTGGTGGAAGGCGGCGAGCGGTTCGTGTCCATCGAGGCGCTGCACTCGGGCGCCGTCTTCCGCGTGAAGCCCGGCGAGCGCATTCCGGCCGACGGCATCGTGGTCGAAGGCCGCTCGCATGCCGACGAGTCGGTGCTCACCGGCGAATCCGCGCCGCGCCCCAAAGCGCCCGGCGATGCCGTCATCTGCGGCAGCATCAACACCGGCAACGTGCTCGAAATCCGCGCCACCCTGGTGGGGGCCGCGAGCACGCTGGCGCAGATCGTGCGCAAAGTCGAGCAGGCAGCCGCCAGCCGCGCACGCATCGAGCAAACGGTGGATCGCGTGTCCCGGATCTTCATTCCCGTGGTGTGCCTGCTGGCCGTTCTGACTTTCGCCGGATGGCTGTGGCGCACGGGCAATCCCGCGGGAGCCTTGCTGCATTCGATCGCTGTGCTGGTGATCGCCTGCCCCTGTGCCCTGGGCATCGCTACTCCGCTGGCGCTAACCGCCGCGGTAGCCGCTGCTTCGCGCCGCGGCATCCTGGTCAGCGATACCCGCGTCCTCGAAACCATCCGCCAGGTAGACGTGGTGGTGCTCGATAAAACCGGCACCGTGACCACCGGCGAATTCACCCTGCTCGAAACCGCCGGCGACACCAGCCGGATGGCCGAATTGGCCGCCATCGAGTCCTGCTCCGAGCACCCCATTGCGCGGGCCATCGTGGCGCGGGCGGCCTTCGGCGGCCTGTCTGCCACCGACGTCCGGACCCACAAGGGCCTGGGAATCACCGGGACCGTCGGCGGCACGGAATATTTCCTGGGCAACCGGCGCCTAGTCGAGTCCGTGACTGGCCGCGTGGAGGCGCTCCCGGCGATTCCTTCCGAAGCCCGGACAGTCATTTACTACGGTTGGGACTCCGCCGTGCACGGCGCCATGGCGTTCGGCGACCGCATCCGCCCGGAGGCCTCCGCGCTGTGCGCCGGCTTGCGGCAGCGCGGCATCCGCAGCGTGCTCCTTTCGGGCGATACGCGGTCCATGACGGAAGCCACGGCCATGGCGATCGGCGCCGACGACTGGATCGGCGAAGCCACTCCCGAACAGAAGGTCGAGACCATTCGCCGGCTTCAGCAATCCGGCCAATGCGTGGCCATGGCCGGAGACGGCGTCAACGATGCGCCCAGCCTGGCGCAAGCGGATCTGGGCATCGCCATCGGCGGCGGCGCCGATATCGCCATCCAGGCCGCGCCGCTGGTACTGGTAAGCGGCGGCGTGGGAGCCATTATCGAGACGCTGGACCTGGCCCGCCGCACTTTTCGAATTGTCCGGCAGAATCTCTTTTGGGCCTTCTTCTACAACGTCACCGGCATTACCCTCGCCGTGACCGGAGTTCTGAGCCCCATCATGGCCGCGGGCGCGATGGTGCTTTCCAGCCTCTCGGTGATCGGCAATTCGCGGCGGTTATAGCGAATCCTTAATAGCCTGTATCGCCTGCCGGAAAGCGAGCCGGCGTACACTCTTGTTTGCCTCGATGCACAGCGCGGCTTCGCCGCAAGCTTTCAGCGGTCAGCTTTCAGCGGTCAGCTTCCGATTTGTGACAAATTCGCCGGTTGGGCATCGTGGATGTCCTTCAGCGAGCCGGAAGTTCCGGAGGTTCAACGGCTGAGCGCTGATGGCTGATCGCTGATCGCAAACCCGAGAATCTTCGCGCGCCGCGAAGATTCTCGGGTTTTGTAATACAGCGCGGCGCGCCAAAATCACTGGCTGGATTTCCGGAAACCGGCCAAAACGGGTACTTAGTACCGGTTTTGGGACGCGTATGTTATTGATTCTTCGTTCGCGTCCGGTACTTTGTACCGGTTTTCGCGATTCTCCGGCGTGCGCAAGTATGTCCGATCGAGATGCAGTTGTGGCGGAGAAGCCGCCGCCTACTTGGCCGGCGCGGCCGGGTCCACCAGGCCGCCCACGGGAAGCGGGACCTCGAGCGGCTTCTTGGGTCCGCCGCTCATTTCGAGCGACCCCTGCACCAGGTCGCACTGCGTATATTCCATGTGCCGGACGACGGAATCCTGAGAGCCAATGGTCTCGGGATCGCCGCGCTTGATCCGGCTGGTCGAAATCATCCGCTTCTGGGTGCGTCCTTCCAGGCTTTGACTGTAGACCACGGTCAGCCCGTCGCTGAACTCGCTCGGGTATGGCGGCAGATCGATGCGCAACAGGATGGCGGTGCGGCCATCGGGCAGGTTCGCGCTCCACCGCCGCACAGCGGGCAATTTCGGGGGCTTGCCAAAGCCCACCTGAACCGGAGCCTCGTCGAGCGGGATGCCAAACTGCCACATGGAGTCCGCGCCGCCCAGCTCGCCCTGCGCCCCCATCCAGATCTCGAAATGATCGGCGTTCACCCAGGATGCCGCCGGCCGGGTGTTGCGTTGAGGATCGATCACCTGGGCGAGCAGCGTGTGATGTCCGGTAAAGAGCAGTTTCACTTCTACGGGGTCCTTGGCGTCGGGCTTGCCCCAGATCACAAAGCCGTTTCGTCCGGAGGCATCCATGGAGACGGCGCAACTGCCCAGACGATTGCGCGATTTTTCCAAGCGCTCGACATCGAAGGGCAACTCGGGCACTACCATGTAGGTGAATACTTCGGGCTCCTGCACGCAGATGCCGCCCGCGGTTTTCGCCGAGCCGGTCCAGGCCTGGCCGCGCAGCCGGGCGTAATCCCAGTGCTCCACGGTGAACTCGGTCGATCCGGCACTGAAAGAACAGGCGTCCACCTCCAGGGCCTTCCAGGGCGAAAGCTGGTAGGTCGAGATGTTGAAGTACCCGGCGTGCGAGCCGCCGTTGCGATCCACCGTGATCGCATTGGGCGCGACCGTCACGCTGGTTTCGGCTTCGTCTTCCGATTGGCAGAACGCGATCACCTCTTCGGAGCTCGCCACGCGGCCGCCGCGCGTCTTTTCGAGCACGAACTTCTCCCCGGGTATGCAGCTCTTATCGCTCGGTTCCCGCTTGCGGAAATGCTGCTGAACGACCGTAAGCTGATTCCCTTCCGCGTCCTTCCCGGCGGGAGTGCGCCGTATCACCGACTGCCCCCACAAGCTCAGGCAAATCAGGCTCGAAACCAGCGCGGCGTACCTCATTCGTGGCTCCCACCCGAAACCGGGACCAGCCTCACAACCATCAGCCCCTGCAGTGGGCCGCCCGCCAGTTCCACGCGAAACTGGCCGCGCAGGCGCCACACGCCGCCCTCCTTTACGAGGGGACGAGCAGCGCCCCGGAGATTCGGCACGCTGTACTCAAAGCCTGTGCATCCGCCGTTCAGAGCGCTGGGTTTTTGGCCTTCCGCCAGGTCCTCGCAATCCTCCCACACGTCGAAGGTCGAGGGATCGGAGTCCGCCATCCCCTGGAAATCCTCCACCGGAAAGCGGACATCCAGCGCCACGGTGCGGCCTTCGTGCGTGTGGATAAAGGTCACGAATGGATTCCCGTCTTCCAGTTGTCCCACCGTGCCGGACAACGCCGGGACGGAGGAATGGGGCCGGCACGCGACCAGAGCCGTGACAGCGGCGAAGGCAAGCGGGCCGATAGCTGCATGTCGGAGCATCACCGCGCGGTGTACGTCTTGCTGAAATCGTTTCTGCCGTTGGTCAGCGTGAACTTGCCGTCTTTGGCAACCACCGCCTTGATCCAGTGCCCGTCGGAGGCCGGATCGACGTTGGCGATCATCTGCTCGGAAGTGTTGTGCGCATCGTCGTTGCGCGCCGAGCGGTGCGATTGCCAGATTCCTTCGATTCCCGGGATCTTGGTCAGCGTCTCGTACGCATTGGCCGCCAGCCCCTTGCGCGCGCCGTTGTTGACTACTACAACCTGCGGCTGGATGGCCCAGATCATGGCCGGGGCGCCGGAAAAATCGCCGAAGAAACCGTGGTGGGTGGCCTGAAACAGGGTCACCGTGCCCAGCTTGTTTACGGGGCACGCCAACTCCATTTCCTTGTCCCAGGTGAGATCGCCCAGATCGAGAAATTTGAATTTGCCGAAGGTCAGCAGGATGCCGATGCTGCGCTGGTTCTCGGTCTTGTCCGGGTCTTTCCGCACGGCGTCCTGGCAGAGCGGGTTCGGCCCGCCGCCATTAATCGGCCTGGCGATCGGCTCACCGTTCGAAATCACCACCGTGACCTCGGTTCCGGGGAGCGGTATCTTGTCGCCCGGCTTGACGGTGGTCCGCTTTCCCTCGGCAGCCGCCTTGTAGGTATCGAAGAGTTGCGCCGCGCGCGGATCCGAGGTCTCGATCGACTCGCCGTGATCGTAGAACCGGCCGATCGGAATCATCTTCGCCAGGGCCGGGGCGCCGCCCACGTGGTCGCTGTGGAAGTGGGTCGAAAGGAGCATGTCGATCCTGCTCAACCCAGCGAGTTTGGCGGCTTCGAAAATGCGTTTGGCATCGCGATCCTCGGGGCCCGGATTGCCGGTGTCCACCAGCAGCGACTGTCCGGACGGGCCCACGATCAGCGTCGCGGCGCCGCCCTCGGTATCGATCCAGTAGATCGTGAGACCTCCCGGCTGGGCGTTCAGCATGCCGGCAAACGCCAGGCATAACAGCAAGGCAAGGCTAAAACCTGTTTTCTTCATCTGTTCTATAGTACGTCCCATCCAACTCTGCGGGCCAGGCGGATCGGTCACCTGCCGGAACGCGCCAGCGGGAGGAGCGTGTAGTCGCGCCTCAGGGCCTGGGCTTGCGTGGTTGCCGGGGCAGGGGCGGCCTTCAGCCGCGCCATGACGACGATGGAGCAGAGCGAAATCGTGGCGAACGAAATCAGCCAGGACCAATCCGCAGCCGGCGGCCGCATCCAAACGATCAAGGCCAGCGCCAGCACGAAAAGGAAAGCGGCGGAGCGCCATGTAAAGCGGTATGCGGTGAGCACGATTCCGAGCAGATAGATGTCGTCCATCCGGGATAGCAGGTGCTCCGGAAACAGGCGGCAGGCGAGGAGGGTGGCGATGGCGGCCCAAGCGGAGGCAAATAGAAATCCATCCAACCGCGGGGAAGCCCGGGCCAAGCGGTCGCGCAGCCAGATGAACCCCGTGCTGATATACAGTGCGGTTCCGATGATGGGAAAGAAGACCACGATGATGGTACTGAGGAGAGCCAGTTTCAGCCGGGGCCGAAGAAGGCCGAAAGTATCGTTGTCAAACACAAATGTCCTCCGTTGCGGGGGCATCTACCCCGTCGCTGGTCGGCAGCCGATAATGTTGTGCGGGGGCGAAGGGAAGAGTCTCAAGTAATTTACGGGAGGCGAGAAGCTGCATTTCCCCGCGCGCGGCGCCAGGAGGACCGCCTTTGACGTCAGGAAAGACCATAGCCGGGAACTGGCCCAGGGATCTCTCTCGGAGTGACTGGCACCGACGCGCCGTACCATCGCATGGACGGCTGGATGTGGGTAATGCCAGATCGCCGTACCATCTGGCTGCGCGGCCGAAACGCGCACCGTCCGGTGATTAGCGGGGCAGGGAACTGGGCCGCCTGCTGGCGCGGGCTTCTACGGCCACGCGGACGGCAAGAAGCGCGAACTGGTGATCCCGCGGGTGGGGTGGAACTCCGTAAAGGGCTATCTGCTTTCGCCGGAGAGCGCGCGAAATTACAGACAGCCCGATCGGAGCCGCGACCGTAAAAGGGAATACCCCATGGCCCCACGCGCCACTGAATTGGATGAAAAAACCGGCGAGTCTCCCACGCGCATTCATCCCCCGGCCCATAACCTGTGACTCCCCGGCTGCTGGCGCCCGGTCCCTGGCCCCAGCGAGCGCGGGGTACCCGCTGCTTTTGCGGGTCAGCCACACAACCCCCAACCCCCAATCCCCAACTCCCAATCCCCAACTCCCAAAGTCACAGATTATTCAATCCGGCGCCGCCGGTGCCCTGCTGGCCCCTAATCTGTGACTCCCGGTCAAGCCCTTCATTTTCGACATCGGCTCCCGCTCCAGGGATGGAGCGAACACAGCGAGCACACAGCCTAATGCCGCAAACTTTTCGGGAGGGCGCCCGCCTGGACTCATTTTAAGTGACATCCATCATCTTATGAGATTACCTGGATTTGGAGCGGAATCGCGAGTT
>Ga0326728_10013646_pt1 | contig 17566 bp, 12 predicted proteins | sample MB3enrmetagenome_FD_207602 | JGI IMG/M metagenome (GOLD analysis project Ga0326728, IMG submission 207602) | Lab enriched peat soil microbial communities from McLean, Ithaca, NY, United States - MB31MN | ecosystem: Environmental > Terrestrial > Soil > Wetlands > Peat | place: USA: New York... | reverse complement strand
GCGAGATCGAGAGCGGTGTAGTAACCATAAACAACACAGTAGCCTCAGACCCTCGCGTCCCGTTCGGAGGTGTCAAGAAAAGCGGAATAGGAAGAGAACTCGGCCGATACGGACTACATGAATTCGTTAATATCAAAACGGTAAGAATCTACGAGAGACGAAAAGTTACCGGCACAACTGCCACGGAGTAGATCAAATCTTCTCGCATTCGACGAACGTCAAGTAGTTTCACCGTACACCTCCGCTCTTCAGTTTGAATTAACCGTACATTTACGTACCCAGAAATCTTGACAACTATAAGCCTACTCCACTCGATCACCTGTGCAGAATCTACTAGTTGAAAATGTCAAGAAGGGAAGCCTTTCTGGCAGCCCTGGCTGAACGTTGGTCAAGATCTACGGGTAAAAATGGTCAGTTTCAGTCATGTCTCTTGAATATACTGTTGGCAAGCCAATACCGGCATGGTGATAGATTTGGAACGTATAATGAAGGCTTGTCAACACTTGAGAAGAGTACGCTATCTCTTCCGAAATGAGTACTATGAATTTCTCAGATGTGAGGGCTGCGGACAGATAGTCCGCCTTCCCATCTGACTCTCTCTTTTGAAGAGATTAGAGAGAAAGCTGGTCGACGCCTGACGGGTACTGGTCGATGGAGGTCGAACTAACTGACCTCAAAAAATGTGGAAAAACAGATTACTGACCCAAGAACCGTACTCAGATCGATGCAAACGTCAAATGCGGAACACTGGTACTTAACGAAACCAAAAATGAACGCCCTCCTTAATCCTCTACACTCAAATGGTAAATGGAATGAGGAGAAGAATAACTAATCTACATCTAATGCTATTCGAGGGTAGTCGCGGGGGTTGCCAAACCTTCAGAGAAACCTGAAGGGGTGAGGCCAGGTCAAAGGCGCAGAGCATTTGCGCGGAGGGCTTAGGACCCTGTCCCGTAGGGGTTCAGGGGTTCGAATCCGAAACACCGTGGAAACGGAAGGACCCACCGGTGTGTCGGCGAATCTCCCCTCCCCCGCACCATTTCAATGGACCCACCGTACCCGTTAACATTTCAGCAAGAGTTCTGGAATTCAATTAGAGAGACACTTCTCACGCTAGAATGCTAAGTATACAAAAGATTCAAGGCGTGGCGGTCCCCTTTTCTAATCAAAGGTTGATCGCAATGTTGTACGAATGGAGGATCTACAATGCAGTTGCTGGAAAGATGGGCGCATTGAACGATAGATTCCAGAAGAACACGATCAGGTTGTTCGAAAAGCACGGTATCAAACCAGTTGGTTTCTGGGAAGCCGTCGTAGGGACGACAAACATTCTCTACTACATGCTTGCGTGGGAGAGCATGGCTCAGAGAGAGAAGGCATGGAGTTCCTTTCAAGCAGACCCAGAGTGGATAAAAGCGATGCAGGAGTCGGAAAAGGATGGGCCTATCGTGCAGAGTATCACGAACACTCTACTGAAGCCCACGCCATACTCAAACATGAAATGATTCTGCACAAAAGACACGAGTTCAAATTTGCTCGCCCGCGTCAGCATACGTCTCTAATGTGGTTTTGTTGTTGGAAACGTTCCCGCAGGAACATACCTGATTCAAATCAGCGGTAACCACTACGAAGACTACACAACCCTATCATTCACAGTACAGCCGTAAGAATTCTTTTGGAAATTCACCCGGATTGTTATTGTTCATGCCTACTAGCATTTTATACATTACATTCTCTTGATTTCTTTGCATGTGCCTTGTTATCAAGAGTTACATTTCTTCTGCTGATGATGGCGTTTTCCATTTTGTTTGTGCCACGGGTGAGTAGCCAAAACACAAGCCAATATTCGTCGTCGAGTGTCACAAGTTATTTGACTATTGCTCCATCTCCATCCCAATATGTTACTGTAATAGCGACATACTGTGCTAGTTGTTCGTATGGTTGTCAGCTAATGCAACTAGTTTCAGGAACCTATGTTACTCTGTATAATTTGACGGGATATAACTTAGCATTGACTAATTCTGTTGGACTTATAGCTGTCACAGGATTTTGGGTACAAATGCCCTCTCCAACACAAAATCCGCATTGGACTAACCCAATGTGTTCACTTAACGGATTCTATGTAATCTCATGGGCGTCAGCAAGTCTGAATTCACCGTAGTCATGGCCAGCGCGCAATTTTCCGGGTAATTCAAGGTTTTTTGACGGAAGGCCTGCAAGGCTCTTTTAATTACAGTGGGGAAATCTTGAACCTCAAATGTTTTCATAGCCGTAGTCGATATGTGCTATTGTTCACTCTTGATCAATTGTCCATTCTGTTCTCGTCGGCTATACGATCATTCTCGTTTTTGTGATAAGTGTGGTAGACGAGTTCCCTCACCGTATCAATATGGCTCCACATCCGTTCCCCAACCCGACATAATATATCAAGCCATACAGCTCCTGAGTTGGCTTTGGTTTCGACTCACGCAAGAAGAGCGTAAGGAAGTACTCAAGTATGCTTCAATAGCCGCGAGCGGATCCGCATGGAGATTAGGAATCACAGTGAATGAAGCACATAACCGGCTCCAACAGTGGATAAATTATCGACGAAGATACGACCCTCGAAAATATTAGCACTAGATTCTTGTGGATACTCAATTATGCTTGATTTCGCAAGAATAGCCGATAAGGACACATGAAATTTTGCGGAATTATACAAGAAGCATTTATGGATTCTAAACCGAATGGCCAGTGGCATGTATCTCTCTAGGCAACGTTTGCTTCTTGTATTCTTTCTAGTTGGCCTCTCAGCATTGCTATGGCTTCCGGTAACACATGCGAATGGTGGGCAACTGAAGGTTGGGGATCAATGGACGGTCTCGGGTACATACGAAAATACTCTGATTGGTTCAGGAAAGTATCAGGGCAAATATAATGAGACGGGACCATGGTCCGAAGAGTTCTCAGTCGCAAGTGTCAGCGATTCGACCCTCACTATTTCTGCTGTATACCAGTACACAAGTTCGGAAGTGTCTTCAGGATATTTTAGCAGCTATGCTACCAATAATGGGCAGCACTCATACACGGCCCTGTACGTGATTAATGAAACCTCATTGATTTTCATCTCTTCAAGTGAATACGGTCCGAACCGAGTCGGGCATCCCAACTGGTTACTTGTGAATACGTCAGCGTTGGTTGCAGGACGAAGTGTACCGCTAACGTGGTTTATGCCTTCTCCGGGTGGTAAGGGGCAGGTCACAGTTGTTGATGTTTTATGGAAGGTGATGGGAATCCAACAGGTAACAGTTGGAAGTATGAACTTGCAAATTTGGGGTATGACTTATTCGGGGAACTCAGAAGGATCGTGGTCTGAGACTAATAGTGCTGGCCAACAAGTATACGCCGTCGGTCCTGAAACTGAGGTCATCTATTATGATAGCGTGTATGGACTATTTGTTGGTACGGCTGTTTCTGGAACGTACCATCTTAATGCTGATGGGGGAACATGGAATGAAACCGACATGATTAATGGTCAAATTTCTAGTTCAAACATTGCCTTCGGTTCCATGCTTCCAGCGTTCGGTACTGGAGGAGTCACCGACTTCTCTCTATTACTCGCAGGGCTGCACTGCATTAGTCGCAAACACAGTTTCGATTCTGTCACTTGAGACTCTGATAGGTTAATTTCTGTCATAAGACGCCTCGCTTTGGTTTCGAACCGATTTTCACACATCACTGATCGAAGCTCAATAGAACAAGCAGCCGATTCGCGCCCCACAAAACTAACCGTACCGCAGGAGGAGCGGAATTAAGCCGCTATCGCGGTCTACCTATCGAATTTAGTGATTCAAGACATCGGTAACATACTAAGCAGGCTTGAACTCAAGAGCGGCGAAAAGGCGGGACCTTCCGTTTGACGGCAAAGAAGGAGACGTGATTCTATTGTCGCCCTCATTTTGTTGTTCTGTGCCGGCGGATATGAATGTGAAGGGTGTTCCGAGGGTTATGTGGTGGGTTGCGACGAAGCCAGCGTTCACTTCTAACACATACATGGCTGCGGTGTCGGGTGTGTAGTAGGGGCAATTGTCTGGGGTGCAGGGTGGAAGGTTCTGGACGAAGTAAACTACTTGATGGGCTGAATTGAACCAGATTATGTCCAAGGGGAATTTCATGTCAATCATCCAAAAACTCCAGTAATCTTGATGGTCAAAAACGAAGAGCATCCCGTGATCGATGGGTAGTGATGGTCTGCCGGAGAGTCCTTCCTCTTGTGCCGACAGTGTCTTGGCGATTTCGACTGTGAGGGGGACTCCAGATATCATGATCTGATCGGTTGCGGTGGAATTATTGCTTGTGACACTAGGAGCTGCGTTCGCTAGTGCTGAAACCGAGCCTCTGCTTACGGTGATTTGATATGAATTTCCAAGTTTAGCTACTACTTTTATGGAAACGCCGTTTGGAGCGTCTGTGAATGTTTGGCCTACGTCCCAGGTTGCATCCGTAAGGTCGGGTTCGTTTGGATGGCCGTCCATAATGTGTACTTTATTGGTCGTAAGGGTTTCGTCTACGTATGTGATCAGGATCCCGCTCGCGGGTAGGACTGAGTCGAATCCTATCAGGTCTCTTACCTCGACGAGATAGTATTGGTTTTGATTTGTGTTGTTCAAGAATATCTTCACGGCATGTGTGTTGTTCGAGGGGACTTCGGTCGGATCAATAGTGTAGGTGTTCTCTCCAGTTGGTGCGATTGCAAGCATTTGTCCGCTGATGAATCCGAGTTCGATTTTAGGCCATGCGGTCATGTGGGCTGGTTTCCAACCTTCGGCGTTCCATGATCCTTTATCCATTAACTCCCACATTCCGAGTGTCGTTGAACCTGCATATGGCCCAGTACTGGTGTTGAATAAATCCGGAACGCCGAGCTGATGAGCGAGTTCCACACACCAGTCACCGTATGGCACATAGGGTGGTGCTTCGAGTTCGGGGACGATGCTGAAGGTAGTTAGAGTTTCCGAACTTGTTTTGACCGATGATCCAAAATAAGTTACGGACCAGACATCGTCGCTTACACCGCTTGTTTCTTGACCTCTCCCTGAATGGATGAAGACAACGTAATCGTAGTCACTGAATGTGATATTTTTCAAGAGGGGTACAGCGTCGACTGCAATATGCCAGGATTGGTTTACCCCACTACAGTCTACGTCATTGATGGAGCGGCAGTCTCGTCCGTAGTGTTCTTCTGCGTAGGGAAGCTTGTACCATCCGAATATGTCGCTTTGTATAGTTAATTTTCCGAACGATAGCTCGTGATAGTACGCTTCCACTGTTGCCACCCAGTTTTCCTTGATCTGATCGATGCTCAAGGTAGGGGGGACATCTGAGAAGGCGACCGCGACCACCAGAACATGCTTGATGCCTGACACAGGAAACATTTGCGGAGCTTTACCTATGGTAGGTATGAGCATCGGAGTGGATCTGGGCGGGTTGATGGAAGGAGCATAGAATCCAGGTGAGGGAACGATTTGAGCGTGCGCGGGCATTATGTTGGGCAGGATCAGTAGGAAAAGCAGTACAATTAACAGCCCTCTCTCTGCTAGCCTTAGACGCATAATCTCATCAGTTGAGATGAATTGGGATAGTTTTTCCTAAAGCGTTTAGATGCTTAGAAAAGCACCTTGATGTTGTCGAGTAATTTGGATTAGCAGGAATGACGCAACGCTAATGCTCAAGGTTCCATTCTGCGCCAATAGCGTATCGCGGATGGACAATTTTGTCGCCTATAATGCTCAATAGTTATGTGCCAGTGAGGATCGCATTGGATAATTATTCGGTCTACAAAGTCGCGAGTTAAGACATGATAGGGAACAATTGGAGTTATCTCCTAATCAAAATCGTCAGCGTCCCCATCTTCATTTTGATAGTCAGTATTGTAGGCCGCAGATGGGGACATTCGATCGGCGGATTAATCGTAGGTCTGCCTCTAACGTCAGGGCCAGTTCTCTTCTTCTTGGTCCTCGAACAGGGAACCAGTTTCGGAGTAGGAGCTGCCCAAGGAATTCTTATGGGTTTGGTCTCCGTTTCAACTGCCTGTCTTGTCTATAGTAAACTTGCTTTCAGAGCGAGTTGGCCAACTTGTGTGATGGGAGCTAGTGCCGCGTTTTTCGCTGTTGGAGCAGTGCTATATTTCATATCGCCTCCTCTCCTCTTATCATTCGTCGGTGTACTGGTAATATTGGTAATAATTCTTAGATTGTTACCGTCAACGAGTGCTCCTAATACTCTGCAGGCGCCTCCTCGATGGGAGATTCCTGCTCGAATCATAGCCGCCACCACTGTCGTTGTTCTCATCACGGAAGGCGCAACATTGCTTGGACCACATCTGAGCGGTTTACTTACACCGTTTCCGGCTTACGCAATTGTACTTGGTGCGTTTATTCACAAGTTAGATGGAGCTGACGCCTCGGCGCTTTTTCTCAGAGGGGTAGTATACGGATCCTTTACCGCCGCCTCATTCTTTTTTGTAAACGCGCTGTTCATTGCACAGGTCGGTCTGTTGGTTGCAATGAGCATTGCCGTCGCTGCGGGCGTGGTAATGCATAGTTTTCTGTTTCATTTGCTAAAGAAGAGTAGTAGCGTGTAAGATTTCGTCGTTATTGGAAGTATAGAAGAATTGCAGCGGCTGTTATGACAAGAAAAATTCCAACTGCCTGGATCCGCTCTAACCGTTCGTGATAGACAAGGTAAGCGCAGATGAGTATTACTAAACCGGAGAGTCCTGAGAACGTTACAACTAATGGAAGAAGGTTTCCTGCGATGGATATTCCGTAATTGAATACCAGTAGCCCACCCACATCCAAAACTCCCATCAAAAAAAGCAACAGGAATGTTCTCGTATCCGGAATTTTGAATTTCTTTCTCGCGAGCAACAAAAATGCGAAAGCAACAAGCGCACCTGCACCTTTCAATATTATTGCCGGGAAAAGCCAACCGAGACGGGGAATGAGTATGCCTAGGCCCAAATATACGACAGCTGTGCTCGCTGAACACAAGAGTGACAGGTCCAGGCCTTTTACAATTCTTCTCGTCTTCTCATGATCTTCGTGCTCCATCTCCGCCTGCGAAGCCTTCTTGTTGGCTGCATTTGAACGTGGAAAGCCAGTACGTAGGATATCTTTCTTCAGCTGTGCGAATCTAACTCCCGAAAGAGTTACGCCAATAATGACGCCGGCAATTGCGTATGCCTCAATCTTGGTTAATGTTTGCCCTAGGATTATGACGAACAAGATTACTGCGAACGCAGGAGCTGAACCGCTCGTGACAGGCGCTACAATAGACATTGCGCCTTCGGTGAGACCTCTGTACAGGAAGATGAAGCTAAAAAAAACGAAAATCCCTAACAAGCAATTCAACGAGAGCAGCGGTAAATCGAAAGTGGGAATCTGTTCGTGATAAAATAGAGCGATCGAGATCGGTACGATAAAACCGATGAATTGAACATAACCTGTCGTAAGATAATGCCCGATTGACTTTGATGTCTCTCGTGACAGAAAGTCAGAGGTGCCCCAGAGAACCGCAGACAGTAACCCGAATATGATTGCTGTAATCAAAGTTCAAACATTTTAGCGAGCCTTCTTTGGTGAGATGTATAAATTGAACCGAATCCAGTCATAGCGAAGCCGTGAAGCTCGACGCTACGCAATCATCAAATATTCGGTTGTTCATTCTCGAAGAGGGTTCTATATGCCTCCCTACTGCGCATGGGAGGATTGAAAGATGCTTCAAACCGTAGAACACGAAATAACCCAACAAACCCTCAAACGAATCAAAGATCGAATACCTTGTTCTGTAATCCTCGAGGATGGCACCGTCTTCAAAGGTTATTCATTCGGCGCTAGGGAATCGACCGACGGAGAAGTTGTCTTCTCAACTTCAATGGTAGGATATCCGGAAGCACTTACGGACCCATCGTATCGTGGACAAATTCTCTGCCTAACCTATCCAATGGTTGGCAATTACGGCGTCCCGAGTTATGACGCAAAACAAGACGGAGTACCTATCTTCTTCGAATCCGATCACATACAAGTAAGGGGACTAATAGTCCATGAAGCATGCGAGGCTCCAAGTCACCATCAGAGCACACGCTGTCTAGATGAATGGCTTAGAGAAGAGAACATTCCAGGAGTTTATGGAGTCGACACACGTAGACTCGCAAGAGTACTTCGCGAGCGAGGAGTAATGCTCGGCGCAATCCGAATTGACAATTCGAAGAACGACTTAAGAAAAGATTTCGAAGACCCGAACAAAAAAGATCTTGTTGGAGAAGTCTCAGTCCGCAAGACAGTTACCTATGGTGAGGGAAGGAAGAATCGCGTCGCGCTGATCGACTGCGGCGTGAAATATGGCATTATAAGGAATTTGCTCGAGCGAAATATGACTGTGCTCCGGATGCCGTATAATGTAACCGTCGATGACGTAATGAAAGTTAAACCAAAAGGCGTAGTTGTCAGTAACGGACCCGGAGATCCGAAAGTCTGCAAAAACACAATTGCTGCTATTAGCGAGCTGATTGAGGCTAAGATTCCTATCCTAGGAATTTGCCTCGGAAATCAATTAATTGCCCTAGCTCAAGGCGCGGACACGTACAAGATGAAATATGGTCATAGATCGCAGAATCAACCGGTTGTCAACGTCGAAACTGGCAGATGCTATATCACAACCCAGAACCATGGATACGCAATCGAAAAAACTGCGCTGGAAAACGCAGGGCTTGAGACGTGGTTCGTTAACGCGAACGATAAATCAATTGAAGGCATCAGACGTCCGAAAAGGCCCTGCTGGGGCGTTCAATGGCATCCGGAAGCATCACCGGGTCCAAGAGATACTGAATTTCTTTTTGATTTCTTCGTTAAGAGGATGATACGTAATGCCGCGGCATGAATGGATTCGTAAAACGTTAGTTCTCGGTAGCGGCGCAGTCAAGATAGGCGAGGCTGCCGAATTCGATTACAGCGGCTCACAATGCCTGAAGGCTTTAAGTGAAGAACAAATCGAAATCGTACTTGTTAATCCAAACATCGCAACTATTCAAACTGATCCGAAACCTGGAGTAAAGACCTACCTGCTCCCAGTCACGCCCGAATATGTCGAACGAGTAATCATCAAAGAGAAACCGGATAGCATCCTACTCAGCTTCGGAGGACAAACAGCTCTTAACTGTGGGGTAGAGCTTGCAGAAAAAGGCGTATTGAAGAAATACGGCGTTAAAGTTCTTGGCACTCCGATCCGAACGATTGAGGAGACAGAAGATAGAGAGCTATTCAAGCGAGCCATGAAGCGTTCTCAGACTCCGGTTCCAAAGAGCATCTCAGCGAAAACCGTTAACGAATGCCTCAAAGCCGCTGAAAAAATCGGTTACCCTGTCATCATTCGCGTCGCATTCGCTCTCGGCGGAAAAGGTTCCGCAATTCTTTGGAATCCGGAACAAATGCAACGATCAGCCGAACCAGCGCTAGCGCAGAGTGTTATACGACAGGTGCTGGTTGAAGAATACTTACACCATTGGAAAGAGATTGAGTACGAAGTCGTCAGGGATGCAGCAGATAATTGCATCACGGTATGCAACATGGAAAACTTCGACCCGATGGGCATTCACACCGGAGACTCAATCGTTGTTGCTCCATCCCAGACCTTGACGAATCGCGAATACCACAAACTTCGCGTAGCGTCAATCAATGCAATCAGAGACCTCGGCGTCGTTGGAGAATGTAATATTCAATGGGCACTCGACCCACATAGCGAAGAAATTCGAGCGATTGAAGTTAACGCTAGAATGTCTCGAAGCTCAGCCCTCGCTAGCAAAGCAACGGGATATCCACTCGCCTACATTGCGGCCAAGCTAGCCCTGGGCTATACGTTACCCGAACTATGGAACCGGATCACAAACGTCACAACAGCATGTTTCGAGCCGGCTTTAGACTATTGCGTCGTTAAGATTCCACGATGGGATCTTGGCAAGTTCAAGAATATTGATCCTCACATAGGACCACAGATGAAATCTGTCGGCGAAGTAATGTCTATTGGTCGATGCTTCGAAGAAGCATTCCAGAAAGCAGTGCGAATGCTGGACACTGGAAGGTTGGGATTAGTCTGCAATTCCAGCGAGCAAGAATACACCGAACAACAGATAAGAGATCACCTGAAACATCCAACCCCAGAACGGCTGTTCTTTATAATCGAAAGCCTCGAGAAAGGATTAACCGTAGATGAAATCAACCAATTAACAGGAATCGATCAGTGGTTTACCAATAAATTACTAAACGTCATCGAAACTGAGCACGCACTTCGAACAATCAAACTCGACGACACGATCGCAGAAGACCTTATCCGAGATTCAAAACGATTGGGATTCTCGGATAAACAAATCTCACTATGCATGAATACTGATGAATTCGCGGTCAGGGAATATCGCATTAAAAATCGTATAACCCCCGTCGTAAAACAGATTGACACTCTCGCAGCCGAATGGCCTGCCAGAACCAATTATCTCTATGTGACATACGGTGGAGAGGATGACGAAATCGAATTTCAATTACGCAAGAAAGTAATTGTTCTAGGATCGGGTGTCTTCCGTATAGGATCCAGTGTTGAATTCGACTGGAGCGCAGTTAATACAGTAATGGCCCTGAAGGAGAACGGTATCGAAGAAACAATTCTGATCAACTGTAATCCCGAAACGGTTTCAACAGACTACGACAGCTGTGACAAACTCTACTTCGAAGAACTAACGCTTGAACGAATAATGGACATCTACGACAAAGAGATGCCTCAAGGAGTTATCGTAAGTGTCGGAGGACAAGTTGCGAATAATCTCGCTCCAAAGCTGGCGAAGCAAAACGTACCGCTATTGGGCTCATCGAGTCGAACAATAGACAGGGCAGAGGATAGAGCAAAATTCAGCACATTGCTCGACAAACTGGAAATTCCTCAACCTCAGTGGAGAAAGGCAACCTCCATAACTGCTTGCAAGAATTTCGCAAAATTATTCGGATACCCGGTTCTAGTGAGACCTAGCTATGTTTTATCCGGTTCTGCAATGCGCGTCGCTGACAACGAAGAGCAACTTGAAGAGTATCTCGACCTCGCGGCAGGTGTTTCTCAAGATCATCCTGTAGTTATTTCGAAATTCATTTCGGACGCTCGTGAAGTTGAAGTTGACGGTGTTTGTGACCGAATGAATGTCATACTTAGTCCGGTTATGGAACACATAGAAAACGCTGGAATCCACAGCGGGGACGCTACAATGAGTCTGCCGCCAAAGACTCTGCCGAAAAATATCATAGAAAAAATTCGTGAAAATAGTAGTAAAATTGCGTTAGGGCTTGGAATATGCGGACCTTTCAACATTCAATACCTAATCAAGGGAGATACGGTTTACGTCATAGAATGTAATGCTAGAGCATCACGTTCGATGCCTTACGTCAGCAAATCAACCGGAACCAACATCATCCGACTCTCAGTACCCATAGTCCTAGGAAAGCGTCTTCTGGAACAACAGGACGCTGTGCCTTCAGAACTTCATTATTTCAGTGTGAAAGTTCCACAATTCAGCTTTATTCGCCTGACCGGAGCAGATCCTGTCTCAGGAGTCGAAATGATGAGTACTGGCGAGGTTGCATGTTTGGGCCGAAATTTCTCGGATGCTTTCACGAAAGCCCTCGTTGCAACCGAAGTCTCGTTGCCCTCAAGAGGAGGCGTACTTATCACTGTGGGGGGACGCGAACTCAAGAACCGTATCGTACCGCTCTCGGTAGCTCTGGCCTCGATAGGTTTCAAAATCTATGCCACCGAACATACTGCCGAGACATTACATGAAGCTGGCCTTGAGCGAGTAATCTCACTTAACAAAATCAGCGAAGGAACCAAGAACCCCAATATCTTAGACTACTTACTCGATGGGAAGATCAATCTCGTGATCAATATACCATCAATCAATGATCCTTTCGTTGAGCAACAGATAATTGCCGATGAATATGCGATCAGAAGACTTGCCGTTGAACATAACATTCCCGTTGTCACAACAATCGAATTAGCGTCAGCCATAGTAGAAGGACTTCAGTACTTGAAATTCCAGCAACCTGAGATCCTCGCGTTAGATGAATACGTCGATCCACAGGCATGACGATAACGAACAATACGTCGTCGATTTAGTTTTATGATAAGCTTCAGAGTTTGATCGAATGGATTATCAACAGATGTTTGAATACAATCGGCTCGTTAGGAGTTCGTTTTTAGATGTTCTCGCTGAACTTCCTTGGTCAGAAGTTGTAACTGATCGAGAGGCGAGCTTTTACTCGTTACGAAACATATTCCTTCATACCCTTGATGTTGAAGAGCTTCTGATACATCATCTACTCCAAGGCACACTTCAGAATCGAATCAGACATTCATTCGACGACTTCAACGATATAGAGTCGATCAGAAACAGAACCATTGAGACTGACAGGAAGACGGAAATATTTCTTGAAAATTTAACGCCCGACCGCCTGAACAAAATCATTGAATTTCCCTTCGAGGATCGCCCTTCCGTTCTTCTCACTGTGGAAGACGTGCTGGTACAGAACCTCACAGAACAGCTGCATCATCGCGGCGAATTGATAGGGCTGCTCTGGCAGATGGATATCGAACCTCCAAACATGGAATGGTTGTGGTATGTAGACGAAGCCAACCACGGAAGAACAGAAAAAAGGACCCTCACATCAAATAGACCTAAGAATCCAAAGAGTTCAACTTCGCAACAATGAGGGAACGTAACAGACATTCAGCCAATCACTGCGAAAAGTTCCCGTTGTCGCTTACATCCTAAAGAAAATAACGAGTCCTGCTAAGGCTACACATAATGCGGGAGTCAAGAACGCGATCGACATGTCAGAGTTTTGTGTTTACCAATTCCTCAACTAAGGCAACAGGTTAATTGACGGGATCTGATACTGTCCCGAATCATATACCTGATTTCTCACTGTTTGACAATGTTGAGAAATCATGCGTCAGTTTAACGAAGGTCATATGCAATGAGAGTAATCATAGTTGGATTCGGTACAGTTGGACAGTCATTCGCTCGAATAATACAATTGAAAAGCGAATGGCTCAAAGCCCGTTACGGGATCATACCGCAAATTGTCGCAATCGTTGATCGAGGCGGCGCATTGGTTAATCAAGACGGAGTGAAATTAACTGATGCGCTCTCTTCTCGAGAAAAAAGTGGTACCGTTGCAGCTCATGACATCTGGGGACTGCGGAATGTTACTGCACTCAACGTGATAAATGATGTTGAGGCAGACGTATTGCTGGAGCTAACTCCAACACATCTGCCGGATGGCGAGCCGGGACTAACCCACTTGGAATCCGCAATAAAGAAAGGCCTGAATGTCGTAACCACGAATAAGGGCCCTCTCGCGGTCGCAATGCCTTCATTGATCGAATTAGCGCAATATCAGCAAGTTCAGATTCGGTTTAGCGGAACGGTCGGTGGTGGAACGCCGATCTTGAGCTTCGCTAAAGACTGTTTGGATGGAGATCAGATTGAATCCGCCCAGGGTATACTTAATGGAACAACAAACTATATTCTGACACGGATTTTTGAAGCCGGGATTCCCATGGCGGACGCTGTAAAGGAATCTCAACAGGCCGGATACGCGGAAGCCGACCCGACTCTAGACGTTAGCGGGCTCGATACCGCTTGTAAACTAGTCATCATTTCAAATTGGATTATGGGAAGACGGATAACGATCAAGGATGTTGAAGTTGAAGGCATCTTAAAATTGAGTCAACGGCAGATACTTGACGCAAAGCGAGATGGAAAAGCTATCAAGTTGATTGGGTTAGTCGATAAGTCAAACGCTTCCGTTCACCCACGCGCCATAGTTGTCGACGATCCACTATGTGTAAATGGGACACTCAATTCGATTGTTTTCAAAACAGAGCTGGCCGGGAAGGTAACGTTGATCGGGGCGGGGGCGGGTGGGAGGGAGACCGCTACCGCGGTACTGCGGGATCTAATAGACATTAAGAAGTTGCTACTTAGATGAGGCACCGATAGATTTGCGTATCATAATGAAATTCGGCGGCGCGTCAATCGGTGACGACCAAGGAATATCGCACGCTATCTCGATCATAAATGATTTCGCGAAAAAGGGCGATCAGATACTGGTCGTAGTGTCCGCGCTGCCCAACGTCACAGACGAATTGGTCAACATATGTGAGAAAGCTATCGAAGGCAATCTGAAACCCATAACAGATTTCATGGATAGGGTTCACGAACTACACGCTCAGATGGCCAGGGGTTGTATTCATAATCCAAGATTGCTAAGCGAAGTAATGGACGAGCTAGATAAGACGTCGAGAGAATTAGAGGAAATTTTGCATAGCGTTGCGAAACTCATGGAATTAACACCGCGATCAAGGGACTTCATCTTATCATTCGGAGAGAAAATGTCCGCTCCATTGATTTGCGGAGCACTCAAGGATTCGGGTCTGAAAGCTCGATGGTTAACTGGCTGCGAAGCAGGTATCACTACTGACGAAAACTTTGGTGAAGCAAAACCGTTGATGGATCTCACAATCAGACGAGTGAATGAGCAGTTGGAACCGTTGCTCAAGGCTGGAACCATACCGATAGTTGCAGGATACAGTGCTTGTAGTCCGCATGGAACAACAACTACGTTGGGCAGAGGAGGATCAGACTATACGGCTACGTTACTCGGAGCGGCTATCGGCGCTGACGAAGTAGTGATTTGGAAGGAAGTGGACGGACTTATGACTGCTGATCCAAAAATTGAGCCGAACGCCAAAGTGCTAGAGAGGATTTCATACGCTGAGGCAAGTGAGATGGCATACTTTGGGGCCAAGGCGATTCATCCGAAAGCTCTAGAACCAGTCATCGTGAAACAGATTCCCGTTAGAATCCGAAGCTCAAATGATCTTACAGCTAAGGGCACTTTGATAGCTGGAGAAGGTGTGGTGAGAAGCGAGGGTGTCGTTAAGGCAGTTACTTGCATCGATAAGGTCGGAATGATTAGCGTGGCAGGAGCTGAGGTGTCAGGACTGGCGGGTATCGCGGCGAGGGTATTCAACGTGCTGAGTGAGAGTGGCATTAATGTGTTGATGATCTCTCAAAGTTCCTCGGAAACCGGAATATCGTTCGTAACACCTAGGGATAAGCTGAGACGCGCAACCAACGTATTAGAATTAACTATCCTTGGAGCCGAATACGTAAAGAACGTAACCGCCGAGGATGACGTGTGCGTTATAGCGGCAGTGGGCGCGGGAATGCGAGGAACGCCTGGTGTTGCAGCAAGAGTCTTCAAAGCAGTCGCTGAAAAGGGAGTAAATGTTCGCATGATAGCTCAGGGATCATCAGAACTTAACATATCCTTTGTAGTCCCAGAGAGAGAGGGACCAACGGCGGTCCGCGCACTGCACGACGAATTTGAGTTAGCAAAATTTGCGCAAGCAAACAGATGACTTAGAAACTGACGACGCAAAGCACGTGATGCGAGCTTGATTACCCGCCTGCTACAGCGGGAAGTATCAGCACTTCATCACCATCTTTCAAGGGGGTATCTAATTCCTTGAGATGTCGAACGTCAGTATTGTTGACAAAAACATTCACGAATCCCTGCAATTCGCCTTTGGGATCGAAAAGTTTCTTCCTAAAACCGTCTCCGAATTCACTGGAAAGGTTGTCCAGAAGTTCGCGGACGGTTGAGGCATTAGCTTGAGTGTGCGTTTGTTTTTTGGCTGCTTCGACAACTAATCCAAAGAACTTTACGTTTACTTGACCCATCTTAATTCATCTCTGCAATAACTCTACTCAACGCTTCTAGTGTCGGTTCCACAGTATGCCACTTTGCACCTGCCGGGACTGATTCTATAGATTTTAATCCATTTCCTGTTACGCAGCAGACCACGCTCTCGTCGGATTTTATATATCCTCCTTCGACAAGTTTCTTCAGTTGGGCTATCGTGACTGCCCCGGCCGGCTCCGTGAATATTCCTTCTTTGCAGGCAAGGAATTTTATTGCGTCTTGGATCTCTCGGTCGGTAACGCTTCCAATTCTTCCCCCGGTGGTCTTTGCCACTTGGATTGCGTATTGTCCGTCACCTGGGTCACCTATAGCGATACTTTTCGCGATTGTATCAGGTTTTGCGACAGGTTTGATCCGATCTGAGCCGCTTTCGAATGCGTTGGCTACAGGCGCGCATCCCGCAGCTTGAGCGCCATGAATTGACGTTTTCGATCCATCAGTCAGTCCGACTTGGTCGAATTCGTTGAATCCCTTCCATATTGCCCTCATGAGTGCGCCACTTCCTACGGCAACGATCAAGTGATCCGGCTTTCGCCATCCTAATTGTTCGCTGACTTCGAACGCGAGAGTTTTTGAGCCTTCTACATAATATGGGCGCATTGTGATGTTTGCAATAGCCCATCCGTACGTTTCCGAGGCAAGGTATGCTAACCGATTTGCATCATCATACGTTCCCTTAACTTGTATTATATGCGGATCGTAAACTTCGATTTGACCAACTTTTCCAGACTCGATGCCTAGGGGAATGAATATGTAACATGGCAGTCCTGCTTTCGCTGCGTGCGCAGCGACGGCTCCGGCCAAATTGCCCGTTGAAACTGCTCCAATGACCTTAAGTCGAAATTCAATTGACTTCGAAACAGCGACACTGGCCGGTCTGTCCTTAAATGAATTTGTTGGGTTTAATCCGTCATTCTTAACGTAGACTTCCTTTAATCCAAAATACTTTTCTAGATTCTTACATCTATGAAGTTGCGTGTAACCAGCATTCAAGCTTACGATGTTTTGTGCGTCCTGAACGGGTAAAAGCTCAGCATATCTCCACATTGTCGGAGGACGCGATTTAAACGAGTCACGGGTTAGTTCGATGTTGTCAAAATCATATACCACATCAAGCGGCGCAAAACACTTGGGACACGCGAGGATCTTCGTCGGTTCTGTTTCAGAATTACAACTACGACAAATCAGAGTCTCAACGTATCCCATCGCTTCAACGGTCCTTCAATTATGAGAACTGTGCAACTGCAGCGGCGCTATTATTTTTGATTGAACGTGATATTCCGATTGGAATATATGACAGAAAAGCTATTCCCAATGGAATTTACTAATATTGCTCATATATTATGAGAACCTCAATATTATGAGAACATCACGTTATTGATGAGAAGCGGGATCGACTCAATGTGCAATTCATGCGTTACCTCGGGTGAAATTTGTGAATGCGACTGCGTACTAGATCGCGTGGATGAAGAAAATGAATGCGCCCACTGCCTGCATAAAATCGATCTACTGCACACCTCAAACATTCAGGGAAGAAAATTTTAGCGATTAAAGCCGATGCTTTCATAAACTAGCGCGAAACGTAACGGCGAGAAGCAACTTGGAAGTACATCACTGCGAGTTTGCGGACGACGTGTTATACGATGAAGATTTCAATGTCTGGGTGAAGTTAGAGAATACGTACGCTGTGTTAGGGATTACTAGTATACATTCGGCTCTCG
>Ga0326728_10013645_pt1 | contig 17567 bp, 15 predicted proteins | sample MB3enrmetagenome_FD_207602 | JGI IMG/M metagenome (GOLD analysis project Ga0326728, IMG submission 207602) | Lab enriched peat soil microbial communities from McLean, Ithaca, NY, United States - MB31MN | ecosystem: Environmental > Terrestrial > Soil > Wetlands > Peat | place: USA: New York... | reverse complement strand
GACCGGATTTTCCATCAAAATGCTCATCAAGCCTATTTCTGAAGAGAAGATCAATCTGATTCACTCGTGCCATTTGTAGATTGAAAGCCCCGACACCTTCCCGGAACCGCAAAAATGGGGAGGTGCGCGCAGAGCTGTGTCGTCAAAGCTCTGTGATGCAACAAATACAAGAACTTAACCTGGTCTCGGGACCGGAGCTTTTGCCATAAAATGCGGCCTCATGACCAAATTGCTCGTCGGAATCCTCAAAATCCAATGGATGGATGGGTCTAATGCTGCGAACCCCTCCGATCCGTTTGGCCCCCAAAGGGTCCATTAGTTTCGATTCCCTGGCAATCTGTGGATTTCACCTGAGGTGATTCAACGGCGATTAGGTTTTGGCAACGTGCGAGGCTCAAATGGAGTCACGACGGAACGCACACATCAGCCGCGTCTGGTCTCCGGACGCACGTGGTCTGCATCGAGCATTCTTTTGTTTTTTCAAATCAACCATCTCAGCGGATTTCACTCCAGAGCAGACGTTCCTCCCTGTAGGGATCATCAACGACTCTGCACTGGGCATCCAGAATCATAGTTGCGCGGCGATCGAGCGTATACGCCGGCCAATTCGGAATGCCGTCGTGGCTCGGATTGCCAGTGCGGGCAAACGTAGCCCAGGCTTGGCTCACATTCCTCGTCGCCTGCCGCATCTCCGTTTGCCTTGCATCCGATTTGTTGGATTCCGGGTGATTGAATTTGAACGGAATTTCCGAGGCGTGGGCTGCTTTCATTTTATAGGCTATTCCAGGAGCTACTGGCGTGTCGGATTCATAGGCAAAAACGTACATGAATACCGGGGCCGCTTTGAGCGCTGCTTTGCGTTCGGCCATCGTGATGGCGTTCATCCCCATCCACTGAGCGGTAGTGATTGCCACATACAAGTCCGTGGGGGAACTCCCCGGACGCGAACGGCGATAGACGTCGAGAATCCTGTCCGTTTTATCCTTGTACATTTCTTCGAGTCTTCGGCGCAGGCCAGCCTCATCCATTGAAAAAATTTCAGGCATGGAACGAAACATGAAGAGCGTCTCATCCTTGTTGGTGCCGACAATCATAGGAATGTTGGCTGAGATTGAAGGCGCTACAGGATCATAAGGATGCGCCGGGATATAATGACCATCAACCACCGGGCTGAAGCCCAGGCCCTCGGCCAGGGCTTTTGAAGCCGATGCTGTCATTGCCGTCGTCCGCCGTGGAAGCTCCTGTTGCACAACACAGAGCCTTTCTGCGGGAATTTTGAGCAGGTCGCGCGCCTGGTTTTCTTTCATACCCAGCGCGGCCAGGGCGGCTCGCGTTGTTTCGATTGCAGATTCGCGGCTGCGCAATCTTAGCGTAGAGCCGCTTTCAATGCTGGCTTTGTGAAACAGGCCCTTAGCCTGGGGAAGTGCAGTCAGCGTGCTTGTTTTGGCGCCACCGCCGGATTCTCCCCAGATCATCACATTGCTCGGATCGCCGCCGAACTCTTCAATATTGTCGCGCACCCAATCCAGGGCTGCCACGATATCCAACATTCCGGCGCACCCTGAGGCGGAATATTCTTCTCCCAGCAGATCGCCAAGATAGAGATAGCCCATGATTCCCAGGCGGTGATTGTGCGTGACGACGACCACGTCGTAGTCTCTGGCCAGTGCTGCGCCATCATGGAACGTGTCCTGCGGGGATACGTCGGCACCGCCATTTCCTGTGGCGAAGCCTCCGCCGTGTGAGTAGAACATGACAGGTCGCTTGCCCCCTTTGCCCACACCTCGCGTCCACACATTCAGATACAGGCAGTTTTCATCCGATTCGGCAGGCTTCCATTCTTTCGGCCAGGCCGGATCCGCAGGTTGGATGGATTGAGCGCCATAGAGAATCGCATCGCGGATTCCCGTCCAGGGCTTGAGTTGCGGCGCAGGTTTGAAGCGCTTATCCCCTGCCGGAGAGCCGGCATAGGGGATGCCCTTGAAGACAAAGACGCCATTGTTTTCTGCACCGCGAACGCGGCCGTAAACGGTTTTTGCCAGAATCTCTCTGGATGAAGAGTGAGCGCGGGTTTCCGATGCCTGAACAAAGGGCGCGGATAAAACACCCAAGGCCAGCGGAATACGGGTTAGAAAAACTCTGCGGTCGAGCCTCGCGTGAATGCCAGTTTGAACGCGTTGACTGTTCTCATCACCCTTCAGCATCGTAACTCCTGATCGTATTGTGTAATTGAACGAACACCGGCGAGTTTGCTGCCTCCCTGTCATCCACAACAATGCCACATGGTCCAGCTTTTGAGCTATGCCATTCTAACGCCGCAATCTTCTCGGTGCTTCTGCAATCTACTGTTGGCGGTTTGTCCTTATCCGGTTCTTAGCAAATCACGTATGAGCATTTAACGCGATGTTGAATCAGTCATGTCAAAACCGACTAAAATATTTTCCGTTATAAAGCTTTTAGTTAATCCCAACAGCACTCAATGACGGAAGCACCACTCCAAGTGAAATCCATGAACCTTGCTTAGAAGCGGAAGATTGCTCGCCTCTCCATGAAGAATCCTCATAAACAACTTTGCCTCCGACCATCGTCATCAGGACTTTCGTTTTTCCGACTTGATTCGGCACAGAGTTCATTCGGGACGCCTGCGACCTCACGGGACGATCTGACTGGCTATTTTGTCGAGAACCACGTGCCTCTCTTCTTCCAACGCCAAAGAAACAGGTTCCGGCCAGGCGCTGGTCTGCACAATAACGACACGTCGGGCGGGATTCACGTAAATGCATTGTCCATAAATTCCAAGTGCCATGTACACGCCGTCATTCCCTGGAGGGACCCACCATTGATAGGCGTACCCGTAACCGCCTTCAGGACCCCCTGGTTTCGGTTTGAGATACGGCGCGTCGGGTGTCGTGGAATCGTGCACCCATGCTTTTGAGACAATGAGTTTTTCTCCAAGAGTCCCGCCCTGAAGCATCATGAATCCTACCCGTGCGTAATCCCGCACCGTCGCGTTAAAACAGGCAAAGGCGCATGTGTCCGGCTGTTTCTTGGACTCGTAGAAGAACGCGTCGCTCTGGGCGCCGATCTTGCTCCAAAGCTTTTCCTGCGCATATTCATTTAGCCGTTTTCCGCTAACCTTCTCAAGGAGAAGACCCAATACCTGAGTGTTCACACTCTGATATTCAAACTTCGTGCCGGGAGGTGTTTTTGTCGGCTGAATGGATTGTGTATAGTTTTTGAAAGTGGGATTACCGGTAAGCAAGGCGGCACCGATCAATGCCGCTCCAGATTTTGGATCTCTGTAATCTTCGCTGTAATTAACGCCGCTTGACATCTGAAGAAGGTTTTTTATCGTAACGTTGCGGTAACCGCTCACCGAAAGAAATGGCAAATACTTTGTGACAGGATCCTCGATGCCCTTGAGGAGTCCACCTTCAACCGCAGCTCCGATCAGGATCGAAACGATGGATTTGGATAACGATTGTGATACGAACTTTGAATTCTGATCTGCTTCATGAAAATACCTCTCACCAACAATCCGGTCGTTGTGGAGGACGAGGAATCCGGTAACGAAGTTTCTCTTGAAAAAATCGTCCAACGAATAACGGCTGCCGCGGAATGTGTATTCAATGACCAGAGGTTTAGTTGGCTCAAGCAGCGGATACACCTGCTCCCCTTTTTTTATCAAGTCCGTGCGCAAACCGAGCTGGTCCATGTGGTGGAAGTAGTAGAAATTGTAGGGCTGGGCCATATAGCTGTATTTGTCCACAAGGAGGCCAGCCGGATTCATTTTGCTGATTTCAATTCTGCCAGGATATTGAGCGAGAGCTCCGAGGCAGAACACCAGTGCTGCGATCTGTACGGAGGCCAACCGAAATTTCCGATTTGTATTCATTTTGCCCCCCACGAAGCCGTTTGCTGATCAATGATGATTGTCCGACATCTCGGCGGCCAGTGGCCGCTGGCCCGCTTGGCCGAAGCTGATGCTTCAGACACTATTTCCCCAGCGATCAGCGCCATCTTGCCTTTGTTCTCGTGTATTCGAGTGACAGGAATTTTGAACGGAGCGCGATCCGGCACCAGTAAATCGGCAAGCAGTCCTTTTTCGATGCCGCCGGTTTTGCTCGGATTCCCCATCCGGCGCGCGGCGCTTGCCGCGAACCGGTCGGGGGATTGCTGCAATCCGATCTTTTCTGCCTCATCCAACTCGATGCCGCCGCCCCTGCGCACGACGAACGCCGGAACCCGTCCTGCCGGAATATAGATTTGGCCGTTGCTGAAAATCAGATCGGCGGCCTCAGCTGTCTTTGGTTTCGCGGGCCCTCCGACGCCGTCCGGGTTTTGTGCCAAAACCGCGATTGCACCGCTCGGCAAGAAGGCAGACACATCGATCCCACACCTGCGCTTGAAAGTGTGCATCGGCCACCCGTTGATCCCGGCAGCTGTTGGTTGTCGCACAAATTATATATGGAAACATGGATCCGTCGTCTGTGATTGCTGTTGAGAGCTCCTTCCAATCCTGATTCGGCAATTTTTCTTGACAACCCCAGTCTTAGAGTTGCCTCATATCCGCACGGCACCTATAACCAATAAGCTAAACGGAGGTAATTGCAATGCCAATGAAATGTCGGGGGGGTGCATTCATACTGGTTTTCATCGTCATGCTGGGAGCTTCTGATCTCGTGCAGGCAGCTCAAACCTGTGACCGGCAGTGCCTGGTCACTCTCATGCAAAACTATCTGGCAGCCCTGGTCAAGCACGATCCGAAAGCAGTGCCGTTCGCCGGTGAAGTCAAGTTCACTGAGAACACGGCGAATATCCCGGTCGGATACGGCTTATGGGTGACTGCGTCGGGCGGGCCGACGGATTTCCAGGTCTATGCCGCAGACCCTGTCGCTCAGCAGGTTGCCTGCCTGGTCGTGATGAAGGAAAACAATAACAAGGACGTTCTGTTAGGGGTTCGTCTTCGATTGCAGCGCGGGAAGATCGTCGAGGCTGAGCATCATGCGGTCCGTGACGGCATCTCGGGCGGGATGCCGAATCTCCAGAAACCGCGTCCCGGGCTCGTTGAGGATTTGGCGCCTGCCGACCGGACTCCCCGAGACCAGATGATCGATATCGGGCTTTCCTACTATGATGCGCTTGTGGGCGGAGACGGCACCCTGGCCCCGTTTGCCGAGGAATGCGAGCGTCGCGAGAATGGATCAACCTCGGTAGGGGGCGTACGGGCTGCGGCCAATCCGCCTGCCGCAAAGCCGCAGTTCCCTCCTCAAGGCTCTGTCGATTCCGAGATGGCAAAATTGGGCATGGCGTTGGCTGCCGCTCCCAAAACCTGCGCAGCGCAGATCAGCGCCGGTGTCTGGGCATACATCACTGAAATCAGGAACCGCCGTTTGCTTGTCGTCGATGAACAGAAGGGCCTCGCAGTGGGCTTCTCCGACTTTTATCACGACAGCAAGCTCAAGGTCATGAAGCTCAGGGGAGTGCCGGGGTTGGATAGCGTGCCGTCTTACCAGGGTACTTTCAACATGCCCGCGATGCACATTTTTAAAATAAAAAAAGGCAAGATATACGACATTGAGGCAACGGGACTGGTCTTGCCATACGGAACCAAGACCGGCTGGGAATAGAGGCCGGGGACTGGCTCTTGCAACACAGTCCGACAGGTCCTGGCCTCGTGGACAAACAATGATTTTAAAAACGGCTGGTTTTGCCTCCCGCACACCAAGGTGCGGGAGCGCAAATCCGTGGAGGCGTCTGTAAACCTCGATAAACCGGAGCTCACCAGTGAAGGCGCTCTGGGGAATGCCGGCCGACAATGTAATCACTAACGGCTCCTCAACGCTTTCACGGGAGAGTTCATCTGCCCGGCTGATTGTGAGCCCCATTTCCAGGGTGGAAAGAGCGCAGGGTATTGCGGACCCGAGCCCCACCATTGGGGTGACTTTTCGAGTCAAACCCAGAAGGAACTTTGATCCGGAACAGGCAGCAAATAGGCAAGCACTTGGGCATCACACTATCAAATATCCTTTTGCAATTTCCCATGCCGAACCCCTGAACTCCCGGCTACCAGCGGCCGGTCTTGAGCCCTCGCAGCCAATTCATCCAGGGGCATTTCAACCGATTCCAGTGCTATTCGAATGGGTCCTATCCCGGTTTCTTGCATAGCGTTTCCGGGTTGCGGAGAATGTCCGGTTTATGGACCTTCTCGCCCAATCCTCCGGTCACGATTTCTTCAACAGCTGCTGAAACCGATTTTTTCGCACTTTATAATGGCGGGGAGGTCTTCACCTGCTTCTTCGGCAAAACGAGTTTTCCGCTGTTCTGATCTTCCCGGATAGAGCTTTACAGCAACATGAGGCATTTTTACCTCCTCGGGTTCTTTACACTGCAAGTCCCGAAATCACTCGCTGCCCAGCGCTGCCTGCACCCCAAAAATCACGTACAGAAATCTGCAAATCCCGAACAAGGAACCTCGTCACGACATCTTTCCCATTTCGTAGGCCTGCTTCATGGCGCGGCTTGTCAGGATGTCGCCAATGTTCCATGCGCCTGTGCCGTAAACGACGCCTTTTTCTTTTGCCCCCCTCAGGCAAGAGATAAACGCGCGGAATCCCTCTATGGTTCGTTCCAGGGCGGCCTTGTTGCCATCAGCGGCAGTCACAATGAAGTAAAAGTCTTTGTTGGAAATGCCCGTATACCGTGCAACGGTTCGGTCGATCAAGGTCTTCATTTGGGCACACATCGTGTAAAAGTACACCGGTGTTGCCAACACGATGACGTCGGCGGCAATCATGTTCTCGAGAATCTGTGCCATGTCATCTTTCTGTGCGCATTGTCCGTTCCCGCCACAGGCATAACAACCGGTGCAGTAGCCTATTTTCTTGTCGTTGAGGACCACTTTATCGACATGATGTTTGGCCTCAATCGCACCGGCCATAAACTGGTCGCACAGCGTTTCCGAGTTCCCAGCTTTTCTGGGACTCGCGGAAAGAATCAGCACTTTTTTGTTCATGCAGCCACCTCGAATTGAGCGATCGTGCCGCTAACCCAGCGGCGTTTCATCCTTTTCTATCTTAACCAGGGCTGGCCATGTGCTGTTGGTCGCTTGCCTTTTCCATCCAATCGACGGCTTGACCATCGAGCTCTTCCTGAATGGCGATGTGCGTCATGGCCACGGTTGGCGATGCTCCATGCCAGTGCTTTTCACCAGGCTGGATCCGGACCACGTCACCCGGCCGAATTTCCTCGATCGGGCCGCCCCGGCGTTGGATTCGGCCGCAGCCCGCCGTCACGATCAGCGTCTGGCCTAGCGGATGGGTGTGCCATGCTGTTCGGGCGCAGGGTTCGAAAGTGACGCTGGCGCCGAGCGTGCGTGATGGAGCGTTTGCCTGGAACAGGGGATCAATGCGCACCGTCCCGGTAAAATGCTCCGTCGGTCCTTTATTGGAAGGTTGAGAGCCACTTCTTTTGATTCCATGTTTTACTCCTTGCTGTAACCCTATCAGGGATTGGTCTCGCGCGGCATGACTTTGACTGTCGCAGAGCGGGCACGTGCGCCGATCATCGAGCTGAGATACGCGCTGCCATGGTACTTCGCCCGGCAGGCGTCGTCGATGATGTCGTTGATTGCACTGAACAGTTCGTCCGAGCGCAAGATGCCGCCCAAACAACCCTGCCGGTGCCTGAGTAATCGGGCGTATTCTCAACCGAACTTCCGGCACCGCTGTCGAATGGCCTCTCGGGAGACTAGGATCCTGCGCCGTGCCAGCAGATCCTCAACATCTCGGAAACTCAACCAAAACCGATGATAGAGCCAAAGGGCGTGGCTGATGATATCCGGCGGAAATCGATATCGGTGACGGTTGGGAGTATCGGCCGTCATTGAGACAGTCTGCCAGCAACCACCTTAGCTTGACGATACCGTCTGACACCCCCAAAGGCGGCTCTCTTCAATAAGCGCCGGCAAGCGACTTCACAGACTTTGACATGTACTGGACCGCATTCTCACCGGCGATGCGGCCCGAATTCAGAGCAAACCCGACCAGGTGGCCCGTAAGCCGATAGCAATAGCTTTCCGATTCCCAGCATCCCGCGGTCGAACCGGCCGCGTAAAGCCCCGGAATCAGATGATCTTCCGTATCAAGGACCTCCATGTTTTCATTGATCTTTACGCCGCCGTACGCATCGCAGAGGGCCACGTGCCCTTTGATGGCATAGAAAGGGGGAATCCGCAGCGGCAGCAGATATCTCGGGTCTTTGACGAAAAGACCATCATGCTTCTGGTCACAGGCAGCGTTGTATTCATCGACCGTAGCCTTGAGGATATCCGGAGCGGCCCCCATCCAGCGGGCAATCTCGTTCCAGGAGTTGCTGATCTTCAAATCCCCCTTGTTTGCCAGTCTCTGCACTTCTCTTTCCAGCCCGGGGAGTGGAGTGGCGGCGGATACCGGCAGCCAGTTTGCGCGGGAAGCGGCGCCAGGCCTGATCAATCCCTCTTTTTCCATCTTCTGCAGGGTTGTGCTGTCAAAGAGCGTATAGCAGATCCCATCCGGCTGGAGCGCGACTGCGTTTCCGAAGGCAAAGAAGGCGAGATGATAGCCTTCATCGATGAACCTTCTGCCGGTTTTGTTCACCCAGAGCGTTTCCGGCTCCCAGGCGAGAAGCCACAGCGTGATCCTGATCGGACCCCCGTCGGTCCACTCGGCATCCATCTTCATTACTTCGGAATCGGATTTGTGCCTGAGGAAAGGCCCATGCAGGTTGAGTGCACCCATGCCGGAGGTAGCCGCGCCTATTTCCGTGGCCATTGTTATCCCGTCTCCCGTATTGCTGGGCGGTCCATCGTAGGTGATGCTGTCGTGGTAGTAGGGGCAATGCTTCTTCAGCATTTCTTTGTTGTTGCCATAGCCGCCCGTTGTGATCACAACGGTTTTGCATTCAATCGTCAGTTCGCCTTTCTTCGATTCCGCCACAACCCCGCCGATCCTTCCTTTCCCGTCACGCACCAGCCTCTTCCCAGGCGTGCGGGTCAGTATTTTTACTCCCAGGTTTTCGCAGTTGTCACGCAGCGTTTTCATCAATGCGTGGCCATGGCCCAAGACCGAGTGTCTGACGAGCGGCACCTGATTGGGAAAATATTGTATCAGCTCAAAGCGCAATCCCTTTTTCTCCAGCCAGCCGATCGTGTCCCCGGATTTGTCGATAAAGGCGCGCACAATTCTAGGATTGATTTTCGTCCAGTGTGCCCATTCCATCGCCATTTTAAACAGCTCATCTTTCCGGGCATCAACCCCCAGCCGCTTCTGAACGGGGCTCTCGGCGCCAAAGATGTCGTGAGCCATTGCGGTGCTGCCTGCGGCAGAACCTGCCTTCTCGAGCACGATTATATTTTTGCAGTTATTCTCGGCAGCTGCTAACGCCGCCGCCAAGCCGGCACCGCCGCCGCCGATAATCACCAGTTCAGCACTCAGGTTTTTAGTGGTCATGGCAACACGCCTCCTTCTGTCAAAAATGAATGATCTCTTGGAATCCCGCCTCGGCCAGTGAACGCAGAGGTCCGACAAAAGAGCCGTCCTCGGCGCCGGTTTCTTTAAAAATGTGAGTACGCCTTAATAAAAGGCTATCGATTCTTCTGAAAGTTTCTAGATAATGCATCTTCAGCGGCAGTGAAAGAGAAAGGCCGCCATTGCTCCGCATAAGTCTATCATCTTGGGTTGTTGGGGAGACAAGGATTTTCCCTGTCGGCGTTCTATTTTTGCGGGCTTGTGATTCCATGAAAGTGAACGACAGCCGTTCTCAGGGGTGCAGTGAAAAATTCGGAGGAACATGACCGATGGAATTGACTTACGAAATGATTTCGAAATGGTTTGACGTTTACTTTGAACAGGTACGCCAAAACCAGGGGGATCTCGAAACGGTGCCGAACCTGAAGCGATACTTTGCTTCGGATTTCGAACTCATGATGTACACCGCGCCCTCTCGTGGTCCCAGAGAGCCGATGTCCCGCGATGCGCTCCTGATGTCTTTCGTACACCCGGGCCTGCATGAGGATATACGGCCCCGGTACTATGCAATCGATGTCAGGCAGATGACCGTTGCCGTGCAGTTCGAAATACGATTTCGTGACATGCCTTCAGGCAAGGATTGGGCTCCAATTCAGGCGAGCGCACACTACCATTTGATCGCTGATGAAAATAAGAATTTGCAAATCAGAAGAATCGAATATTGGACGGAAGCTCTCCCCGAAGACGTTTTTGATGTCTGGGCTCAGCGCAGGAATGAGGCGCTGACGAAGCATGCGATGGCTTTTATCAACGGATAACCACCTGGGGTAACCCTGGGGTCTTTTAGAGTAAATGCCGGGGATGGGAATCGAACCCACGCGCCCCTTGCGGGGCCAGGAATTTACGAGTGTCCCATCACTTTCCTGTCCGTTGCTAAGAACCATGAAGGACCTTAAAACAGAAAAGGATACAACGGGAGCCGATTGTGTCTAACAATATCAGTTTTGAAGCATTTTGAAGTAGTTTTTGCCTAAATCGTCACCAAGCTCAACCAAAATCCTGTCTTCAAATGAAATCCGGGATTTTGACGGCATCAGGTCTCGGCTGCACACGCTCGATCTTGGTTTCGGCAGCAATCGGTCGGTCTGGATGCTACGGGTTCTGCGAGACAGGCCGTGTGAAATTGAACCGTCATTGATAAATGGCGATTGATGGGACGATTTTGGCAGCCGATCCAATTGATTGAAATTGCTGCATTACGGAGTTTTCTCCACACTCAGCATGTCTGTGCATTCGTATCGCTAACGATGTGGAAAGATTTCGGCATGTAATTTCCCCATCAGCTCATGCAATCGTTCATGCGTGCCCGCTCCAAGTTTATTGATCTCCACTTTTTCAAAGGCCTCGAGCAAACCTGCCTGTTCGGGTCCGGAGAGCAGTCGGTCGGCCATTACGAACAAAACGTCATTCTCCTTGGCAATATGCGCCCGAAGCAGCGCCGCATAGCTGAGTGCTGCGTCTGCCCATCTCAAGCAGCCGTCCTGCCGGCCAGAGGTGAAGGCCTCGGAGGCTTCTCCCATACTTCGGATCAGCTCTCTTCCTTCCCCATGTTCGTGCAGCATGACGCCTATGGGGCCTCCGTCATGAGGCAGTCCTTTTTTCTCAAGCAGCGGAAAAAGGCAGTCTTCTTCTTTGCCGTGGTGGCAGCGGTCGGCAAAAACCCGGAAGAATTCCAATAAACCCGAGAGCAATTGCGGCTCGACAGCGATGTCTTTCTTGATGCGCCGGGCGACCTCTTCGGTTGCATCCAGCATCTTGAGAATTGCCCTGTGTTCATCGCGAAGCATGTCAGTGGCATTTTTCATGGTGTCCCCCTTGATATACGGACCCGTGAGCAGGCCCTATTGAACGGTCATCCGTAAAAATCATACCTGCCATAGCTCTCGAACTGCAACCTTCCCAGCCGACATTCGCGAATACGCCCGCTACTGGCGTATCAACCTGATGAGCGGTTTATAGGAGATCATTTGCCTAAGAAGTTGGCTCTTCGGATCGAGAACCTGCCGCTTCTGCGTTGTGTGGGGCAATCAGAAGCTATAGAATGCCATCCCCAATGGATGCATTGACGGTCAAATACTACGACGACAACGCTGAAACCTTGTTCGCAATGTATACATCCGGACAAAGCGGAGTCGAGAAGTACTTCAAAGTGGCGTTCCCTCCGGGCTCTGAAATTTTGGACATAGGTTCAGGATCCGGCCGCGACGTTGGAATCCTGATGAAGGAGCAATATGTGGCTTATGGAACCGAGCCGAGCGTCAATCTGCGATCCCTTGCGGTCTCACGGATTCCGCAGCTGGAAGGCCGGATTTACCCTGGTGCGCTCCCGGACTTAGCAGCACAAATCGATAAGAAGTTCGATGGCGTTCTCTGCGCAGCTGTTTTTCAGCACATTCCGCAAGAGGAACAATTTGATGCCGCTTTCGACATTCGAAACGTCCTCAAGCCCAATGGCCGTCTGCTGCTGTCCTTTCCAAAGGATAGGCCCGGTATAGGCGAGACAAGTCGCGACGAAAACGGGCGGCTTTACACAAAAATTGTCCCGGAAGCGGCGGAATTGCTTTTCGAGCGCCTTGGTTTTCAGTGCATAGGTCGATGGGACAATCCCGACAGTTTGATGAGGCCGGGGGTCAGTTGGGCGACACTCCTCTTTGTCTTGCGCTCGGAGCAGGTAGTTCGACCTATCGACCAGATTGAAGGGGTCCTCAATCGGGACCGCAAAGTCGCCACATACAAACTTGCCCTATTCCGAGCCCTTTGCGATATCGCACTCGTCAACTATCACCTTGCGGCATGGCGGCAGGATGGAACGGTAGGAATCCCGGTTCACGAAATAGCTGAGCGCTGGATCTATTATTACTGGCCGTTGCTCGAGGATAATTCCTTTTTCATTCCTCAGATCCGCGGCGAGTCCGGTGCCGGCGGGGTGCACATTGGCTTCCGTCCGCAGCTGGTGCGGCTTATTGCTTCCTTCTGCCGCTCAGGCGGTTTGGACGGCTTTGCCATCGCCCTGAAAAACGATTCATTGAGCGAGGACCAGCGGCACCTTCTTAAAGAGACCCTTCGGAAATTGGTTTCTGTTATAAGGGAAGGACCCATAACTCATGCTGGCCGCTCTTCCCAAGCTGGAAAGATCTTTGAATACGACAGCACATGCCGACAGATGATCGTCAGTGGCGATATCTGGCGCGAGCTGTGCCTTTCGGGTCACTGGATTCAGGATGCCCTAATCCTTCGCTGGAGTGAATTGACTTCGGAAATTTCAAAAAAGAGGATCAGTCCCAGCAAAGTTGTCGACCGGTTGCTCCGCATCCCCACCTTCAAGAGAAGCGTCGAGGACGCCAAGCGCGTTTATTTGGATCTGCCGTCCAAAGAGTGCGTGTGGACTGGGATTTCCATTAACCGGACATTTGATGTGGACCACGTGCTGCCCTTTTCTTTGTGGCGGAATAACGATCTGTGGAATCTTCTTCCCGCCGCACCAAGTGTCAATCGCAACAAAGGGGACAGCCTCCCCACGCACTCCTTGCTGAAAAGGAGAAGGAACACAATCCTGGAGTATTGGGATGCACTTCATCAAGCCCATCCCAGGAGGTTCATAATTGAAGCCAGCCGGTTCAGTGGAACCAGCGGGCTAGATCCGCTGAAAACGTATGATGTCATGCTCGAGGCTGTGGAGGTAACGGCCCTTCAACGCGGCTGCCTGCGCTGGGAGCCATGAAGAGCATCATGGATTGCGAACCTGAGGACGAATGACGGAGCAGCAGGCACGTTACGGCTGGGACTCCAACCTCCCAACATTCAGCACCACTTCCGCCCGGGTGATTCGCGGCCGCCTGGAAGAGTTCATCCGCGATGCAGGAGAGCGGCAGGCACGCGCATGGGACGAATCGATCCCACCGCTTCAGCGTGAAGTGAAGGAGGTTCTGTCGGTGAACGAGGGGGCCGCTGACCACAGCGCCATGCTTGAATGCGAGTTGCCGTTGGAATCCAGAAGCCCGGGTGTGGTGCTTCTCGCCAAGAGTGCACGGATAATTATCGAACTCAAGGGAAAGCATCGCCGACCCAGGTGGACCTTGACCAGTCTTCAGCCTATGCTCGTGACCTGCGCTGTTATCATCGCTAATGCGAATGCCGCCCTGTGGTCCCCATTGTCGTCCCTACACGAGCCAGGGGCTGCGTTGGCAGTCAGGCGGGTGTTGGTATCGCAGGACCGGATGCTCTCGACGGTTTAGTTTACGAACTCGAGGGAAAACCCGATCTGCCGCCGGTCTCCCGGGAGCAGTTTCCTGCTGACTCTGCATACCGGCCGCTTCCCACTCTGGTCAAAGCCGCACGCGGCCGTGACCGATCCTGCGGTGGATGAAATCAGCCGCATCATTCATAAGGCGGCCAGGACTCGAACGAGGAGACTGGTGCTTGTCACTGGCATTCCCGGATCCGGCAAGACCCTGGTGGGGCTCCGCCTCGTGCACGCCCATTTTCTCGATGACTTGGCCGTGCCCATGGCCATATTTCTATCTGGCAACGGGCCTCTTGTGGATGTCCTCCAGTATGAATTGCGAGGCGCCGGCGGCCGGACCTTCGTCAGAGGCGTGAAGGATTATGTGAAGACCTATTCCGTCAAGCCCTGGCTGATTCCTCGGGAGCAGGTTCTTGTTTTTGATGAAGCCCAGCGGGCATTTGATGCCGACATGGTCGGGACTAGACCTGCGAAAACACCCGGATTCACTTCCGGCTTGTCGGAACCCGAACATTTTGTGGAGTTCGCCGAAAGGATACAGTTAAGATGAGTCCATCACACCCGTTGCCTGGTCCAGGATCTTAAGCCTTTCCCCTTCGATCCCTTATCCGCTGTAAATGCTTGATTTATCAATTCGTTGCTTCTTTTTCTGCATTGGGTATTGTTGGGTCCTCGCGGGCAAAGTGAAGGAGAATGGACACCCTATATCCGATCACCGTTGGATCCAGCCCTTTGATTCTTTGCAGGCAAATCCAAAGCAGTGGCTGTCCCAAACTGATTTGCCTGTCTGCGATAACCTTTTTAGCCACGGGAAAAACCATTTTAGAAGCGTTAACAACCCAATTTCCGTGTTTATTCGTGTGCTGTTTTCCGTGGCTAAGGTTTTTTGCTTGCGCCTTTCAGGAAGACAGTTCTATAAGTTTTCCTAGTCTCTATCATCAATTCTTATCCGCATCAGGGAGGGATGAACGTGAAAAGCAAGATATGGTCAGTAGCGTTGCTTCTGGTCGTTGCAGCAACCGTGACGGTCACATACACCCCAGCCCAGAACAAGGGGTCTTTGATCACGGTATTGAATCCTGAGGTCGCAAACAGAATGCCGGATCGGCTGCCCTTGTCTCCCCGGCTTGGCAGCCTCGAAGGCAAAACTCTTTTTCTGGTGGATATCGGGTGGGGAGGCCCGGACGCCGCCCCCAGTGTATATGCGGAAATCAAGGCATGGCTTGCCGAAAACATGCCCAGCGTAAAGACAGAATACCGGCGGATCAGGGGAGGCTATGACGCAGGTGACCCGGAACTGTGGAAGGAAATCAAGGCGAAAGGGAATGCGGCGTTCGTCGGGATTTCCGGTTGAGACGGCTGCACATCGGCCGTGAGCCGACATGCAAAGACTCTGGAATCGCAATATCAGATCCCTACAGTGGCCGGGGCAGCCTCCAATATCGTGAAATATGCAACCGGCTACGACTACCTGTACCTGAACGGTATGCCGATTCGTTATGTCGCGTTCCCGTTTCCAGTGGCGGGACAGCCCCAATCGGTACATCATCAGTACATCTTTGAAGGAACGGATCGGGTCAGCGGGAAGCCTATGATGAAGGCGATCCTGGATGCTCTTACTCAGCCTTTGACAGAGAAGGAAAAATACAAGGGACCTGCGCCGGAAGCAAAACCGCAGCCGAGGCTTTTAACGCCCGATACGGAAGAAAATCTGCAGCGGCTTTTTAAGGACAAAGACTGGACGGATTACAATCCCATCATTCTGCCAACTGAAGCCAGAGTGGCCAAAATGCTTGCCGCAACAAGCCATAAACCGGGCGAGGTGGTGAAAACCGTCAACTGGCCTGGAGGCAACAGGCCGCTTACAGTCGAAAGGGTGGCCATCTGCGCTGTTATGGCAGGAGCTAAACCGGAATATTTCCCCGCCATTCTTGCGCTGGCGAAATCGGTGCCTTTTGGCAACTCGACTTCCTCAATGTCGAATATGATCCTGGTCAACGGGCCCGTCCGAAACCAGATCGGGATGAACTCGGGGACGAACGCAATGGGCCCCCACAATGAAGCCAATTCAGTCATTGGAAGGGTCTTCACGTTAATGTCCAAGACCGTCGGAGGGCTGCACAGCGGCGTTACGACTTGGAGCAGCCTTGGGAATACCGTCCAGTACAATAATCTGTGCATCGCAGAAAATGAGGAGTCGCTTCCCGCCGGGTGGAAGCCGTTCCACGTTCAGATGGGCTTCAAACCTGCAGATAGCGTAGTGACCGTTGGAGTAGGGTGGACCAACATCTCCAGCGTCGGCGAAGTGCAAAGAAGCTATCCTGCCAACATGCTGATGCGCGATTACATGAGATCCCTCGCAATGTCGAGCGCGACAATTGTTATGGATCCGACCGTTGCGGCATTGCTCAAAGACGTGCAGGGCTTCAAAACCAAGGAATCTCTCAGCCAGTGGTTTGCCAATAATGTCGAGAAAACCGTCGCCAGTTTCCTGGGAAATGGAGTGGGCTCCGGAATGGCAATGAGTTTCGCTACGCAGGGGCTTGAGCCCTACGCCACCTGGGTGAAACTGCCTCCAGAAACGCTCATCAAGCCCTTCAGCGGCAATGATAAAGGAATTCAGATCGTTGTGGTCGGAGGCAAGATTCAGACAACATGGTTCGTCACGGACTACCGGCTGGGCCGGGGTGAACTGGTCGACGAGTGGAGATAAACCAATTTCGGATTGGCGATTGCGGATTGAAAAGCAATCGCCAATCCCCTGTGGGTAAAAAATTCAGCCGGGCTGCAAGCGACTTTTTCATGCAAACAGGCACAAAATAGCGGGCAGCCGATTTGTGCATGTTTGCATTTTCTTGATGTAAATTGCTGAAAAAGAAACTTATGGTTCAGGGAATGGGAATTGAACCCACACGAGCCTTGCGGCCCCCTGGATCTTAATTCTGACCTGCCATTGCCACAAATTGCTTCAAGCGCTTAATTTATAAAATAGATCTCAAATACACAAAGTTGGGTGGAGTGGGGTGAAATAGGGTTTTTTCTGACCGCGACGGGCAAAGTCACGGGCGGGGTCAAACGTCACCAATGCAGGGAGACTTTTGCATAAACCCGGGGTTCAGAATTCCCGGGTTGGGAAATTCCTGAGCCTGGCAATCACAGGGGAGGGGGGTAGTTCGCGGGAGTCCCCGGGTCCGGGGTCGAAATACGGTCACCTAACCCCGACATGTTGAGATGCTGTTTTTTGGCTATAAACTTTTTTGTAAATCGGCTTCATATCCAGACCCACGACGATAGACCTCGATTCACATTAATGCCGATAGACAGATTGGCATTTTCTCCCTTCTACTGATTTGGGCTCTATCCGCAAAACCTGACGAGTCTCAGTGGTTCAGGGTGCGTAGCAGAGCGTGATAGCGGAGGTGATTTTGCCGCGTCGATTGCAAGGCTGCTTGATCGTTATCCAACCTGCTCCTTCAGGTTCATCAGCCGTGCAAGCACCTTTGAGCACATATATAAGAAGGCCGGAAAAGAGGTGGGGAGTCACTGTTTCCAAGGACGGCAAGACTCTAACTGCAACTTCAAAGGGAAAGAACGCACAGGGACGGAATGCGAACGATACTCTCGTCTTGGACAAGCAGTCATCGGAACGCGGCACGGGATCACATTAAATTGTTGCAAAGAAGAGGTCTTCTCCAAAGATAGTGGGTAAAAAACGACTCTTTTTCTCGTCGAAGCCTCTATTTTCTGGGGTTTGAGTG
>Ga0326728_10013644_pt1 | contig 17567 bp, 12 predicted proteins | sample MB3enrmetagenome_FD_207602 | JGI IMG/M metagenome (GOLD analysis project Ga0326728, IMG submission 207602) | Lab enriched peat soil microbial communities from McLean, Ithaca, NY, United States - MB31MN | ecosystem: Environmental > Terrestrial > Soil > Wetlands > Peat | place: USA: New York... | reverse complement strand
TGGATTGGTCGATGGCGATTCCCCACGGCCCCATGAACTGGCCCGGGTAATATCCCTGCCCGCCAAAGTAGATGAGCAGGCGGCCTTGCTGATTGAAAACCTTCACCCGGTTCTGGGCCGCATCGACTACCCAGATGTGGCCGTCACAATCGACGGCAATCCCCTTGGGCCGCTCCAGATCCGCGGGACCATCGCCGTTCTTGCCGAACGTGCTGATGAACTCGCCGTCGGCGTCGAAGATCTCGACCCGGTCGTTAAAAGTGTCAGTGACGTAAACGTTGCCGTCCTTGTCCACGGCCACACCCTCGGGAAGGGAGAAAGTTCCCGGGTCGGTCTGCTCATGCTTCCGGCTGGGCTTGCCGATCTGGCGTAACAGCTTGAAACTGTCCGCATCGAAGACATCCACCACATCGTTTCCGGCGTCGGCCACATAGAGGAACCGGTTTTCCCGATCAATCGCCACGCCTCCCGGGCGAACCAGCACCTCCGCTCCGAAAACTGCTTCTGCCACGTGCTTGGCATTGAATTCCAGGACGCGGTGCAGCTTGGCGTCCGCAACAAATAGGCGGTCATCGTCGTCCAGCGCCAGACCCACGATCTGGTCAAAGTTCGCCTGCCTGCCGTTGCCGATCATCTCGACATGGTCCTTTTTCTCCGCATCGAAGATGAAAACCGCCCCCACGCCTTGGTCTCCCGCGTAGATAAAACCCTTCGAATCGACCCCCACTCCGTACGTGCGAATCAGTTGGAAGGGGAGTTTGTCCGTTTGGATTTCGTCGGTGGACTGCGTTCCGGCCAGACGGTCCATCCAAGTCTGCTTGTGCCCCTTTTTTGTATAGAGGCTGGGATCGATCTTTTCTCCCGTGAAGAGGTCCTGGAAGGCGATTCGCGGAATCGCCGGCGGGTTCGGCCATACGATCTTAGCGATATCGAAATAGCCCTTCACCCGCTGATTTCCCAGGTTCACCGGAGCTGGCGGGGTTTGGTCTTTGTTCTTGCCGGCACGGAGTGGCGCCGGAAAAACCAAGGCGAGCGCCAGCAAGCTCAGCGCGGCTGCCATGAACGTGCACGCACGATGCGGACGCGGCCTGGAAGCCCTGATGGGTTGCGGGTCTACTGCGCAGTGAAGCAAGCCTGGTCCATTCTTTAACACGTTGTTTCCCTCCAACTCACGCGTACTTTAGGCCACAAGCCACTCGCCACTAACCACTGCCTTATTTCCCTCCCGTCCGTACATCCGTAAGGTCCATTCCATTGGCGTGGCAGGTTTTGCAGAAATCCATATTATTTTTCTGGTCTTTCACCAGCATCCCCGGCTCATTCCCGGAGTGCGGCTGATGACAGGTGAGACAGTTCATAGCAAACACGGTTTTGGTTTTCGGGACCAACGTGTCGCCCACCGGGTGGTTCTCCGTCGGATGTCCCAAGCCATATTTGAGGGGCAAAATGGGCACCTTACTGAAGTAGTTTTCCGGCAGTTTCACTTTGCCATCGAAGATTGCTAGCAGGAGCTGGCCTTCCACTTTCTGCGGGTTGGCGTCAGGCCCGTGGCACTCCAGGCAAAGCGCATTCACACTCTTCGCGCGCAGCAGATGCGCATTGTCGCCGCCATGCGGCTCGTGGCATGTGGCGCAGCCCTGTTCGAAGGCCGGCTGGTGCAAATGCTTTTTCTTGAACTGCTCGGCTTGATCGGAGTGGCAGACCAGACACGCCGCCACGGGGCCGGGCTGCAAGAAGCCCGGCGACTTCCCGGCGTGCGGATTGTGGCAATCCGTACAGTCGCCCGCCGCTCCCGGATGCTGCACCTTGGCCGCCACGATCTGCTTCGTCACATCTTCGTGGCACATCACGCACAAGGACTTCACATCCTTCTGCGTCAGCACAACCTTCCCTTCCTTGGCAGGCTCATGGCAGGTGTCGCACTGCTTGGCTTCAAAAGGATTGTGCGGGAACGCTTGCATCAGCTTCGGCGCCTTGGACTGGTGAGGATCATGACACTGAAGGCAGTCGGCTTTCTCGAAGGGCTGATCCTGGTGGGCCTTCGCCATCGCCGCATCTTTCACATCGTGACAGTCCAAGCACAACGCTGGCGCATCCTTGGTCAGGTGATAGGCGAATTCGCGTTGCGCGGGGTCGCCCGTCTTGTGAGTGGTGTGGCAAGTATCGCAACCCATGTCGAGCGCCGGGTGCCGGCTGCCTCCCTTGGGGATGTCCACGCCCATGCTGTGACAAGACAAGCAGACGTTCTCCTGCTTCGTGGCTCCCGAGGCTGGCTTCAACAACTGGTTCTTGTTATCCGACGCATGCGGATCGTGGCATTTGAGGCACTCGCGCACCGCCGGGCTGTGGACTTTCCCTTTGATATCGGAGGCTTTCTTGTCAGCGTGGCAGTTGAGGCAAAGGGCCAGAGGAGTGGCGGTGATTAACTTCACCCGGGTGATGTCCTTGTTCACTCGAACTTCGTGGCAGCTCAGGCAGCCGCTCGCCATCGCCGTGTGCACCGACTTCCCTTTGGTTTTATCCGCATGGCACTCGAGACATTTCGCCGCGTCGACCTTGGGGTCGAGGGTGGGGTGCTTGGCTGCCTCTAGCCGCGGGACCGTCAGACCGATCAACAGGGCGAACATCAGGACCCTCTTCATAACCGCCCCTCAAGAAATGGGGCCTGAAGCACGGGGACATTCTGCCATCCCCCGTTTACTCGTACGAGGTCACTGTGGTATCCGGGGGAGAGACTCTCGGCTGCGCCTCGGCCTTCCGCCGTTTTGCGCAGCGGGTGCTCCGCCTTGGTGGCATGGGGATCGTGGCAGGAGAGGCAGTTGACCACAGCGTCGTTTTCCCCAGGCTCCTTGGCCGTGACCGGGTCGCTCGCCCTACCAGACATATAGTTCTCGGAGTGCGCCACGCCGATCTTGGGTGCCCTCTCCCACGACGCAAGGCAAGTTCCGGGCTTTAGGTCCTTTGTGTCCATATAACCGTGATCCGCGGAGTCGGCAGCAAAAAGTCTGCAAACGCTCAATCCCAAAATTGCTGAAATGCCAAGAAGAGGTAACATGCCCTCTTTGGACCCTTCGGACAATCAAGTTCTAAGAGAGAAGCGTTCCTTAGACACATTCTTCCGAAACCCGACGAGCAAAGGCATAGATAGCAAGGCTTTCGCCAAAGATGTGAATAGTTTGTCCATCAGGGTCGTTAGAAAGCGTTAATTTTCTATACTTTCCAGCCAGCCAGATTTTGGCACTTGGCGCTGTGTGGTGTTTTGCAGCATACTGCGCTAATTTGCACAATAGTCTGTTTTCTAATGGGGTTACTCACATAGATGGGCGCATTTTGCACATCGGATCAGGTCGAAAGGGTGATCTCTTATCCAGTGCATGTGTTCGCTTCAGCCATCTGTTTGAGCTGGACATTCTTGCGAAGAGCATTCGGAGCGACGCATGCTCTGGTCAAAAATGTCTGAAGAATATGGCGGCGGAAGCGATAGGCTGTATTTCTCATTACGGAGTCTGCAAGGGCGGGACTTCACAGGCTGCGGAAAAACGTTTCCGCAATTTTCATCCTGAGCCCCGTTCGCCGTCATCCTAAGCGAAGGATCTCCCTCCGGGGCATGTTCATGGCAATGCGAGATTCTTCCCTCGCGATGCTCAGTAGCGCCTGCGGCTCGTCAGCAAAACAGTCCCGATGGGTTTTTCCGTAATGTGTACAAACTCTTCCCGATTATTTCCGTCAACGGAGGGCGGGAGCCGCGATTTCGGCGGGGCTGAAGCGCCACCGTTCCCGCCGGCCCCCAAGAGCGTCCCGGCGTGGTGAAATATGCGGGTTCGCGCCTGCGCAGTAAACTCCTGTTAAAAGTCGTGCGTCCAGCGGATGGTGAGGAGATTCGCCTGGAAATTGTTGGCGGTGATGATCTGTTCGACATAGTACGTGCGCTGCAAGTCCACGGACAAGCGTCCCGCCTTGGGGAAATTGACGTAAACAGTGCCGGTAACGAGCGGCCACGAGAGGGGACCGTAGGCGGGGGGTTCCCCACTGATGTGTCCGTAACCCGTGGACCGATCGAAGTTGCCGGTAAGCTGCAATCCGAAGTACTTGTTGGGCTTGGCCTCCACCCCTGCCTGCATCACGCGATCCACCTCTTGATCCCGCAGGAAATCATTGAGTGGCGCGGTGCCGCGGGCATAGACGATGTTACCCTCCGCAAAAATGCTGTCATAGGTAAACCCGGTAAAGATCGAAAACCGGTCATTGAGGGCATAAGAAAGCGTCACCGTGTTGGAGCGGACGTTGTCCTGGAAACTGGAATCGATCAGCTTATCGTTGGTGAGATTCAGATCATCTTGCAACGATACTTTCTTGAAAGGCTGGAAGCGCGTAATCACGTGTCCGGCCACTTCCGTGTGCGGAGTGATCGCCGTATAGGACGAGCCGTTGTCATAGGCATGGACGTCGCCCCGGATGCTGAAGATCTTCGAGGGCTGATAGCCGAAGCTGAGTTCGGGCCAGGCGGTTTTGGTCCGTAGCGACAAGGCGGGATCGACGACTCCGTTTTCAGCGGTCTCCACGTCCGCCTTGAGCAGCCGAACCCCCGGGCGCAGCGTAAGAGATGGAGTGGGCGTGAAGATCATGCTGAAATCGAAATCGCTCAGGCCATCGCGCCAGACGAAGGCGTCCGGCCCGGAAGAAGACGTGGTGCTAGTGATCGGTGTGGTAGCCGTCGGGTTAGTGACGATGCCCAACACACTGCTGAAATTCCCGGCACTATTGGTGCTGAAGCGGGAGTATCGATAGTCCGCAATGATCTCCCACCAGTCTTTGGGCTTGTAGGTGAAGGTCTGGTACAGAATGTTGTCCGGCTCCGTCACCGTGTCTCGCGCCGTCTGGCTGACCGTGTAAGGTGCGAGCGCGCCGGTGCTGTTGGGAGCAGTGCCGCTGTACGACTGGTCGAAAGTGGCGGGCCCCTGGTAGCGATAGTAGATGTAGCCGCCCCGCCATTCGAATTTGGAAAACGGCTTCCCGATGAAGGAAAACTCGCTGATGGGAGTTGTGAGCCGCCGGTATTCCGACTGAGAAAGGCTGGTGAGCGGCTCCTTCTTCGAGCTCGACGCGGGATCGATACTCAGCTCCGGTGAACTGACATTATTCAAACTCACATTTTCCGTGAACGTCTGGTAGCCCAGGTTGTAATGGAAGGTCCAAGCTTGGTACGTGTAGTCGATTCCACCGGTGAAGCGATTGGTGTCGTCGCTGATGGGCGCATACAGGGAATAGGGATTGGCGCGAGCAAAGGTACCCCAGTAAGAGGGTGAATCGAAGAAATCCAAAGACTCCGTGCTGAAGGTGGGACCGCTGTCGGTGGTGTGATAGTAGTCGAAATTGAACCGGAGATTGTTGGTGGCGTGCAAGGTGAAGTCCGCATTACCGAATTTGCGTACCGTTCCCCAGGCGTGATTATCGGTAAGGCCGGTGGAAAGCCCCGAGGCCACCGCGGCGATCGGCAGCACCACGTTGTCGTTTGGATTCGAATAGAAGTAGCTCTGACGCCAGTTCACCCGAAAATCATAAAGACGAGACTTGGCGACGGAAAGCTGCCCCATTTCGAAAGGCTCGCCTCCCAGCCCGCTAACGGAGAGGGAGTAACTATCCGCGAAGGGGTTCGCACCCTTGGCGGCTTCGCCGAACATATTGAAGTCCATCAGGCGAAACCCCTTCTCGAGGCCGGAGAGATCCTGAAACATGGGGACGTAGCCCTTCACGTCATCGAAACGGTAACCGACCGTCACTGACCCCTGGGTGTTGAACCCGCCCAGGGTGAGCGCAGTCTCCGCATTATCCTGTGCCGCCAATGCGCCGCCGCCAAGCAGCAGCACTGCCAGGGAGATAAGTAATCGTTGCCGAAGTCTCATAGGATCTCCCCTTCACCGCAAGAAATTAGGGTCAAGCTCCGAGCCATGAATCGTGACGTGGCAGCGGGTGCACTCGCCGCTAGTCTGATAGCCCAGGCGGCTGTGCGGAACAGCGGCCTGAGTGTGGAAGCCGGTGTGACACTGCAAGCAGAGTTGCCGGCCTTCCCGCCGCACCAGCATGAAGTGATCGGTATTGCCGTGGGGACTGTGACAGATCACACAGCCTTCTACGCGCACCGCCGCGTGCTCATAAACGTAGGGCCCGCGTTTTTCCACGTGGCACTTGACGCAGGTCTCCCAGTGGGTGGCATTCAGGCTGGCGCGATTGATGCTGCCGTGCGGGTTATGACAATCCGTGCACTTCATCAGGCCCTCCGGCACCCGGTGGTGCACCGGCAGGGCGAATTGGGCCTGGATGTTGCCATGGCAGGTAAAGCACAATTTCGGCTCGGAGTCTTTGAGCAAGCTGCTGTGCAGCCAGCGCACCGTTTCGGGAAGCTGCGGCACCTGAAAGAAGGCTGCCTGCGCGTAACTCAGGCTGCCCTTGCTTTGATCTTTACCCTCTTTGACCAGGTGGGCCGCATGGCATTCGTTGCAGGAGATGGCCGCCGCCGCGTGCTGCGAGTGGGCAAACGATTCCTGTTTCTGGCTCGTGATGTGGCACGTCATGCAGCGTTCCGAGTTTTCCTTGGGACTGGCGTGGAACGAGAAGATCAGCTTGGCGCCAGCCATTTCCTTGGCAGGGTCGCCCCCCGCTGCCTGTTGGGCCTCCGCGTGGGCTTTGCCGGGGCCGTGGCAGGCCTCACATCCGGTAACGCTGGTGGGCGGCGCAGTCGCCACGGGCTTTGTCCCTGCCGGCGCCTCCCCTTTCAGCGTCTGCAAGTAATCCACAAGATTGTTGATTTGGTCGTTGGGCATGTCGGGTGGCAACGTGGGCATAATGGTGCCAGCGCGGCGCTTGATCATCCGGTCGAGCAATTCCGCGCGCGTGCGACGCACCCCGACAGCATCGAGAGCTCCCCCGCCTTCTCCACCTTGGCCGCCCAGCGTGTGGCAGCCCGCGCACATCATGTCGTCATAAATCTTCTTTCCCGCCGCCGCTGAGGGGGAAATTCCCGGCGTGGGGGTGGCGGGAGAAGTCGGCAATGCGCCGCCTGCCGGACCGTGCGGAGTCTTCGCAAACGCTTCGGCTTCGGCGCGATGGCAGCCCGCACAGGTCTGCCAGCCGGCATAGTCGCCGGGCTTCCCGATGATAGGAGCGTGGGCCGCCACCGATGGCCCGTAAGGCGCCTCCGGCATCCTTTGCGCAAAGGTTTGGTCCGCAAGCGTGCAGAGGACGGACAGCAGCGCCAGGAACACGAGCAGAGGTTGGAGTTTGCGTTTCGGTTGGGAATTCATCGAGCATCGTCCTCCCTCGCCCGGGGCCTCTCTCCCGCTGGAATTCCCATTTATTCGGGATTTCCTTTTTGGGCCCCCATGTGGCTGATGTACACCCAGGGTTTTCATTTTTGAAATTCCAAAACAACGATCAAAGCATCCTCGGCAGCAGCGTGTCTGTTCAATTTTGTTCACCTGGGCGGAACATCACTTCCGAACCCGGGCCGACCTCTCCTGTTTGGCGGCACCCGCCGACGCCACGGGTGGCGCAGGTTGTAGGTGATCACACCCAGCCAGGGCCACACCTTGCGGGATCGGACCGGTGGCAACTCAACCGCCCCATCTCCACCGCCTGCTTGCCTTCCTTCACCGTCGCTGCGGCGGGAGCCGGTCCCGCCACGGTGGGAGAGCTGATGAATGTGAGGAAGGGTTCGCATGCCCATGGCTTGCGCCACGGGCGCCAATCTCGTTCCCCCGCTATGCAGGCTCACATCCCCCCACAAACTGCTGACTCCAGACAGTCGCCATCGTTGGACGAACCGTCGCCCCGCCAGGCATAAAAGCGTCAGCACAAGGGAGGAGTAGCATTGCTAATGCCAATTTAGATAAATTCCGCCTCATGAATTCTACGACGATTCTGGCATTTTTCTGCTAATTATCAACTTTCCTGATTGCAGTTTTCCTTTCTTTGTCGTTTTTCACATCGTGATGCACAGATTTCCTCAAGAGCCGAAGTTTCGCTATTTGCCCACCCTTGTACCAACAAACAATACGCCCAAGAAAGGGACATTTTCAACACTATAGAAACGGGGCGATTTGCCTGGTGCACCAGTGAATTCCGGTTGACCGATCGCGACCTTTTCGGCCACTATAAACGGCTCAAAACCGCGTCGTTCGCAGCCCGATCAGCCTCGCCTGGGAATGGATACCTCACTGGCGCTTCGAATCAGATGCCATTCACATCGACCGGAAGGACAGGCCCTCGGAAGCTGGAAACTGGGAGCGTTGCTCGTGTCCATAGTCAGAAGTTCGCGAGTCGAACCCTCTCGTTTCAGGAGGGTATTCCCCAGCCTCGTCAGGGGCGGAACTGGGCTGGGTTCTTTCGCCCGCGACGCGGGCTGACCTCCTCCACGAAGGGCTGACAGGGGACACGCGGATCCTGGCGGCATGGCGGCAGACGGCGTATTCTGGACTGGAGTGAAACATGGCGCAAGGAGAAGTGAATCGTCAACCTATCGAGGCAAACTATAGCGCGGGGGAAGAATCCCAGCGCGCGCCCACCATTCCGGATGAAATGCGCGCCGTCGTCCTGGACGGGACCGGCTTCTCCCACTTGGGAGTGCGCAAGGCACTGACGCCCCGCCCGGGCCCGCAGCAGATGTTGGCGCGCGTGGACGCCGCCGGGATTTGCACCTCGCTCATCAAGCTAATCGAACAAGGGCCGAACCACCCGCTCCTTTACGGGTGGGACATCACGCGTTTTCCCCTCATTCTTGGCGACGAAGGCTCCGTTACACTGGTCGAGGTCGGCGGCGACCTGCGCGCGCGCTACTGCCCCGGGCAGCGGTACGTCATCCAGCCCGCCGTGGACAGCGCGCCCATCAACCATCGCGAGCGCTATCGTGACCACGCGCGGGGCGTGAACAAGGTGGCGGTGGGCTACACACTGGGCGGGCATCTGGCGGAATACATCCTGATCAGCGAAGAGATTCTTGCCGCCGGTTGCTTGCTTCCGCTTCCCGATGCCACCCTGCCTTATGCCCATGCGGCACTGAGCGAGCCCTTCTCCTGCGTCATCTCGGCGCAGGACCACCACGTCCACTTGAGACAGAAAACCCCGCTCGGCCCGCGCGGAGTGCTGAAAGGATTGAAGCCTGGTGGCGTGACCGTGGTTTTGGGATCGGGCGCTATGGGACGTATGCACGTTGCCTTGGCTATGAGCTATCGGCCCCGCGTGATTGTGGCCGCGGACTTGATGGAATCGCGCCTGGAGGTCGTGAAGACGCTCTTCGGCCCCCGCGCCGCGGAACTGGGCATCGCGTTTCGCACGCTCAATCCGGCATGCGAGGATCTGAAGCAGGTCGTCACTGAGTTGACGGATTATGCGGGCGCTGACGACGTAATTGTTGCGGTCGGCGCGCGCCAAGCCATTGCCGATGCCCAGAGTCTGCTCGGCCGCGGTGGCATGCTGAACCTGTTCGGCGGATTGAAGAAAGGCGAGGACACGGTGGGATTTGACACCAGCGTGGTGCATTACAAGGAAATCAACATCACCGGCTCCAGCGGCGGTTCGCCCTGGGATGTAGCGCGCACGCTGGAGTTGATGGCCGCGCGGGAAATCGACGCGGGCGATCACATTGCGCGCATCGGCGATCTTGCGCACGCCGCTGAATTCCTGCAAATGATCAAGGCGCAAGCCATCGACGGCAAGGCGGTGGTCTACCCCCACCGGCGTACGAAACAGATTCTGACGGTAAAATCGTGGACGGCGCAGGACGAGCAGGCGTATTTGAAAGGCAGTGGCTAGAGGAAAGTGGACAGTGGTAAGTGGCTAGTGGCTGGAAGTGAGCCGCGGTAGCCCGAAGTTGCTAACTACTAGCCACTAGCCACTGCCTTTCGGCAAGGATTAACCCGTGGCGCTAACCGGCCATCGCACCTTTGTGGGTTTCGGTTTCGGGGCTATTCAGGCGGGCCTCTTTCTCTACGAAGCTTTTCGCTCCGGGGGATTCGCCCGTCTGGTGGTAGGCGAGGTGGCGCCGGACTCGGTCGATGCCCTTCGCCGCAACGCCGGGTGCTACGCGGTAAACGTCGCGCACGCCGATCGCGTGGAAACGGCGCGTGTCGGTCCGGTGCAGATTGAGAATCCCGCCTCGCCCCGGGAAATCGCGCGTTTGGAGATTGCTGTGGCCGAGGCGGAGGAAATCTCCACCGCCGTGCCCAGCGTCCTCCACTACGCCGCGCCCGGCAATATCCATCGAATCCTGGCGCAAGGGCTGCGCAAGAAAGCGGCCGCCGGCGGGCCGCGCGCTGTGGTTTACGCCGCCGAGAATCACAACCACGCTGCCGAGATTCTGGAGGCGGCCGTCCTAGACGAAATCCCCGCCGCCGAAAAAGCCCTGGTGCGGGCGCGGGTGTGCTTTCTCAACACCGTCATTGGCAAGATGAGTGGAGTCCTTTCCGATGCGCTCGAAATTGAAGCCCGGCAGTTGGCCGCCGTCACCCCGAACAGTTCGCGCGCCTTTCTGGTGGAAGCCTTCAACCACATCCTGATTTCGCAAGTGTGCTTTCCGAAAGTGGTGGGCGAACCGCGTTTCCAGAGAGGCATTACCGCCTTCGTGGAGAAGGAAGATCTGCTCCCGTTTGAGGAAGCAAAACTCTACGGCCACAACGCCACGCACGCGCTGGCCGCTTATCTCGGCTCCCTGCGCGGACTTGAACGCATCGCCGATTTGCGCCAAACCCCCGATCTTCTGGGATTCATTCGCGCGGCGTTCCTGCAGGAATCGGGTGAGTCGTTGATCCGCAAACATGCTGGCAAGGACCGCTTGTTCACGCCCGAAGGATACCGTGAGTACGCCGACGATCTGCTGGAGCGAATGACCAATCCTCACTTGCAGGACAGCGTGGAACGCGTGGGCCGCGACCCCCACCGCAAGTTGGGCTGGGACGACCGCCTGGTCGGAACCTTGCGCCTGGCTTTGCAACAAAACGTTGTCCCCCGCCGGTATGCCCTCGGTGCTGCCGCCGCCCTGGCAACGCTGGAGCCCGCATTTCTGAAAACGGAAATACCCGCGCGCGCCCTGCTCGCGCCGCTCTGGGGCCACGAAGCGGTGGAGACGAAAGACGCGCAGCAGGTCCTCCACCTCATCGAGGAAGCGAAGCATCGGCTGAAACAGTGGTGCGACTCAGGCTTCAAAGAGATCGGTAGACAGTAGACGCCGCCAAGCAAATCACGCGCGAACGTGTTGATGCTCGCCGCAAGTCGTGCCACAATCGCGCGCGGCGTTATCCCCAAGAGGAGTCTTCCTATGATCTCCAACATAATCCATCGATGCTTTCTCCGTGCTGGCACGCGAGCCCTGCTGGCGGGGGCACTGCTCCTCTCGCCGGTGGCGCGACTGGCGGGGCAGACGCCCGTCGATCCGGACGTGGCGCGCCGCACGCAATGGTTCCACGAGGCCAAATTCGGAATGCTCATCACCTGGGGCCTCTACTCGATTCCCGCCGGTGAGTGGAAGGGCCAGGAGATTCATGGCATCGGTGAGTGGATCCAGAACCACGCGCACATTCCGCTGGCGGAATACGCGCTGCTTGCCCCGCAATTCAATCCGGTGAAGTTCAATGCCGACGAATGGGCCGCAGTCGCCAAGCAAGCCGGCATGAGATATATGGTGCCCATGCCCAAGCACCACGATGGTTTCTGCCTGTTCGGCACCAAGGTGGATTCGTTCAACATTGTCGACGCCACGCCTTTCCACCGCGACCCCATGAAGGAGTTGTCCGAGGCGTGCCGCAAGCAAGGGCTGCGCATGGGCTTCTACTACTCGCAGGCGCAGGACTGGCATCATCCCGGCGGCGCGGTCATCGGGGGGCAGTGGGACCCGGCCCAGCGGGGCGATTTCGATGACTACCTCAACAAGGTTTCGCTTCCGCAGGTTCGCGAACTGCTCACCAACTATGGGCCCATCGCGCTCCTCTGGTTTGACACGCCCGTAAGCATGACGCCCGCGCGCGCCCAGCGCTTCGTCGACTTGGTGCGCGAGGTTCAGCCCGACTGCCTGATCAATGGGCGCTTGGGAATCAAGCAGGGCACCGACTATTCCTCCATGGGAGACAATGCCGTGCCAGACCACGTTCTGGCGGGCGCTTGGGAGACTCCCGCGACGATCAACGACACCTGGGGTTTCAAGAAGATGGATCACAACTGGAAGCCCGCCGATACCCTCATCTTCCGGCTGGTCGACATCGTGAGCAAAGGCGGCAACTACCTGCTCAACGTCGGCCCCACCGCCGAGGGCGTGATTCCGCCGGAAAGCGTGAAGGTGCTACAACAGATGGGCGCGTGGCTCCAGGTGAATGGCGAAGCCATTTATGGCACCGGCCCCACACCGTTTGGTGCCGAGCTGAAGTCGTCAGCCATTCATGACGCCCACTTCCAATATCAAAAGCCCACCGGCTGGCGCTGCACCACTAAACCCGGAAAAATCTATATTCACCTGTTCGATTGGCTCCAGGGCTCTTTCCGCCTCGAGGACGTGAAAGGCAAAGTCACCGGCGCGCGTCTGCTGGCAGCCCCGCAGCACAAGCTGAAGTTCAAACAAAATGGCTCCGCCGTGGTGATCTCGCTGCCCGCAACAGCGCCCGGGGAAATCGCCAACGTTCTGGCACTCGATTTGAAAACGGACGTGCGTTAATCTATCGGCATAGATCCTGTCGTGGGCCAGGCGTGAGGTGGTCTATGCTTTGTCTAAACTGTGGCACAGAAGTCGGGGAAACGGACGCACTTTGTGGTTCATGCTGGAGTTCCCTCACTTCCGCCAAAGCCCCTTCCCCTGAAACTGTCAAACAACCATCTCGGAGAAGCGGTAAGGCTACCGCGAGCCTCGTCCTTGCCCTGCTTTCTTTCGCAGCGATATGGGAGTTCTTCGATTTCCGCAGTGAGGACCTTTCCAATCGCTTTCTGCTCGGCTCACTCCTCGCGGGGTCCTTAGCAGCCTTCCCCGCGATCATTCTTGGCCATCTGGCGAAGGCAGCAATGCGCCGGAGCAGCGGGAGAATCGTTGGTAAGGGCATCGCTACGGCGGGTCTAGTTTTGGGCTACTCCGGCCTGGCGGCTTCCATAATTCTTGCCCGCCTATGCACCTTACCACCGTATTACCCCTGGGGTAGGAATATCGGAATGGGCTCGCTGAGAGTCATTAATGTGGCTGCCGCAACCTATGCCTCGGCGTGCAACCGTGGTTTTCCTCCGACGCTCGCGGCTCTGGGACCCGCAAAGATTAAAGACGGCATTGCCATCTCGGTGCCGAACGAGAAAGCTGCTTACTTGATCGGCGAAGACTTGGCCTCCGGTATCAAAGAAGGCTGGCGTATCACCTACACTCCCGGCCCCCTTGACAGCGATGGCAGGATTCAGACCTATACGGTCCACGCGGACCCGCTCAACCCTCAGGCGCAATACCCTTATGATATGCATTATTTCACAGATCAATCGGGGGTAATCCGGGCAGAACTGCACAAGGAAGCTACTGAAAATAGCCCACCCATAGCCGGGTAGCGAGGAGCGGAATTCGTTACGTAGGGACAGGTCTTGTCCTGGCCTCTTCGATGGACAAGACCGATGTGAGGGCGCCCACGAGGGGCGCCCCTACGTCATTATCTGAGCCTGTGCGAAGCGCTTTGGAGTGCGGTAGCAGCAGCTACCGCCTTCCGCCATTAATTCATACGGCCGCTTTGCCGAGAGCCAGAACAAGAAAAGCGGTAGCTGCTGCTACCGCACTCCAAAGCGGGCTCCGCCCGCTATGATGGGCAGGGCAAGCCCAGCCCCTACGATGGTTTGCGCGGGGACGCGCAGACTTTGGCCGGCCGGAGAAGGAGTATTCACATGCCAATTGCAGTATTAAGACTCGGGTCTCCGAGGAAACCGAATGAAGGCTTGCGCGTGGGCACGGTCCGCAGGCCGCCGCGGGGTGTGCCGAAGACGCAATTCGCCAAGCTTGACTTCTACGACGTGTGGCTACCTAATCTGGCCCCCAGCGCGGAGTTGGTGGCGTTCGCGCAACAATCGCGGGACGAGCGGTCGTGGAAAACGTTCGAGCGCAAATACCGCGCCGAGATGCACAAGCCGGAAGCGGCCAGAGTGCTTGATCTGCTGGCAGCGCTTTCCCACCAGACCAACTTCTCCGTAGGCTGCTACTGCGAGAATGAAGAGCGGTGTCACCGCTCCATTCTCAAGAAACTGCTCGCCGAGCGCGGAGCGGAATTTTCCTGAAGCGCTTAATCCGCACACCCCCTCCAAAACTGGGCGTAGGTGCCGCCCGCCCTTGACATGTGGTAGATTAGGGCCTGTGGGCAAGTATGAGGAACTCCGACTTCGGATCCTACAAGGCACGTCGGATGCGAACATCAATTTCGACGAGCTTCGCAATTTTCTCCAATGGTTGGGGTTTGAAGAACGCATCCGCGGCAGCCACCACATTTTCAGGCGGCATGGCGTCAGGGAACTGATCAATTTGCAGCGGGAAGGCAGCAAGGCCAAGGTGTATCAAGTGCGTCAGGTTCGCCATGTCGTCGTGCGCTATGGGCTGGAAGGCGTAAAGGAGTAAACATGCACAAGTATGAAATCATCATCTATTGGAGCAACGAGGACCAGACCTATGTTGCCGAAGTCCCGGAATTGCCGGGTTGCATGGCCCATGGCCACACTCAGGAAGCGGCCCTCGCCCACGCCAACGAAGCCATTCAGTTGTGGATCGACACCGCGCGAGAATTCGGGGATCCCGTTCCGGAACCGAAGGGCGAACGTCTCATGCTGGCTTAGGTAAGCGAGTTCCCAACGCAGGGGGCCTGCCGGGAGTCACAAGTTGAGACGGAATTTGGGTACGACGGGTTTTTGAATATACCTTTTACCCTTTGCCCTTTGCCTTTTGGTTTTCTCTTAAGTCTACCGCCTACGCGCTCTTCGTCTCCTTGCGTGGCGGCGCGGAGTGAATGGGTTCGCCGATTAGGACATGCGCGGCTTCCATCCAGGCTTCCGCCAGCGTGGGATGGGCGTGGATCGTGTGGGCAATCTCCGCGGCGGTCAATTCCGCGTGGATCGCCACCGCTGCTTCCGCGATCAGGTCGGTGGCGTGAGGACCGACGGCGTGCGCTCCCAGCAGTTGGTCCGTTTCCGCATCCGCCACCCACTTCACAAAACCAATGGGCTCACCGAGGGCCAGCGCTTTCCCCAGCGCGCCAAACAGATATTTCCCTGTTTTGATTCTCCTGCCTTGCAGCTGGGCGTCCTGCTCGCCCAGGCCGACGGTGCCGATTTCGGGTGTGGTGAAAATGCAATTGGGAACCAAGGTTTCGTTCCTGTGCAGGTAGCGGCCGCAGGCGTTCTCAGCGGCCACCAACCCCTGCGAGGTGGCGGCGTGAGCCAGCAGCGGGCCGCCGGTGACGTCGCCAACGGCATAAATGGTGGCGACACGCGTTCTGCCGTAAGCGTCGACGTCGAGAAAGCCGCGGTCATTGGGCGTCAGTCCGGCGTTTTCCAATTTCAGCGATTGGGTCACCGGCTTGCGGCCGAGAGCCACCAGCAACAATTCCGCTTCCAAGCTTTCCTGCGCGGCACGGCCCCGCACGCTGCGGTCGTCCGCGGTGATTTCTTCCAGCGTCACGCCGGTCAGGATGCGGATGCCCAGAGTCTTTTCCATATGGCGGCGCAACTCACGGCGTACATCCGCGTCGATGCCCGCAATGACGTCTTCCAGAAGCTCCACCATCGTCACCCGCACGCCAAGTTGCGCCAACATGCAGGCAAACTCGCAGCCAATGATGCCGGCGCCGAGGACCAGCGTCGAAGCTGGTAGCGCGCGCAGGCCCAGGAAGCCCCGGCTCTCCACAACCCGCTCATGGCGCGGGAGGAACCCGGGCATGGCGGAGGCCGCGCCGGTGGAAATAATCGTTTTTGCTGCGGCCAGGGTCACCGTCTCAGCGCCGGACCCGGCAGGGTCCACCTGAATTCGATTGCGGCTCTGGAATGAGGCGCTGCCGTGAAAAACCGTTACGCCATTGGCCTTGAGCAATTGCTTGACGCCGTTCCGCAGCTTCTCGACCACCTGGTCCTTGCGGTCGGCCATCGCGGCATAATCAAAAGAGGCGCTCGCCACGCGCAGGCCCATCGACCCGGCGGACTTGATGCGCGCGAACAATTCCGACGACGCAATCAGGGTCTTGGTGGGGATGCAGCCCCAATTCAGGCAAGTGCCCCCCAACTCTTCCTTCTCCACCAGCGCCACGGAGGCGCCCAGTTGCGCCGCCCGGATCGCCGCGGGGTAGCCACCGGGTCCAGCGCCAATCACTACTATATCGAACGCTGCCACAGGCTTATCTCCTCAAGAGTTTTTCGAATCGAGTTCAGGAAGCGAGCCGCCAGCGCCCCGTCGATCAAGCGGTGATCGCTCGACAGGGTCATCTTCATCATCGTGCGGATCGCGATTTGATCGTTTCTAACCACCGGCTGTTTGGCACTGCTGGAGACGGCAAGAATGGCGCTTTCGCCGGGATTGATAATCGCCGTGAAATTCTCCACGTCCATCATACCCAGATTGGAAATAGTAAACGTGCTGCCGGTCATCTCCGCGGGTGTGAGCTGGCCCGCGCGCGCCTTGGCGGTCAGCTCCTGCGCGCGCGCGTGAATTTCCGCCAGCGTCAGTTCATTGGCTCGGCGAATAACCGGAACCACCAGCCCTTGCTCCAGCGCCACCGCAAGGCCCAGGTCAATGCTGCTGTGCCAGCGGATACTCTCGCCATCGGAGGTGCTGTTGACGATGGGAAACTGTTCCAAGGCGAGCGCCGCGGCTTTCAGGATAAAGTCCGTGAGCGTGTACGACGTACCCTGCGCCTTCAGCTCAGCCCGCAACGACTCCAATTCCGTCACATCGACGGCTACCGTCACAAAGAAGTGCGGCGCGTGGGTGTAACTTTCCGCGAGGCGCTGGGCGATGATCTGCCGCATGCGCGACAGGGGCTTGGGCCGCTCCGCCAGGACCCGCTCAATGTCGGCCACGGTGATCTGGCTCCCATCATCTTTCTGCCCGAGACTGAGCAGATCGATTCCCTCGCGTGCCGCCAGTTTTTTGGCCGTGGGGGTGATGCGCAAGCGGCCGTAACCTTGAGCTTCAAGGTACTGCTTCACATCGCGCTCCACGATCCGGCCGCTGGGGCCCGTGCCCACGATGGGAGTAGGATCAATGGCGCATTCTTTGGCTAGCTTCTTGGCGCGGGGACTGATCCGGAACAACTGCGGCTCCGCAGGGCTGGGTGGAGGAGGGACGGCGGGAAATTGGGTGGATTCCCGCTTTCGCGGGATTGACGGCGGCGCTGCGGCTTTCTCAGGCATCAGAGAAGGCCCCGCAACCTCCCGCACCGGTTTGCCAGCTTCGGACCGAGGTGCCGGAGGGAGCACAACTTCCGGAACGGGCTCGCCGGGGTCGCCCACAAAAGCCACCGTGGATTGCACGGGGACGGTCACTCCCTCTCCCGCGACGATTTTCAGGAGGGTGCCGGCAAAAAAGCTCTCGA
>Ga0326728_10013643_pt1 | contig 17568 bp, 12 predicted proteins | sample MB3enrmetagenome_FD_207602 | JGI IMG/M metagenome (GOLD analysis project Ga0326728, IMG submission 207602) | Lab enriched peat soil microbial communities from McLean, Ithaca, NY, United States - MB31MN | ecosystem: Environmental > Terrestrial > Soil > Wetlands > Peat | place: USA: New York... | reverse complement strand
ATCGTGTGAGTGCTTCCGCCGGTTCGCGGGAATCCGTGCTCTTGAATTTCCGCGGCATTGTCAGAGGCCGGCTGTTGCTTTCGACCAAACTCCTGCCGTTCCGCTATGCGCTGCGGACCTGGCTGGTTTCGACCGCCGGATTGGCGAAAGACGTCGGCCGTTTGCAGGGCCGACTGGCAAAGGCCCGGTTGGAGACGCTATTCGACCTTGGCCGTGAGATTCCTCGTTTGCTCCGGGAGAAGAAGGCATTGTTCCGAGGCGCGGGCACGACGGCGGCCGCGCAGCTCGACTGCATGCTTCACCTCACCGGCGATGCCGAAGCCCGGTATGCGAAGGCCTAGACAGGGAAAGTGAGGACAATGAATTGTCGCAGCTTGACCGACATATGGTGGAATTGAACTGATGCTCTCCCTCGGATTCAACTACACGCAAATGCACGATTCTTCTGCGTGCATCGTGCGCGACGGCGAATTGCTCTTCGCCGTGGCTGAAGAGCGGTTGAGCCGCGTGAAACATGATGCCGGCTTCCCGCACCGCGCCATCCGCGCTTGCCTGGATTTCGCCGGCGTTCGCGCCGACCAGCTCGACAACATCTGCGTGGGCTGGGCGAGGCCGCACTCCGGGTTTGTCAGCGACCTGAAGTGCATGGCGTTGGGCATTCAACCGGTGACCTCCGTAAATGTCATCACGACCGCGCGCGTGTTCGCCAGCTTGGCGCACCAACGCGGCGGCTTCCGGCGATTCACCCAGCATTTCGGTCCGACGCGCGCGCGCATGCGATTCGTGGACCACCACCTCGCCCATGCCATCAGCGCCTATGCCTACTCGGGTTTTCGAGATGCCGCCATCGTGGTGGCCGACGGCAGGGGCGCTTGGGAAGCCAGCTCGATCTGGTACGGCCACGATGGCGCTCTCGACCTTGTGCAGATGATCCCGTGGCCGAATTCGCTCGGCCTTTTCTACGCGCAATTCACCGAGTATCTCGGCTTTCACGCAAACGCCGATGAATGGAAGGTGATGGGACTGGCGCCTTACGGGGAGCCCGGCGTGGACTTGCAGGAATTTATCTCTCTGGACCACGATGTGTATCGCGTCAATGCGCGCGGCCTATTGAGCGGCGTGCCGGAAATCGTCAAGCGGCTCGGCCCAGCCCGCGTTCCCGAGAGCGAAATCGAGGATCGCTATAAGAACATCGCCTACGCGGTGCAGGATTGCTGCGAGAAGGCGATGCTCGGCCTCGTGCGCCTGGCCGCGCATAAGACCGGCTCGCGAAACATTTGTCTCGCTGGCGGCGTTGCGCTCAATTCCAAAGCGAACGGCAAGATCCAAGCCTCAGGGCTGGTAGACGACATTTTCGTTCAGCCCGCCGCCTCCGACGACGGCGTAGCGCTCGGCGCCGCCCTCGCTCCTTACCTTGTGCTCGGACAGCGGCTCCCGCTTACGAAGCTCCGGCAGGTCTACTTGGGCCCCGGCTTTGAAGACGCCGAAATCGAAAAGACGCTCCGCACCTACAAGATTCGCGCGACGCGCCTCGAGAACCTTGCCTCCGCCACAGCCGAACTGCTGGCTGCCGGGAAAATCATCGGCTGGTTCCAGGGCCGCATGGAGTTCGGGCCGCGCGCCCTCGGCTGCCGCTCGATCCTCGCGGATCCGCGCGACCCTGAAATGAACGCCAAGGTGAACAACGCCGTGAAATTCCGCGAATGGTGGCGCCCGTTCGCTCCCTCGATGCTCTCTGAAGTCGCTGACGAATACCTCGAGTATTCTCACGATTCACCGTTCATGATCCTCACCAACCCTGTGCGCCCGGAAAAGCGGGCCGTCATCCCTTCCGTCACGCACGTGGACGGCAGCGCGCGCCCGCAGACCGTTCATCGCGAAGTGTACCCGCTCTACTGGCAGCTCATCCGCGAGTTCGGCAACCGCACCGGCGTCCCGGTCATCATGAACACTTCCTTCAATCTGCGCGGCGAGGCGATCGTATGCACTCCGACCGAGGCGCTGCGAACGTTTTTCAGTTCCGGAATGGACGCGCTGGTGATCGGCGCGTTCCTGGTGGAGAAATGAGCGCAGGCGGAGCACAGGGCGTTCGTTCGCGGAAACCGCGGCTGCTTGTCGTGCCGCATATCTACGCCGAAGACATCAGCGTGCGCGAAATTGAATTCGCGCGCCGCCTCACGCGCCATTTCGACACCTATTGCCTGGCGTGGCGCGACGCTCAGCACGTGGATGGGCCGCGTTCTCTTGGCCGGCAATGGCGCCAGTTCCGCACGGCGCTGGGTTCCGCGCTTGCGCCCACGCGCTTGCGCCGCGAGGCCGGCGAAGTCACTTATGTCCGTGCGCGCGTGTGGCAGCCGCTTCTTCTGCAACGATTCACCGGCGTGCGCCGCGCGCTCGAACTCTGTCAGTCGGCGAATGCCCGGACGCTCGAGCGAATTGTTCGCAAGTTTGAGATCGGCTACGTTCTCCTTGCCGGTGCCAATATCCGTTTGCCGAAAATTGCCGGCGTTCACGGATTCTTCGATGTTGTGGATTGGTTCGCCGAGGACGTTCTCCCGCCCGAAAAGAGCGCCCTCGAGCGCGAAAAGGTGTGCCGCGCGGCGGCGGGGGCCGAGGGCGTCTTTGCCGTTTCCGAGCCGCTGGCCGAGAAGCTCGAAGCGGATTGCGGCATCCGCGCGGTGCTGCTCCCCAATGGAGCCGATCTCACGAATCTTCGCTCTGTTCCCGCCGATCGAGTCGTCGAACTCCGGCGACGCCTCGGCCTCGAAGGGAAATTCGTCGTCGGTTACGTCGGCAATCTCGGAAGCTACACGGGCGTGGATTTTCTTCTCGAGGCATTCCGCGCACTCAGGCCGCGAATTCCCGAAGCGGCGCTTCTGCTGGTTGGCCCCGCCGAGTATTGGCGGCGCCGGATTGAGGCCGCCCGGGGCGAAGGCGTGGTTTGGACAGGCCCCGTAGCGCCGCGCGAAGTGCCCGCGTACTTCCACGCGCTCGATGTCGGCGTTCTGGCACAGGAAAAAACGCTCTTCACCGAACTTGCGTTTCAGATCAAAGTCGTCGAATACACTGCCTGCCGGAAATTCGTCGTTTCCACGCCTCTGCTCACGTGGGAACGTCTCGCGTGGCCCAACGTATTCCTCGCGGGGTTGCGCGTGGAGGCTTGGGTGGATGCGCTGCTGCGCGCCCGCCGCTCGGAATGGCGGCCCGAGTGGGACGCGCTCGTCGCGCCGTATGATTGGAATACTCTGGCGGACCGCATCGCCAGCGTGATGCTCGAAGACAAAGTGCCGGCCGCGGAGGCCCTGCCATGCGTGTACTGACGGTGTTCGGCACGCGCCCGGAGGTCATCAAGCTGGCTCCGGTCATCGGCGCGCTTCGTAATCGTGGCCTCCAGGTAATCGTTTGCGTTTCCGGCCAGCACCGCGGCATGCTCGACCAGATGCTGGAGATTTTCCGCATCCAGCCTGACTTCGATCTGGACGTCATGCAGGAAGATCAGTCTTCGCTCAGCGTGGCCGCGCGCATCTTCGAGGAACTGGCTCCTGTTCTCGATCGCGTGCGCCCGGACTGGTTGCTGGTGCAGGGCGACACGACGACGACCTTCGCGGCCGCCTGGGTCGGCTACCAGCATCGAATTCCGATCGGCCACGTCGAAGCCGGCCTTCGCACCTACGACAAGTTCCGCCCGTTTCCCGAGGAAATGAATCGCCGCCTGACGAGTGCGCTGGCGGATCTCCACTTCGCTCCCACGGAGCGTGCGGCGGCGAATCTTCGCGGCGAAGGCGTAAAGGAAGAGAGCATCGTCGTCACCGGCAATCCCGTTGTGGACGCGCTCGAGTCCATCCTGAGCCGGCCCGTGGAATTCGCGGATTCGCGGCTGGCGGCTCTCACCGGCCCGATCGTTCTCATCACGGCGCATCGGCGGGAGAGTTTTGGAGAGCCTCTCGAACGTGTGTGTGCCGCCATCGCGGAACTTTCGGAGCGCCACCCGAAACTCAGTTTTGTTTTCCCGGTTCATCCCAATCCGTCCGTGCGCCGCGCGGTTTATGCCCGGCTCGAAGCGAATCCGCGGATTTTGCTCACCGAACCGCTTGGATATCCCGAGTTTGTACACTTGATGAAGCGTGCCGAGCTCATCTTGAGCGATTCGGGCGGCGTGCAGGAAGAAGCGCCGAGCGTTGGAACGCCCGTGTTGGTCTTGCGCGATGTCACGGAGCGGCCCGAGGCCGTGGAGTCGGGCTGGGCCGAAATGGTGGGCACTTCCCGCGAGAAAATCATCGAAGCGGCGGAACGCCGCTTGCGCCCCGGTTCGGCGGACGCGCGTCAAACGGCTGCGAATCCATTTGGCGACGGCCACGCCGGCGAGCGAATCGCACAGGTCTTGGTCGAACGAGGCGGGCTCAAGGACTCTTCCGCGCCTCGCGATAGCCGGAGAACCGCGGAAGAGGTGCCGTAATCGTGGCGGCTCAGCTGCGAACTTCGGTTGCTCCGGAAGGAGGAGAAGCTCCGGCGGGCGCACTGCTCGCCTCGCGGCCAGCCCCTGCCGAACTTGCTGTGAGACCACGGTTTTCTCGGGAAGCCCTCGGACTGATAATATTCCCGTGGGATTGTTCATCCGGAAGGTTGCTGTGAAATGAGTGGATCAGCCCGCACGCTTGGCAGCAACAGGCACATTCAAGGCCTGTTGATCGGTCTTGGCATCCTGGCTGTCACATGGGAGTTAGCTTCCTGGATTGTGGCCGGGCAGGACAAGTTGCTCCTGATGGCGGGCGTGGGTATCGGCGTCCTGGTCGCGACGATTTACATCTTCAACGATTGGCGCTCGGGCTTTTATGTCTTTATTGTCTGGCTGATGTTTGAGGATTTGGCGCGCAAATTCCTCGGCAACAACATGGCGGTGACCTTCGGGAAAGACTTTCTGGTCGCCGTGATTTATCTGTCGTGCCTGCTCGCGAGAAGGCGGCGCCAATTTGAGTCCTTCCGCCCTCCGTTCTGGCTTTCGCTGAGCATGTTTTTCTGGCTGGCCGCGGTGCAGGTGTTCAATAGCAATTCAGCTTCAATTTTTTACGGCCTCCTAGGTCTAAAGCTCTATTTCTATTACCTCCCGCTGATGTTTGTCGCCTACGCCCTGGTTCGCTCGCCGGAGGAACTAAATCGGTTCCTGAAGCTCAGTGTTGCTTTGGCGGCCGTAATTTCCATCATTGGTTTGTGGCAGGAGACAATCAACGTGGATTTCTTGAGCCCTGCAAACTTGGCTCCCGAACTCCGCGAACTTGGGCGTCTGACACGTGTGTCGCCGTTGACGCACCAACAGATCCATGCGCCGACCGGAGTTTTCGTCAGCTCCGGTCGCTTTTCCGAGTTCCTGATCCTAATGTGGATTGTTGCCATGGGCGAATTGGGCTACACCCTCCTCAGCCGAAGGCCCGGCTCAAAATATACGATTGTCGCACTCGGTTTGATCACGGCCAGCACCATGCTCTGCGGCACGCGTCACGCCATCATCTTCACGGCAATCAGCATCTTGACGATGTCCGCGGCATTCTTGTGGGGCGCCCCCTGGCGTTGGGGCCAGGGCCACAGGCTCTCCAAGGCCATCCGTGGAACTCTCCTGGTGGGGGCGGCGAGTCTGTTGCTGCTCATGGAGTTCTCGCCTGCGATTTTCGGAGCGAACTGGGCCTTTTTTTCGGAGACGATGGATCCCACTGGTTCCGCTTCGCAGTTCCACAGCCGAGTCGTCGAATATCCCTGGGTAAATCTGCAGAAGGCATTTGAACATGAGAATTGGGTGATGGGCTACGGAACGGGCACGGCCTCTATGGGGACGCAGTACGTGGCGAGGGTTCTGGGCGCACCAGCAACTACCAGCGGCGCCGTAGAAAATGGATTCGGCACTCTCGTGGTGGAAATGGGAATCCTGGGACCGATTCTCTGGCTCGCCTGGACCGGCACGATGCTGTATTTTCAATGGGAGATCGTGCGCAAGCTGCGCGAGACGGTTTATTTCCCGATCGCGTTTGCGATCTTCTGGTACAGTTTCCTCATATTGATTCCACTGACCTATCTCGCGATTTCGCCGTACCAGAACTTCGTGAACAACGCGTATCTTTGGATTCTGACCGGAATCATGTTCCGCTTGCCGCAACTCGCTAAGATGCCCCAACCTGTCCCTGTTTCAAAGCGTTCGCCGATGCCCGTGCGTCTTGGGACGGTCAGCGGAAGCCGATGAGAACCGGTTTTTTTCGCGAATTGAAACGTATGCCGTGCCACGGCAGACCCTCCGGCGCGCGCAGCTTTCTCCGGCTCTTCGTCCGGCGATGCCATTTTGAGCCATGACCGAGGCCCCTTCCACTTCCATGAGAAAGATCCAAGTCGCAGTCGTGTCGCCGTTTCTTGACAAGAGTTACGGCACCGAACGCATCATCATCGAGTGGATCGCCCGACTGGCCGAAGAATTCGAGTTCCACGTCTACAGCCAGGACATCAAGGATGTGGACCTCTCGAAAGTGGTCTGGCATCGCATCCCAAAGCTTCCCGGCCCGCACTTGGCTAATTTTCTCTGGTGGTTTGCGGCAAACCACATCCGACGCAGTTGGGACCGCCACGTTCGCGGACTGCAGCACGATGTCGTTTTCAGCCCGGGAATAAACTGCATGGACGCCGACTTGATCTCGGTCCACATTGTTTTCGGTGAGTTCTTCCGCCGTGTGAAGCCGGAATTGAAGCTGGCGCGCAATCCCGTGAGGTTTTGGCCCAGGCTGCTACACCGCAAGCTTTACTACCGGCTGATTATTTCTCTAGAACGGCGCATCTACACGGGCCGCGCCAATCTTCTGATCTTAATTGCAAAAAAGACGGCGGCGGATCTCGATCGCCACTACGCGCGCCGGGAAGGTTGCGTCGTGTTGTATCTTGGCCTGGATCACGCGACGTACCAGCCCGCGCGACGCATCGCTCTTCGCGCCGAGGCGCGCCGTCAGCTCAATCTTTCGGACGAGCGGTTTGCCGTTCTGATGGTCGGCAACGATTGGCACAAAAAGGGGATTCGGGTATTGCTCGACGCGCTCGTGATTTTACGCGACCGGCCCGTCGATCTGCTGATTGTCGGCCGCGAGGATCCGGCGCCCTTTCGCGCCATGGTTGCGGAGAAGTCCCTCGTGAATCGAGTCCGTTTCCTGCCGCCGCGACCGGACATCGAGTTTTACTACGCCGCAGCGGACGCATACGCCGGTCCCTCGCTCGAAGACACCTTTGCGCTGCCTCCTGCCGAAGCGATGGCCTGCGGCTTGCCGGTGGTCGTCTCTCGCGAGAATGGCGTTTACGAAATCATCGAGCAAGGCGTTGACGGCCTCATCTTGGACGATCCGAACGACGCAAACGGGCTTGCCGCCTTCATAGAACGCCTGCTAGCGGACAAGGAGTTTCGCGAGCGGATGGGAGAGAAGGCCGCGGAAAAAGCGAATCAGTTTACGTGGGAGCGCAACGCCCGCGATCTCGCGGCAATGTTTGAAAGCATCGCCCGGCGCAAAATGGCCTCTCCCACGCATGCGATCGCGGAGAAGCCATGAGTTCCCAAGCCCGTCTATAGGCCGAGCGGTGATCCTCGGTCTCTTTCCCGAATCTCTTTCCGCAGGTGGCGTGCAACGCGTCGGCCGCCATGTGGCATCCGTTCTCGCAGCCTACGCAGCCATGCGCGGCTGGCCGGCCCGATTCCTCAGCTTGAACGATCCGCCCGGCCGGCAATTCTTCTCGCTCGCCGGCGCTCAATACCCGATTCAAGGTTACGGGCGTCAAAAGGCCCGCTTTGTTCTGGACGCCTGGCGCGCCGCCGGCTCGGCGCAACTGGTCGTGGCACTCCATCCGAACCTCGCCCCGATTTCAGCAATGATGAAATGGCGCGCGCAGCGGCTGCGATCCGTCATCTTCGCCCATGGCGTGGAGGTATGGTCGCCACTCCGCTTGGTGCGTCGCCGCGCACTCGCCGGCGCGGACCGCGTAGTTGCTCCGAGCGAGGACACGCTCGATCATTTGGCGGTGCAGCAAGGCGTGCCGCGCAACAAATTGGTTCGGCTGCCCTGGGGATTGGACCCCGATTGGGAGGAACGTCTTCCCGCGTCGAGCGCCCTTCCTCCGCCGGACGGATATCCCTCGGGCCGTGTAATCCTTTCAGTGGGCCGCTGGTCGGCGGCGGAGCGTTACAAGGGCCTCGATCATCTGATTTCTGTTCTTCCACGCCTCCTCTCTTCAGCGCCGGATCTTTCGCTGGTCGCCATCGGGGATGGAGACGACCGGCCGCGCCTCGAGACCCTCGCCGCCAATCGTGGCGTGTCCGCACGCGTCCGCTTCCTGACGTGCGCGTCGCAAGACGAACTGATGTCCAGTTATGCGCATTGCACGCTATTCGCGTTGCCGAGCCGTGGCGAAGGCTTTGGTCTCGTATTTCTCGAGGCCATGGCCTGCGGCAAACCCGTAATCGGCGGCGCGCACGGCGGCACGCCCGAAGTGATCGAAAACGGGGTCTCGGGCATTTTGGTTCCGCACGCGGATCTGGATGCCTTGCAGCGGGCCATCGAGTCCCTGCTCGCAGACCCTGGTCTGGCCGTGCGGATGGGCGAACGGGGGCGCGCCCGCGTTCAGCAGGAGTATCGCTTTAGCGCATTCGCTGCTCGTCTCCACCAGTTGCTCGACGATGTGATGGCTATAATTCAGCCGTGAATACGGCCACCGTTTGCCGTGGTCGTGGGCAGCGAGTCATTTCACCCGCATGCGCATCTTGAGTGTCACCCAGTCCTACTACCCCTTTCTTGAAAAGGGAGGCCCTACTGTAAAAGTTCGCGCCATGGCGCGGGGCTTGGCGGCGCGCGGCCACCAGGTCACGGTTCTGACGGCCGATCTCGGCCTGGATGAAACAGCGCGGCAGCGCATCGGCGCCATTCGCGAACCATGGGGTTGGCGCGCGCGCGAAGACGGTGTCGACGCGATTTATCTCCCCGTCTTGGGCCGCTATCGCGCGATCACCTGGAATCGCGGCGCCTATCGCTGGTGCCGCAAGAATTCCTCCGCCTTCGACATCGTTCACATTTATGGTCTGTACGATCTACTCGGCCCTGTCACTGCCCACGTTCGATACCACGAAGGGCTGCCCTATGTCGTCGAACCCATGGGTATGTTTCGGCCCATCGTGCGCAACATCCCGCTGAAGCGGCTGTATCACCGGCTCTTTGGAGACCGCGTGCTTCAAGAAGCACGAAGCGTAGTGGCCACTTCGGAGCAGGAACGCTCGGAATTGGCGGCGGGAGGAATTCCTTTTTCCAAAATAGTCGTACGCCGAAACGGCATCGATGTGCCGAGTCCCCTGCCGGAACCGGGGGAGTTCCGTAAGCGATTAGACATCACAACAAATGTAAAAATAGTTCTATTCCTGGGGCGTCTGGTACAAAAGAAGTGTCCTGAGCTTGCCATAGAGGCGTTCGCCGATTGGCGCGGGGAATCCGGCGATGAGACGCCGGCGGTCCTCGTCTTGGCGGGCCCTGAAGAGGAAACCGGGTATGTGCGCCATCTCGAAGCGCTTGCCAACAAGCTCGGGTTGCGCGGAAGAGTATTGTTTCCGGGTGCGCTCTACGAGCGTGCGAAATGGGCTGCCTACCGGGATGCGGACGTCTTTGTGCTGCCGTCGCAGAACGAGAATTTCGGAAACACAGCCGGCGAATCCGTGGCCTGTGGAACGCCCGTGGTGGTAACGGATCGCTGTGGGATTGCTCCCTTGGTGGAAGGCCGCGCTGGATTAGCAGTTCCCTTCGAGCGTCGCGCTTTCAGCGCCGCTCTTGGGAGGCTTCTGGATGACGACCCGCTGCGCGACCGGCTGCGTGCCGGCTGCGCGGAGGTGGCGCTCTCCCTAACGTGGGAAGAGCCGCTGGCGGAAACGGAAGCTTTGTACTCGCTCATTCTTGCGGAGGAGTGCCGCGAATGAAGCAGCATCGGCTTTTCCAATTCTTCTGGTACGCCACGGATGCCGTTCTCGTTGTCTCGTTCCTCTTCTTGATGTACGGCGCTGTCTGGGAATATTCGACCACCAGTTACTTGAAAGGGTTCTCAGACGCGATCGTTCCAGCCTCAGGCACGACCGACGCGAAGGTTGAGGCAATCCTCGCCTGGATGGAGCACGGGCCGGCCCGTCATCCCACTTCACCATCCTCGCCTCTAGTTGTACGCAATCCGGAAGACACATTGAACTATCAGGGTTTGCTCTCCGTTTGCGGCTCGGCCACAAATGCTTTCGTGAACCTCGCCCAAAGCAGCGGCCTGCGTGCGCGCCGCCTTCTTCTGCTGGACCAACAACTACAGAGCAAGCACGTCGTCGCCGAGGTCATGATGGACGGGCGCTGGGCTGTTGTTGATCCGTCCTACAGATTTGTTTTCCGCGATGCACAGGGGCAGCCTCTGACCCGTCAGCAACTCAAGGACCCTGCGGTGTTTCGCGAAGCGATCCGAGGCGTCCCGGGTTACCCGGAGAATTACACTTACGAGCGCGCCGTGCATGTACACCTCGCGCGCATCCCGTTCACGCGGTCCATCCACCTTCGACGCATACTTGACCGCGTTTGGCCGGATTGGGAAGAAGCGGTCAATTGGACTTATGTCCTCGAGCGCGAGTCCTTTGCATTGTTTCTTTCGAGTTTCCTCTTGTTTTGTTTCGCCCTGGGCTTTCGCTTGCTGCTAAGCTGGTACGGTTCCCGCCGGCTGGGCATTCGGCGCACTAGGTTCCGGGATCAACTCCAACGGGTGGGCGCAACTCTTTTCAGTCAAGCCAAGTAAAACTATGTGCGGAATCTGCGGCGTCGTTGGTACGGAACGCAAGGACGAAGCGGCGATTGCGGTTCGCCGCATGCTGGCTGCGATTCATCATCGCGGACCGGACGAGGAAGGTTTTCTCGAAAGGCCGTGCGTCGCGCTGGGCATGCGCCGCCTGAGCATCATCGATCTTGCCGGCGGCTCTCAACCTGTGTGGAACGAAGATGGCCGCGTTGCCGTCGTCTTCAACGGAGAAATTTACAATTTCCGCGAGCTCCGCGAGTCCCTTCTCTCCTCCGGACATTCCTTCCACACTCATTCGGACACGGAGGTCATCGTCCACGCTTATGAAGAGTGGGGAGCGGACTGCGCCCGCAGGTTGCGCGGAATGTTTGCGTTCGCTGTTTGGGACGGCCGGACGGATCCCGCGCGTATGCTTTTGGCGCGCGACCGTCTCGGCATCAAACCTCTCTACTACGCGAGAGTGGCGGGCGTATTAGTGTTCGCTTCGGAAGTGCGCGCACTGCTCGCCAGCAATTTGGTTCCGCGTGAAATTTCTCCCTCAGCGGTCGAATCTTATTTGCTTTTCGGCTCGGTTGCCGAACCCGAGACACTGGTTGCCGGCGTTCTCTCGTTGCCTCCCGGATATGTGCTTCCGATTCAAAATGTCTCCAGCGCCGCAAGCTCTCCCAAGCGCTATTGGGATTTTTCCCCCGCCGCTCGAGAATCTGGGTCGCCACCGGCGACCAATTTCTCTGAAGCGGCGCGCCGCCTCCGCCCCCTGCTTGAAGAGACGGTTCGCAGCCACTTGATTTCGGATGTTCCCCTGGGGCTGTTTCTGTCGAGCGGCATGGACTCCGCGGCCTTGGCCGGCCTCGCCAGCCGGGAGTCGGGCCGCCTGCATACCTTTACGGTGGTCTTTCCGGAACAAAGTTTCAGCGAAGCTCCCATGGCGCGCCGCACGGCGGAACATTTCGGCGCCGTACACCAGGAATTCATGCTGTCCGCCGATCACATGCTCCATCGCGTGGATGAGGCGATCGAGGCGCTCGACCAGCCCACCATGGACGGCATCAATACCTATTTCGTGTCCTGGGTGGCGCGACAAGTTGGATTAAAGGTCGCTCTATCGGGTCTGGGTGGCGATGAAGTCTTCGGCGGATATCGCACCTTCAGCCAAACGCCACGCGCCGCCCGCCTCCGCATGCTGGGGCACTGGACGCCGGAACCGCTCCGGTCCGTTACAGCTGCGCTCGCGATCAAGATTGCCGGAGTTGGCCAGAGCTCCGACGCCGTGCGAAAGGCGGTCTCGTTGTGGCGTTCTCCGGACGTGCTTCCGCACGCCTATTTCTTCACGCGCACTCTTTTTCCCCCGGAGCGCTGCTCCGAGCTCCTCGTTCGGCCCTTGCCGCCCGTTTTCGCCGGCGGCGTGAGCGATCCCGCCGGGGACTGGCGAACCTGGCTGGTCGAGTCCGCGCGAATGGCCGAAGGTCTTGACTCGTTCGCAGCCGTGTCTTGCCTCGAGATGCGCTCGTACATGGTCAACACGCTTTTGCGCGACACCGACGCGGTCAGCATGGCCAACTCTCTCGAAGTGCGTGTGCCCTTCCTGGACCATCGCTTGGTCGAGTTCGTCGCCGCGCTGCCGCTCAAAGCCAAACAGCGCTCTGAACAGTCGAAAGCTTTGCTGGCAGAGGCTCTCAGCGACCTACTCCCGGAGGAAGTCGTCTATCAGCCCAAGCGCACGTTTACGCTGCCGTGGGAGCATTGGCTGCACGGCCCGCTTGGTCTGCGCGTTGCGGTGAGTTTGGGAGAACTCGTGGACCCGCTCACACCCCTTCTGGTTCCGAAATCGGTGCGCGCTGCGTGGCAGAATTTTCTGGTGGGGCAAACTAGTTGGGCGCGCCCCTGGGCGCTTTATGTTCTCAATGAATGGGTGCGCCGTCATCTTGCCAAGCCTTCGGTCGAGCCGATGCGCGTCCCTGAATCCGGACGCGCCATGGCCGGCGGGGTGGCCGGCGTTCCCGGCTAGTTAAAGGTGCCATTCCACTCACTGCATGAACATCCTCGGAATCAATGCGTACCACGGCAACGCCTCGGCCGCGCTCGTGTCGGATGGCCGGCTGGTTGCCGCGGTCGAAGAAGAGCGTTTCAACCGCGTCAAGTACGCCGCCGGTTTTCCCGTCGCCGCGATTCGCTATTGCCTGGAGACCGCCGGCCTCACTCTCGCCGAAGTGGATCACGTCGCAATTCCCCGGAATCCCTGGGCGCGGCTCGGAACGAAACTTCTCTTCGCGATGCGCATGCCGAAATTTGCCCGGGAACGCGCCCGCGTCCTCGCCCGCTTCGTGGGCATTCCCGAAGCGCTTGCCCGGGCGTTTGATTGCGATCCGAAAACGGTCCGCGCGAAATTCCACCGTGTCGAGCACCACCAGGCCCATCTGGCCAGCGCGTTTTTCGTTTCGCCGTTCGAGCAGGCAGCGTTGCTCTCCGCGGACGGCTTGGGCGATTTCGCAAGCACCATGTGGGCGGTTGGCGAAGGAAACCGGATGCGCGTGGACGGATCGATCGCGTTTCCTCATTCGCTTGGGATGTATTACACGGGCGTTACGCAGTATCTCGGCTTCCGGAAATTCGGCGACGAATACAAGGTCATGGGCCTCGCCGCCTACGGCGAGCCCGCCTATCTCGGCGAGTTTCGCCGCATCGTGCGCAGTACGGGAGGAATCGGCTTTCGCCTCGGACTCGAATATTTCACCCACCAGCGCACGGGCCCCGAAATGAGCTGGCGGGAATCCGACAAGACGCCCGAGTTGGGGCCGATGTTCTCTTCCTACATGGCCGAGCGCCTGGGCCCCGTGCGCGATCCGCAGGCGCCGCTCGAACAGCGCCATCGCGATGCGGCTGCCACGCTTCAAGCGCGGCTCGAAGAAGTCTTGTTCGAGATGCTCAACGCGCTGCAGAAGCGGACGGGCCAGAAAGCGATCTGCCTTGCGGGCGGCGTGGCATTCAACTGCGTTGCGAATGGCCGGATCTACGAGCGCACGCCGTTCGAGCATGTTTATGTTCAGCCCGCCGCCGGCGACGCGGGACTCGCTGTGGGCGCGGCGTATTTCATCCATCATCAGATCTTGCGCCGCCCGCGCAGCTTCAAGATGGAGCATGCCTACTGGGGGCCGGAGTTTTCTCCCGAACGGATTCGCGCGGCCGTTGCCGCGAGCCGCCTGGCCGAATCCGGGATGGAGATTGTCGAGCGCCCGGAGGAAGAGATCGCGCGCGAAGCCGCAAAAGAAATTGCCGCGGGCCGCATTCTGGGCTGGTTCCAGGGCCGCGCGGAATGGGGGCCTCGCGCCCTGGGAAATCGCAGCATCGTCGCCGATCCGCGCCGCGCCGAAATGAAAGACATTTTGAATCAGCGCATTAAACACCGCGAAATCTTTCGTCCTTTTGCGCCTTCCATTCTCGAAGAATCCACTGCGGAGTACTTCGAGAAGTCCTATCCCTCGCCCTTCATGACGCTGGCCTATTCCGTGCGGCCGGAGAAGCGCAGTGTGATTCCCGCGCCCACCCACGTGGACGGGACGGGCCGCCTCCAGACCGTCAATCGCGAGGCCAATCCCCGCTATTGGCGGTTGATTCGCGAGTTTGCTAATCTCACCGGCGTGCCCGTCGTTTTGAATACATCGTTCAACGACAACGAACCGATCGTCTGCCGGCCCGAAGAAGCGATTGATTGTTTTCTGCGCACGAAGATGGATGCGCTGGTCCTCGGCGATCTGTTGATTCGCAAACCCGGCGGCGCACCCGGCTCCGAGGTGCCGCGCTGAGTCTTCCTTCGCACGGTCTTGTGTCCCGGCTGGAACGCCGGCGCTCTCGATTTTTCTCCCGGATATCAGCGTGCGCGTCCTGGTCCTGAACGAATATTTCCCGCCGGACACTTCGGCGACGGCCAAGCTCGCCGCGCAGTTCATCGAGCCGCTCGCCCGGCGCCATAACGTCACGGTTCTCTGCGGCCGGCCCTCCTACGATCCGACCGAGCGCCATCCGCCTTACCTGTTGCGGCGTGAGGTGCGCGGCAATCTCGTCATCGAGCGCGTCGGCTCAACCGCCTTTCCCCGCTTCCGGATGCGCGGCCGCGTGAGCAACTACCTCACGTATCTGGCGCTGGCCTTCCCGCGCGCGCTGGCCATACGGCCGGACATCGTTCTCGCAATGACGGACCCGCCCTTCATGGGCATTGCGGGCTCCATGATCGCCCGCCTCATCGGACGCCCGTTCGTGTACAACATCCGCGATCTCTATCCGGACATGGCCATCGGCGGCCAAATCGTTCGCCCCGGTAAATGGACGGAGCGCTGGGAGCGCATGCACCGCAAGGCCTTGCGCAGCGCCGCTCGCGTCATCGTGCTCGGCGAGGACATGCGCGATCGCATCCTCGACAAGGGTGTGGACCCTGCGCGCATCGCGATCGTTCGCGACGGTGTTTCCCTCCCGGTGACATTGGCTTCGCCGGATAATCCGATCGCACGCGAAATCCGCGGAGATTTCCGCTTCGTCCTCGTCCACGCGGGCAATCTCGGCTTCTACGGCGCCTGGAGCACGCTGATTCGCGCTGCGCGCTTGCTCGAATCGGAAGGCGTCGGTCTGGTCTTCGTCGGCGAGGGCGCTTGTAAATCGGAGATCGAGGCGGAGGCCGCAGGTTGCCGCGCGGTCCGTTTTCTCCCCTTCTTTCCGGCCAGGGATCTCCCCGGCGTTCTCGCCTCCGGCGATCTTCCAATCGTGACCGTGAAGCGCGGGCTCGAAGGGGTCGTCGTGCCGTCGAAACTCTATCCGCTGCTCGCCGCAGGCCGCCCGGTCCTGGGTGTCGCTCCTCCCGGGGCTGACGTCGTGCGCATACTTGCCCGGACCGGCTGCGGCGTGTCCGCCGATCCGGACGATCCGGAATCCGTTGCCCAGATGGTTCGCAGCCTTCTGGGCGACCCTGAACGCTTAGGACAAATGGGTTCGCGCGCGCGCGCCGCTTCTATTTTTTATGATAGGGTGAAACAGTTCCAAATCTTCATAGACATCATGGAGGAAGTCGCAAGCGAATGACAGCTACAGAAACGTTCTGGTCCGGGAAGACAGCGCTGATTACGGGCGGAGCGTCCTTCATCGGTTCGAGTCTTGCCGACCAACTCATCTCGCGCGGCGCCAGCGTACGCGTCGTGGACGATCTCACCAGCGGCCGCCTGGAGAACATCGCCGGCCACATCGCTGGCGGTAAAGTCGAATTCCTGCATGCCGATCTTCGCGAGCCGGGAATCACGCGGACGGCGATGCAAGGGATTGATACCGTGTTTCACCTCGCCGCCGATCACGGCGGACGCGGCTACGTGGATTTGCACCAAGCCGGCCCGGCGTCCAATTTCTTTCTTGACGGCCTGGTCTTTGCCGAAGCCTTGAAGGCCCGGGTGCGCAAGGTCGTTTTCGCGTCGTCGGGCTGCGTCTATCCAAATTTCCTGCAGGCCGACACGAACAAGGAACTCTATCTTACCGAGGATTTGACCAAGGGTCCGAACGACGCCGACAACACCTACGGCTGGGCGAAGCTGATGGGGGAATTCACACTGCAGGCGTACGCCAAGGAACATGGCCTCAGGGCCGCCTCCTGCCGCTATTTCACGGTGTATGGGCCTCGCGGTGTCGAAAATCATGCGGTCATCGCGATGATCGCCCGCGCGTTCGTGGGACAAAATCCCTTCGAGGTTTGGGGCGACGGCACGCAAATTCGCAACTGGACCTACATCGATGACATTGTCTCCGGCACGATTCTTGCCGGTGAAAAAATCGACGACGGCACGCCCGTAAACCTCGGCACCATGGAGCGCGTTCGCGTTCTCGACGCGGTGAAAATGGTGCTCGAGTTCACCAACCAGAAGGCGGACATCAAGTTTCTTCCGAACATGCCCACCGGGCCGCTGAATCGCGTTGCCGACAACTCCCGCGCGAAGAAGCTCCTCGGTTGGGAGCCGAAGTTTTCTTTTCGCGAAGGACTGAAACGCACGATCGACTGGTACTACAAGACGAAGGATCGCGCGCAAGTCCGGAAGATTTTGGGTCACATGCTGACCGAGCGCTGACTCGGCCGCAGTTCGGGCGCAGGGGGAGTTTTGCACTCAGGATTGCTCGCGTTTTCCGTGGCGTTGCTGGCGTCCTTTGGTCTCACGTTGCCGGTGCGCCAACTCGCCTTGCACGTCGGCATGGTGGACCGCCCGGGCCCGAGAAAAGTGCATCTTCAGCCTGTTCCGCTGCTGGGCGGATTGGCTATTTATTTCGGTGTCGTGCTCGCCATCGTGGTTTCGATGGGGAGCCAGCCCTGGAGCGAAGTCGTGGGCATTTTTGCCGGCGCCACGCTGCTCGCTGTCGTTGGTTTTCTCGATGATCGCGGCCTCTTGCATCACCAAATCAAATTGTTCGTGGCCATGCCTTGCGCCGGCGTGATTCTGCTGGCCTCCGGCGTGCGCGCACAGGTCTTCTCCGCGCTGATTCCCGGTCGGGCCGGCGTTTGGGCCGACACGGCCTTGACACTGCTCTGGGTTGTCGGCGTCACCGCGTCCTTCAGCATCCTCGACCACATGGACGGGCTTTGCGCCGGCGTGGCCGCGATGGCGTCGCTCTTTTTTGCGCTCTTCGCGTTCCAAAGCGGCCAATTGCTGGTCAGCACGATGGCTGCGGCCGTACTCGGCGCCGCAATCGGCTTCTTGCGCTGGAACTTCAATCCCGCCAAGATCTTCA
>Ga0326728_10013642_pt1 | contig 17571 bp, 9 predicted proteins | sample MB3enrmetagenome_FD_207602 | JGI IMG/M metagenome (GOLD analysis project Ga0326728, IMG submission 207602) | Lab enriched peat soil microbial communities from McLean, Ithaca, NY, United States - MB31MN | ecosystem: Environmental > Terrestrial > Soil > Wetlands > Peat | place: USA: New York... | reverse complement strand
GATCTGCCCTTGGGCTTTTCCGGCCCTTCCCTTGACCATCGTGAGGTCCCCCTCCTGGTCGGGTGGCTTGGTCACCGGATAGAAGGGTCCAATGACCTGAATGGATGTCGGAACAATCCCGGCGGACCGGCCGTGTCCGGGTCTCATGGGACCGCGGGAAAGGATGTGGCCGTGACGGGAGACATTTTTAGAAGCCTCCGCAGGGAAAAACAGCGGTCTTCGCACATGTGCGTCTCCTTCTTGAGCAATAGGCCTCTTACACAAGGCGCGAGACCCATTCTAATCGTATAGACAATATGTGGCCGGCCGGCGATCAAGTCAAGATCCTACGCCGGCGCAAGGCTTGAGAGCTATGTCCCCCTCTCGTCCACCTTCAGGAAAAGAGTTTTCCCGTGCTCGAGCGACACGAGGCGGGACAAAAGACCCTCCTTTTTCAGCTCCCGTTGAATGTCGATCGGCGGTATATAAACGGGCTCGTCCCCCAGGCGAAATGTCCCCCAATGAACCACCATGAGTCTCTCGGCGCCAAGCTCTTTGAAGGCCTTCACCGCCTCTGCCGGATTCATGTGATGGGCAGCCATCATCCATCGGGGCTCATAGGCGCCGAGATTGATAATGGCCAGATCTATGGGGAATTCCTTTCCGATCTCGCGAAACCCGCGAAAGTAAGCTGTGTCTCCGGAAACATAGATTGTGGGGCCGGCCGCGGTCTTGATCAGATATGATCCCCAGAGGGAGCGGTTAGGCCCCTCCAGGGGGTTTCTCATGGTCCAGTGGTCGCAGGGAAGGAGCGTGATCTCCCGCCCATCTTCCTTAAAAGAATCGAACCAGTCCAACCGGGTGCGCCAGCTCATCCCAAGGCTGCCAAAGAGATCATCGTATCCCAGAGGCGTTATCACGTGGGTCTGCCTTGCGAAGGAAGCAAGGGTCGTGACATCCAGGTGATCGTAGTGGCCATGGGTCACGAGGACATGTTGCGGCGCGGGCAGCTTCTTGACGTCGAAGGCGAGGGGCGTGAAGTCTTTGACGAACCGTGAGAAGCTCCAGAAGATGGGATCGACCAGGATATGGCTGTCCAGGTCTTTGATGAGGATGCCGGCGTGTTTGAGGAAGGTCACGGAAAGTCCCTTATCCCCTTCGATGGCTTTCCAATCCACGGAAACTGGTGAGACGCGCTCCTGAGCATATTGAGACTTGAACCGGTTCACCGAAAAGAGCTTCCACTTTATCACGCTCCAGGGGCTCCCCTGGGCCGCTCGGGCAAAGGGGTTCTTGAAGCGGCCCTCCCCGTGATGAATTCTCTTTCGCGCGATCTCCCTGAGACTTAGACCTTCGGCCTCGGCGCCAACCGGCTCGCGTCTCCCCGATGCGCGGGCAACACGGAGAAAAGCGCCAGGGAAAAGAGTCGCCAGGGCGATCATTTTTGTCCAGGCGAGCAGATTTATCATGAAGCTGCGTCGTGTCAAAGATTCCTCCACGGGAGCACCTCGTGCACTCTACCGAAAACCCTGTCATCTCCTTTTAGTTATCTGTCATGTAGAGCACTTGAGGTTGAATGCACCCTTATCTTGCGAATTCCTCGATCGCACGGTTCACTTCCTCCGGCTTTTCCCTCATGACCATATGGCCCGCATCCTCTATGAGGAGAAGCCCGGAGCCTCGTATCGCCTCGTTGAGATAGCGGGAGTATTTCGGCGGCGTCAGAGAGTCGTCCGTCCCGCATACAATGAGCGCGGGGACAGTCAGCGAGGCGATGGAGCCCATGATATTGAAGCGATCGCAGGCACTGAAGTCCTTATAGATGACCTCCGCCCTGCACTGCATCATCTCGGCAAAAGCCTCGTTCTTCAATGCAGGCGAGGCCTTCTTCGAGAAGGCGAGCGTCACGATGTTCTTGATCGTATGCTCCTTGTCCTCCTTGACGCCTTCAAGGATTTGGGGGAGCACCTTGAGCTTTGCCCCTGTTCCTATGAGAACGAGGCCTGCAACGACGTCACGGTACGAAAGCGCCAACGACAGGGCGATGGCGCCACCCAGCGAATGACCGGCAAGATAACATCTCCCCACGTCGAGTCTCTTGATTACCCCGTGTACCTCATCCCGGTATTCTTCTACGGAACCACAACCATCGCCTGGAGACTTTCCATGTCCCGGTAAGTCGACAAGCACCACCTCCATGGATGATCGCAAAGAGTTCATCTGTTTGTCCCACATACGGGTATTCAAGCCCGAACCATGGACAAACACGATTGTCTCTCCTTTTCCGTGTCTTTCTACGTATAAGTCCATAGAACCCCCGACAGTTCTCTTCGAAGAAGGCTAATTCTACCATACTATGCGCTTTCAGCCGGGGTCAACATGAACCGGATTGGTAGATGGCCGGCATGAGGGGGTGCGCCTCGGAGGCCGGAGGGCTCGCCAGATTATCGACCAAAAAGCTTTCCCAGCTTCATGAGGAGGCTTAAGTCTCCCTCTGCTTTGTATTTGCCCGACATGAACGCGGCCTGGCCGTCCAGCTCGCCCTTGGATACGGCGAGCCAGACTTCCGCCGGAGCCTTGATAGTCACGTCCGGTTTGGCGTGGGGTCCCTCGACATAGGTACACTTGCCGTCAGATATGTCCAGGTGTGCCATAAATGCCTCGGTCCCGCTGATCTCGAACTGGTAGATTGCTTTGAGCCCACTGGCCGCCTCCTTCTTGAATCCGAGGGGCATGGCCCTGAGGAGTTCCCTGCAGCTCGTAATGGCGCCCAAGTCAGCCGGGCGGTCTGTTGCCTCCTCTTTTGCGACGCTGCCCTTTGCCCTGGCCTTCTCTTTCGAGACCATGTCCTTTATCCACTCCTTTCTCAAATCTTCGTCATAAGGGGCCTCCGAGAAACGCTGCCCCACATACGATTCGAACCCTTCATAGAGATTCGACTCCTGCCAGTGCTTGTAGTCGTCACGCATGAAGGCCTTTTCCCTTCGCACAAGGTCTCCCATGAAGAGATAGAAGAAGAGATCATTCTCCGTGGCCGGATACTGCCGCTTTTCCTTTATGGCCCTGGCGAGATCCCGGGCCAAATCGGCCGCCCTGGCCTCAACGAGTTCTTTCCCGAGAAAACCTCCGGGACTCACGGCTATGGCCGTGAACGTGGACACCGGGAAGGCGCCGTAGACCCTGAGCAGGCCTGCCAGATACGCTGCGGTCGTGGTCTCCGCCATTCCGGCGGAGACGCTTATTGCCAGGCCCGGCTTCCATGATGTGCGAGGCTTGTGCCCGTAGGCCAGGGAGCGGTCGAGAAAGGCCTTCATCTGGGCCGTTACGTGCTTGAAATAGACGGGCGAGGCCAGGATCACCCCGTCTGCGCCCAGCACCTTACGGACGATCTCGGCGTGGTCGTCCTGCCGCCAGCACTTCCCCTTCTCCATACACACCCCGCATCCCACGCAGTATTCGATGCGCTTCTCCGCGAGGAAGATCTCTTCGAGGTCGACCCCTTCCGCTGCAAGCACCGGCCTCATCATCTGCGTCATTATGCTCGTACTCCCTCCGCTCCCGTGCGGAGACCCGTTAACCGCGACCACTTTCAAACGATCCGACATGACTTCCTCCTTTCTCTTGGCTTGGTCAGTTATGGGTGCGCCAGATGGTTCGTCTGCGCCCCTTTCCGTCTGAGAAACCGGTTGAATGCCCATCCGCCGCTGATAATAGGCGGGGTATTTCTTGGTGAAGGGCACCCCAAGTCCCACCATCATCAACCCTGGCAGGGCAATCTGAAAAACGAGGGCCGTCCACACACCCCGCCCCAGGGAAAACAGGGCGGGAATCAAGGCGACCACAAGGGCTGAGGCAAAAAGAGCGGCCCACGTCCAGGACATGTTCCGGTTGATATTCTTGAATATGTCGGTGCTCCACACGGCGGCAGGGGTGGTTTTTCGCGCGAAATACTCCGTGAAGTATTGGCCCCCGAACAGGGCGGGTACTACGGCCGGCAAGAGGAGGGCACCGTACAGAAAGGCCGTGGGGCACGACCGGAGGGCGTGGACCACGTCTCCCGGCAGGATCCAGAAACCGACCACGTTGGTCGAAAAATAGAGGAGATACCCTTTCTGCACGGGCGAGAGGCCCTCCTTCCTCTTTTCCCGGTACGCCAGGAACCCCAGAAGGAGGAGCGCCACGAGGCTGCCGGCGCGGAGAAAGGAGAGAGATAAGCCCACCGAGTTCAGCATGGCTATGTAGGCTGCATTGATGACGTGCGGCAATACGCCCGCTATGCGTTTCATGAGAGGAGCACCTCGTCTTGCAGGGTCGTGGCCGCTGCCACACGGCGCTGAAAAACCCGGTCGATAACGTAGTTCCGCAGCACCCTGGCGCTCCTCGTGAGCCGCGCAGTAACTTGAGCATCCTGACCTTCGGGCATATGACCGGTGAGGCGTCGGCGCAGGCGCATCTCCTGGTCGACCACCTCCTTGGCGATAGAGGCGTAAAAGGCGAGGTCCGAAGCCCGCAGGCCCATCGCGAAGCTAACGGCAAAGACCCTTCCCGCATCGATGTCTTCCTTCCTGAATGCACCCTTTTCCAGCGGCAGAAGCAAGTTCGCCTCGATAAGCTCCGAAACCTGCTCCGTCGTGAGGCCCGTGGCTTGCTGAAAGGCCCCCTGATCGACCTCCCTCCTTTCCGCGGAGGTGCCGAAAATCACTTCATCCAATTCCAGAAGATGGGTGATGTCCCTCCCTTCGCCCATCGACTCCAGCAGACACTTGATCTTACCCAAGGGAAACGAGTACGTTCCCTGCACCTTTTTGATGAGCTTCGCCCGCTCCACGGAAGCGGCATCGTAGTAGGCCATGTTTCGGCCGGTCCTCACCGGCTCGGGCAGCAGCCCCTGTGCGACGTAGTAAAGGATCGTCGATTTGGGAAGGCCCGTCGCTTCCATCAACTCTTTCATCCGCAGTCCATGTGTGCCTCGTCTCTCCATGCCGTTCCTCCGTTCGGTATGCATGCAGGTATCTGATGTTTATGATAGCATGTTTAGTGTAAAGTGTCAAGTATTACTTTACACTTATCGGCAAATGGCTAAATATCACTGAGAAGACTGTATCTTTGATGCTGTGGTAGCTATCCTGGGCTATAGCGTTCCGCAAAATAAAGTAACGTTTGCCCCGGCGTAATCTTTTCCTAAAGCAAAAGCCTATCGTAGCGAAGGAAAAGATGGAGCCGGTCGGTAACGGGAATGAATTCTGCGGAACGCTGTATCCTGGGCTAACGGAAGTCCTGCTGACTTGTGCGCATCGAAATTCGGAATAGGACCGCAACCGGCAAAAAGGGACGACGTTGGAGGAGGAGGGGTGATCGAAGTCAGCCCTCCTCCTCGGGCTTTTTACTGCGAGGTCTCTATTCCGAAGATATTCTCCCCGGCCATCTCGTCGACGCCCGAGTTATCCCAGTGGTCGGTCACACTGAAGAAGTAATACTTGCCTCCTATCTGCTTTACCACAAAGACACCGTCATGAGTGCCGTCAGACATTGCCGCAGTATACTTTACCAAGCCCGGTGAAGGCTGGGAGACCATGTTCAACGTTGCACCGGTGCCGGCACCCTGCACCAGGGTCCCATTGTCCAGATCGGTGAACGACGTGCCGTTTATGGCGGTGCCGTTGGCTGTTGCCTCGACGGGGGCCGCAACCGGGGCCGAATAGGGGGAACCCCCACTCACCAAATCCCTGACGGACAGGAAATTCCATCCAGCGAAGGTCCTGCCGTTTTGAAGGAAATCAGTGAAATTGACTGAGGTAGATGCGTCCGCCCCGACCATGCTGCCCTGCCCCCTCGGGAGGTCGATGAAGAAAAGGCCGGATGGGGTAAAGGCGACGTTCAGGGTGCGCCCCAGCGAATCAACGCCGCTTATCACTCCGTCGCTGCACGTAGCACCCGTCATCGTAAAAGAGGCCTGTGAAGTGCCGCTCAGGAGGTAGGGCTGGACCGCCATGCCGTAGGAGCCGCCTGAGACGGTTATTTGGGCGGTCCCGTAAGCAGGGCCGATTGAAGTACCGTTAGGGCATGCAGCGCCCTGCGTTGGGTCGTCACCGGAGCACCAACCCGCGGGCGGCACCAGTACCCAGTTGAATGAATCGCTCGTTATCGGACACGTGCCTTGCGCTATTGCCATGACCGGAGGGTTATTCGACCCGAAATAAAGGTTGTTGTCCCCGTTGTTGAGTTGTGTGAACGGACCGGGCACGGCCATGACGACGGTGCCGGGTATTTCTATCTCGTATGCCGTCGTACCAACGGCCACACCGGGATCAGATGAGGCGGTGTAGGTAAGCTTCGTGAAACCCGTCGCTGTGCCTGCAAGGGCTGCCGCAGTGCCGCTGTATGTGTAATTGGTATGCTCGTTTGTGGCGGTGAATGTCTCCGCCCCGTTACTTGCTGTCGTGACCGACCACGTCCAGAAATCGCCGGCGGTCTGCGTGCCCACGTAATCGAGTGTCGTCGATGCCGATGTGCTGGTGCCTCCCCCGGCCCCGCCTCCGCCTCCGCCGCCTCCACATGATGCTAATAGCGCCGCAATAATGACCATCGCCGCACCAAATAGACACGTTTGGGATCGTCCTTTCATGGGCAGTCCTCCTTTTGAGAAATCATGATGAATGTACGCCGCCCTTCGTGACACTCGTCGCGGTTTCCCGCCTCCGATGTGAAACATCCCGGCTCTTCCGGGCCTGAATCAAGGCCCTACGTACATCCTGTATTATCGGAAATGTCTGGAGGATTGATAAGCTATGAAACTCTCATTCATCTTGGTGCGGCAGTCATAGCTGCTAACTAAAGGGGGCACAAAAGGCCCCTTTTCCACGCTCGACTCCTGTCATCTAGACCGTTTTCGCAGAATAAAGTGACGATTGCCCCGGCGTAATCTTTTCGTAAAGCGAAAGCCCAGCGTAGCGAAGGAAAAGATGGAGCCGGTCGGTAACGGGAATGAATTGAGCGGACCGCTCCACCTGTAAATACCCGTTCGCGCGTCGGTTTACTTCCGGGGGCGGGGCGGGTCGTAGATAGTCAAGACGAGCATGTCGGTGTTGCCCAGATTCCTAAAGTGAGTGTCTTTCCAGAAGAAAGACGCAATCGAATCTACTCGTCGAGCACTTTTCTGATCGTCTTCGCTATCTCCCTCTTCGTGAGGGGCTTCATGGCAAAGGCTTTGATGCCCGCCGCGTGCGCCTTGTCCGCATCGACCACATAGCTGAATCCCGTGCACATGATGATAGGCATGTCGGCCCTGATTGCCAAGATTTCTTTCGCAAGCTCGATGCCCGTCATCTCGGGCATGGTCTGGTCGGTAATGACGAGATCGAAGCTGGACGGGTCTCCTTTCAAGAGCGCAAGGGCCTGTCGGCCGTTCATCCGGGACGTGACCTCGTAGCCGAGTTCTGCCAGGACGTCCTCACCCATCTCCACGAGGGACTCTTCGTCGTCCACAAAGAGGATGCGCTCACATCCGGTAGGGATATCGTCTTCATGGACGGCAGCGGTTTCGGTTTCTCCTGTAAGCTTGGGGAGATATACGGTGAAGGTGGTGCCTCTGCCGGGTTCGGTCTCGACTGTAATATAGCCGTCGTGTTGCTTCACGATGCCGTGGACGACGGAAAGGCCGAGACCTGTGCCTTCCCCGAGCTTCTTCGTCGTAAAGAACGGATCGAAAATCTTGTCCATGATGTCGGCAGAGATGCCTGTGCCTGTGTCGCGGACGATAAGCTTCACGTAAAGGCCGGGTGCGATCCCCATAGGGTTTCCATCTGATGCCGAAACGCTGAAATCATTCAGATCGATGCCCAGACTTCCCCCCTTTTCCCGCATCGCATAGGCCGCGTTCGTGCACAGGTTCATCAGCACCTGCTGTATCTGGGTAGGATCTCCGAGTATCAGATCGGATTCGCTCATACTATTGACCTTAATGCTGATCGTTGTCGGCGTACTCGCCCGAATAAGCTTGACCGTCTCTCTGACGATGCTGCTCACGGCTAAGGGTTTCTTCACCTGCTCCGTCTTTCTGCTGAACGCGAGCATCTGTTGGACCAGCTCCCGGCCGCGGATGCTCGCCTCCATTATCCGCTCGACGCGGTGCGCATCCCGGCTTCCCTTTTCGATATGGCCCGACAGCAGTTCAGTGAAACCAACGATGGCGGCCAGGATGTTATTGAAGTCGTGAGCGATTCCCCCCGATAGCGTTCCGAGGGCCTCCATTTTCTGCGCCTGGCGGAGTTGGACTTCGAGCTTTTGCTGCTCGGAGACGTCACGGGCTGCCGCAAAGACACCGATCACCGAGCCTGTATCGTCGCGGTAGACAGAGGCATTATAGAGGACCGTGGTGATGTGTCCGAACCGGTGCCGAATCTCCAGGGGGTAGTCACGGACCAACCCTTCCTTGAAGACCATCTGGTAACCGGCCCGCGCCTTCTGGGGGTCGGTAAAGTAGTCGCAAAAGTCGGTCCCTATCAGCTCGTCACGGGAATAACCCGTGGCCTGCTCCGTCGCCGCGTTCACGTCGCTGATGCGGCCGTCCGGATTGATAGTGACGAGGGGGTCGATACTTGCTTCGATAAGGTTCCTGTTGTAGGCACTTGCCGCCGAAAGGGCTTTCTCCGCCTCCTTGCGCTCAATGATGTCCCGGAAAATGAGGACCACTCCGGCGATGTTGCCTTCTTTGTCCCGGATGGGCGCGCCACTGTCGTCGATGGGGATTTCCGTTCCATCCTTCTTCACGAGAAGGGTGTGGTTCGCGAGGCCTATGATCATCCCCTCCCGTAGTACTCTGGAAATGGGGTTTTCGACTTCCAGGCGCGTCTGCTCGTTGATAATATGGAAGATCTCTGTTATCGGCTGCTGCACGGCACTACCGAGCGTCCAGCCGGTCAGATCTTCAGCCACGGCGTTCATGAACACGACGCGGCCCGACGTGTCGGTGGCGATGACCGCATCGCCGATGCTCATGAGGGTGGTGGCCCACCGCTGCTCGCTCGCCTGTAAAGCGATTTCTGCCCTTTTTCGCTCGGTAATATCGATGTTGATCTCCATGACGGCTATGGGTGCGCCCGTCTCGTCACGCTGGAGTACCTGCCTGCTGAGGACAATAAGCTCGGACCCATCCTTCCTTGTGTGGATGAGCTCCCCCTCCCAACGGCCCTCCGTGGTCAGCGCCGCCATATGCTCATCGAAAGGCACGGGAAACCGCGTCTTAAGAAAGAGGTGGATAACATTCCCCTGGGCCTCCGCCTTTGTCCAGCCGTAGGCTTCCTCGGCTCCGCGACTCCAAAAGAGAATCCTGCTTTCCAGGTCTTTTACGATGATGGCCTCATGGGAAAGCTCGATCAAATCGGCCTGCCGCCGGATGGCCTCTGTCCTCTCCTGAACGCGCAGCTCCAGCTCGTCATGTGCTTTTTGGAGGGCAATCTGGGCCTTCTTGATGCCGGTGATATCCGCTCCCGTGGTGATGAAATACTCGCCGAAGGGGACGCTGGTAAAGCGAAAGTACTTGTCTACGGGGGGAGGGAAGTAGTCCTCGAAGGAATATGGAACACCCTCCGTCATAATCTTTTGCACGACCGCCATGTAGTGATCCGTTGCGCCTGGGTAGATCTCGTCGGCGGTTCTTCCTATGGTATCTTCGAGCGACTTCCTCTCCCAGGTCTTGAGCGCCGGTGGGTTGACGTCCACCACCCGCCAGGTCTTGATCTGACCTTTCTCATCGCGGACCAGCTTCCAGAAATGCACCTCCTCTGCCATATTCTCGAACAGGTTGCGGTACTTGGTCTCGCTTTCGCGCAACGCTTTTTCGGCCCGTTTACGTTCGGTGATATCGGTGAGAAAGGAGTAGTAGTACTGGGGTTTTCCATACATGTCGGCAACGAGGTGAACGAGCAGCTCGATCGGCACACGGCTGCCGTCCTTCCTGAGATACTCCTTCTCGTACCGCACCGGCTTTCCTGTGCGGTTCAGCTCCTCAAGCTTCTGACGCTCGGACTCTACCCATTCCGGCGGGGTGAGTGCAGTGGCCCAGTCGATTGACCTCAGCTCTTCGGCGCTGTAGCCGGTGAGCTGCTCGAACGCCTTATTGACGAGCCCCAGGCTCCCGTCCGGGTATCCGACGCCGAAAGGCTGGGACCCCAGTGCGATAATGTTTGCAAGAAACTCATGCTGTCGGTGGCCTTCGCGCACCGCCTCTTCGGCCCGCCTACGTTCCGTGATATCGCGAAAAACGAGCACCACGCCCGTGGTGTTGCCGTCGTCATCCCTTATGGGCGCGCCGCTGTCGTCGATGGGAACCTCCGTCTCGTTCTTCTTTACGAGGATGGTGTGGTTGGCGAGACCGACGACCATGCCCTCACGGAGCACCCTGGCTACGGGATTTTCCACCTCTTTGCGGGTCTGTTCGTTGATGATGTTGAAGATCTTCGCCACCGGCTTCATCGATGCATCACGGAATGTCCAGCCGGTCAGGCCCTCGGCCACGGGGTTCATAAAGGTGATTCTGCCTGCCTGATCAGTGGCGATGACCGCGTCGCCGATGCTCGCAAGGGTGGTGGCCAAACGCTGCTCGTGCTCCCGCCTTAACCGTTCGGTCCGCGCCTTGCGCAGCCGATCGGTCACGACGCTGATGAATACTCCGACAAAGCAGAAGATGGCGAGGGCTACCCCATCGCGGAGGTTCGCTATCGTGAGTGACCATGCAGGAGGAATAAATAAATAGTCCGCAGCGAGAGCTCCCAGGCCCGTAGCGGCCAGTCCGGGGCCGAGCCCCCAGATGAGCGCCGCGAGCATCAGGGCCGGGTAGAACGTGAGAAAAGGAGAAGTGGGACCGAGGGAATACTCGAGACCCCAGCGTATGGCGGCGGCAACGGCGACCAGGAGAACGGTGAGGCCATACGATACGAAGAGGGTCACGGCTCGATTTCTGTGAGTAGGGTCGTTCGGAGACATGACTATTTGCACCCTCTTATCGGAGATTATGAAGAGAAGGATGAGCAGCAGGGGCGAATGAGCCCGATCGCCCGGTTTCTCGACACGACTGTCCTTGTGGCTGCTCTCAAATCACGTATATTCTAATAGTTGCCGTTTCCCGTTGCAAACCGTCCGTGTGCCTTGCGGCCGTTTCAGGCCCGGGAGACTTTTCTCGGCGCATGGGGGAAAGCCGGGCCATGGCGCCGATTGCCGCCAGAAGGGCGCACGGTTGTCCGCCTATGCGCCCGCGCCGCGGCGGCGCGGCGCCGCATCACTGCCTTCCCTCACCGCGACCTTCTGGCCTTCAACCACCTGGCTGCTCAAGTTAAGCACGACCCGCTCGCCGGCCGCCACACCGGAGGAAAGTATGACAACGCCGCCGTTGTCCCGAGATATGCCGACGCTGCGCAGGTGCACGCAGCCGTCTGCTCCTACGACGGCCACCTGCGGCCCGGCGCTGCGAAAGAGCAGGGCCGCGGCCGGGACCTGGAGCAGCCCCTTCGCGGACAGCGTGAAAACGGCCTGCACGTACATGCCCGACACGAGGGCTCGGCTTGGATTAGGTACGTCGATCTCGATCCGGAAGGTCCGGGCCTGCGGATTGACGGCCTGTGCCGTGCGCACTATCCTGCCTTCTAATCTGCGGCCGGAGCGCTCACTTGTGACGATGGCGGCCGGCACGCCGACTTTCATCAGGTCGCCTGATGCAGCTTGCGGCACATCGACCCAGACCCGCATGGGGTCGTCCTTGACCATGCAATAAAGAGGCGCGGTCCCGCTCGAGCTGCCTGCGCTCACGAGATTGCCGATGTCGATGCGGCGCTCGATGATCGTCCCGTCGTACGGGGCGGTCACGCGCTTGAACCTTTCGAAAGCTGCAAACTGGTCGACGTCGGCCCGATCGAACGCGACTTGGGCCCGCGCGGACGCGAGACGCGCCGTTGCCGCGTCAAATTCAGCCTTCTTGTCCTCCCGCTCCTGCTCCGAGACCACACCCTTGGGCGCATCGTGCCAGCGCACATGCGTAGTGCGCGCGAACTCGGACTCGGTCTCCCGCACCTGAACATCCGCCTCCGCCGCCTTGAGCTTCGCCTGGGCGGCAACGAGCTGCGCGTCGAGCTCAGGGGTCTCGATCTCAGCCAGGACTTGGCCCTTCGACACACGGTCGCCGATGTCGACGTTCCATTTCGTCACATACCCGGTTACGCGGGCGTAAATCGTGCTTTCGTACCACGCGTGCGTCTCGCCGGGCAGGGTGAGGCTCGGATCGCCGGCGGCGGGCAGGACCGGGACCGCCTCGACTACCACCGGGGCAGCCGCGAGGGCGGCCGTCCGTCTGGCGAGGGAGCGCGCGGAGACGAGCCGCACTGCCTCGGCAGCGGCAAAGGCGGTCAGGAACAACAAAGCCACGACAATAACCAGGCGTTTCATGCTCCGGTCCGGGCGCGTGCGTCCGCGACCGTAGTGGTCATGTGATCGCATGAGGTTCTCCTTCATTGGGTATGATCAGGACCGCAACGACAGTATAAGGATGCCTTAAAGCAAATCCGACGATCTTCACTTCATCTCGTCTCCTCCCACCTTGTTCCTCCCATGGTGAAATGATCTCGGTTGTTCCGGGCACCCTGTCCTTCCCCACGACAATTTAAGCAATCTATGAATACCGAATTATTTACGATGATGGGGTGAGAGTTTTCTGAACCAACTCAAAGCATTGTGGAACAGACGTACCAGTCTCGAAACACTGATAAGCTTTAGTTTGAACCCCGCTCTTCCTTTCCTCCCGTGTTTGGCGGCCGTACGCCTCATGATCGGGTGATTGCGTGAGTGTCTCCTTCGATGACTTCCTTTAATGGGTCCTGCGGCCGGACGTGGCTTGCGGCGGTGTGGCATACGGCGGAGTGGCTTGCGGCGGCGTGGCTTGCGGCGGCGCAACAGCCGGTACATGGCCGGCACGAAGACAAGGGTGGCGAAGGTTGCGAAAATGAGCCCCCCGATGACGGCACGGGCAAGCGGGGCGTTCTGCTCGCCCCCCTCACCGATCCCCAAGGCCATCGGGACCATTCCGAAAATTATCGCGCCGGCCGTCATCAGCACGGCCCGAAGCCTTGTGTAGCCCGCGGCCGCAGCAGCAGTCGCCGCATCGGCGCCGACCGCCATACGTTGATTCGCGAAGGTCACCACCAGGATGCTGTTGGCCGTTGTGAGCCCTATACACATGAGGGTTCCCATGAGCGCCGGGACGCTCAGGTGGGTCTGCGTCAAGAACAGTATCCACATGACGCCGCCCAGAGCGAAGGGAACGGCCATGAGCACGATCAACGGATCGACCCAGCTCTGAAAGTTAATGACGAGGAAGAGATAGACGAGTACCACGGCAAGGGCAATGCCGCTGAACAGACCGGCATACCCCTCCCGCATGGTCTCCACCTGGCCGCCCAATGTAACCTCAATCGCTTTGGCCCCGTCCGGACGATCGGCGGCGATCACTTTGTCGATCGCGGCTGCCGCCGAATCGAGGTCCCTGCCTTGCACGTCGGCATGGACGTCGAAGACCGGCCGGATGTTGAGTTGCGATATGGCAAGGGGGACGGTGCGACGCCCGAAAGACGAGACATTCATGATGAGTTGGTGAGCGCCCTCGGGCCCCCCGGTCGTCACCGGCAGCACCCAAAGGTCCTGCGCGGTGGTAATCTTGTAAGTCGGCAGCTGCACGACGAGGGGATAGCTGACGCCGTCCTCGGGATCGACCCAGAAGTTCGGCGCCGTCTGGGCGCTCCCATTGGTACCGACCAGCACGTCATTCGCCGTTGTGCGCTGGTCCAAGCCCACTTTGCTCGCGAGGGCGCGGTCGACGTCTATGGATAGGGCAGGAGCGTCCGGTACCTGGAAAACGTGTGCATCGACGATGCCCGGCACCCGTCCGATATCGCGCGAGAGTTGAGTTGCCAATGCATAGGCCTCATCGTCGTTCGGCCCGGACACGCGGATGTCGATCGGCGCCGGTTGGCCGAAATTCAACACCTGATCGACGATATCGGCCGGCTGAAAGTAGAACTGCAGCCCCGGAAAGCGTGTGGGCAACTCCCGGCGCAGCTGGGCCACCAGCTCTGCCGTCGGGGTATGCCGCTTTTTCAGCGAAACGAGGATTTCGCCGTCCATGGGGCCCACCGTCGTCGAATGGCTCATGGCGATGTTCATGCCGCTGTAAGGCAAGCCGATATTGTCGAGCATGGTATCGATTCGCACAGAGCCGACGAGCTTACGGATGGCCGCCTCCACGTGCGCGAACTCATCCTGCGTTTGCTCGATACGCGTGCCCGCAGGGGCGCGCACGTGGAGCCGCATCTGGCCGGCATCCACCTGAGGAAAGAAATCGCGCCCGAGAATTGGAAAAAGCAGCAGCGAAGCGGCCATCAGGGCGAGGAAAACTGCCGCGGTTCTCCCGGGTCGTGAGAGGACCAACTCCAGGCGGGTGCGATAGGACTCACGGAACGTCTGGAAGTGGCGTTCGAACCGGCGCTGGACGGCAACGAAAGGTGCAGACCATCTCGCGGCGCGGGGGTGCAAGCCGTGTGAGGCCCCCGCCCCCCGCATTAAATACTTGAACAGGACCGGGACCATGGTGAAGGAAAGGCCGAGGCTTGCGAGCAACGCGATGCACACGGACAGGGACAGGGGCGAGAACAGATATTTAGCGGTACCCCGCAGCAAAAAGACCGGCACGAAAACGATGCAGATGCAGAGGGTCGACAAGAAAGTCGGCGCGCCCACCTCACGGGCGCCGTCCATGATGGCCCGCTCCAGGCCTTCGGCGAGCCTCACGTGGCGCTCTATATTCTCGATCACCACGGTGCCGTTATTGACCAGGATCCCGATCGCGAGCGCGAACCCGCCAAGGGTCATGGTGTTGAGTGTCTGCCCTCCGACGTACAACATCAGTACGGCAGTAACGATGGAAAGCGGGATCGCCGCGAGAATAATGAGCGCAAGACGCCAATTGCCGAGGAACAGCAGGATCATGAGGGCAGTCAACGCCGCCGCCATCATGCCGCCCATCTTGACACTGTTCAAGGCGGCCTTGACAAACAGCGACTGGTCGAAAAGGGCCTTCACCGAGACGCTTTTGGGAATCACTTTCTCGATTTCGGGCAGCACGTTGCGGATGCCGTCGATGACGGCGAGGGTCGACACGCCCCCCGTCTTACGGATGGTGATGAGCGCGCCGGGCCGGCCGTCAACGGCAACCGAGTTCGTCTGCACCTGGAACCCATCATGAACGTGCGCGATGTCGCGCATGAACACGGGGTGGCCATCGACGTACTTGATGGGGAAGGCATTGATCCGGTCGATCACGCCGGGGCTATTGTTCATTGTCAGGGTATAGTCCTTGGCGCCGATCTTGACGTCCCCTGAGGGAAGGATGACGTTCTGGCGTTCCAGGGCTTCGCTCACGTCCGCCAAAGACAGGCCGCGCGCGCTTAAGGATCGCTGGTCGAGGTCCGCCATGATCACACGGGGCTTTCCACCGTAAGGCTGGGGCACTTCGGCGCCGTGCACGATCGCGAGGTCCGGACGGATGATGTTCTGCCCGATGTCGTTCAGTGTGCTGTCCGGCAAGGACGTACTCGACAGGCTGAGCTGAATGATAGGCACGTCCGTGGCGTCATAACGCAGCACAAGCGGCGGCGTGATGTTGGGCGGCATATACTTCAGTACGGTGAGGGCGCTGCTCGCGAGCTGCGACACGGCTCGGCTCACATTTGCCCCCTCGTGCAGATAGATCTTCTCCACGCCCACACCCTGGTAGCTGGTGGCTTCGATGCGCGAAATGTCGTCGACAAGGGAGGCTAGCGAACGCTCATGAAGCGATAGAATGCGGTTCTGAATGTCCGGTGCGCTCATGCCGCTGTAGGTCCACACTACGCTGACCACCGGGATGTTGATCTCGGGGAAGATGTCGACCGGCATCCGGACCGCGGCCCCTAAGGCGAGCAGGCAGATCATGATGAGGACTGCAACGACGGTATAGGGATGCCTTAAAGCAAATCCGACGATCTTCACTTCATTTCGTTCTTCATCGCTTTCATTCCCAACAGTGCAGTCTTGCCGCTTTTACTCACCATGGCAAGGCCCTTTAGGGGGATTAGTAGATCGCCCCTCTCGGCCCGTCCTTGTCGCTTAGCTATTCAGGTCAGGCACTAACCGCTCCCCGTCTCGGCCCGTTGAAACTTCCTCTGTCTTGTTCGATTATCGGGGCTTGCTTCCCTCCATCCGGTCCGCGCGAGCCACTATCTTCCCTGTTGAAGCTCGCCATGGTCGTCGCTAATGCCGGTCCGCACGGGGCCTTTACGGGAGTATAATCCACGAACCGTGCTTGCGCCCGGATAGGGGGCCAAGCGCGTGGGAACGGGGTTCACCTACAGCCCTATCGCATGTGGGAATGAATTCCGTGGAACGCTTTAACTAGCAAAATATTGGCGCAGATGGTCGAGGGTCCGGCGGAACGCGTCGGCTGCATCATCTGCTCGCCACTCCCTCGAAGATTTTATGGTAAAGCCATGGCTGGCGGATGGATACTCAACGACTTCCAGCATGGCCTTGCCTTCACTCGTCTTAGCCGCATCAGCCAGCTTCCGTGCCGTCTCAATTACACAGCAATTCTTGTAGGTATCGCGACCTCCAGCGAACATGAGCGTTGGCACCCTGATTTTGGAGACAAATTCGGGTGCATCCGTAATGTAGTAGGTCGCCGGGTAGTAAACCACGACCGCTGACACCAATTCCGGCAGCCGCGTCGCATAGGTGAGGGAAGAGGCTCCGCCGAGCGAAAAACCCACTACCGCCACCTTGCCCGGCAGGGCGTGCGACGACTGTTGCGCGCCGGTAATGACAGCTTTTAGGAGGGCTTCGCCATCGCGGCGCTTTGTCCAGAAGTCCTTACCGTCCACAAGAACTGCGTAATAGCCTTGCGCGGCAAGGTCCTTTGCGACGTACTCGTAGCTGCCGGGACCCGTTTGTCCGGAAACCACAACGACCACTCGCCCTTTTCCGTCCGGCGGTACATATTCCTGCTGGGAAGGCTGAACTGCTTCCGCGTAAGCCACACTCAGACAGATAAACAGCATCGTTGCGATGACGCGACCAACTGTTCGCATGATAAGGCCTCCTCTGATAGCCTATTCTCCGATATTGTCAACAAACGGGCCCTTCATAATTATTACCATCAGAACCGGTCAGGTCAAGGGGGAATGAAGAATCCTCCTTTACGGGAAGCAGAAAATGCATTCGTTATTGATCTGCCGGAATTGCATAGGTCGAAATAACTTCTTGACTGCATTCATGACTGGGAATAAAATCAAGTCCGCTAATCCTGACAAGTGAATCTGGATGGCGCCGTCGCCCCAGCTAAAGGCAGAACGACATGGTGTCGTGGGCATGCCTCGGCGAATAGGGAGAGTGAAAAACGGCGGAGAGCGAAGGAGGGATAGCTATGGTCAGTGTAATGATTGCGCCAAACCGGTACATTCAGGGACCCGGGGTGCTTGAGGAGGCAGGGAAACATCTTGCCCACCTCGGCTCCAAGGT
>Ga0326728_10013641_pt1 | contig 17571 bp, 20 predicted proteins | sample MB3enrmetagenome_FD_207602 | JGI IMG/M metagenome (GOLD analysis project Ga0326728, IMG submission 207602) | Lab enriched peat soil microbial communities from McLean, Ithaca, NY, United States - MB31MN | ecosystem: Environmental > Terrestrial > Soil > Wetlands > Peat | place: USA: New York... | reverse complement strand
CAAGCTCTCCGAATTCAAATTCAGCCCGCAGAACTCACGCCTCGGCTTCCGCATCGACGGCGACTGGAAGGGCTCCCACTTTATCGGTTATAACGAGTTCGACTTCCTCGGCACCAGCGGTTCCAACGCCATCACCGTCACCAACGGAGCTTTCGTTCCACGCCTGCGCCTGTATTGGGTGGATGTTCGCAAGGACCAGTTTGAATTCCTGGCCGGCCAGAGTTGGAGCATGCTCACCCCCAACCGCAAGGGCATATCGGCCTTGCCCAGCGACCTGTTCTACAGTCAGGTCATCGACGTGAATTACGTGATCGGTCTGCCGTGGACCCGGCAGCCGGGCATGCGCTTCCTCTATCACCCCAGCAACCAGGTGACCTTCGGCGTCTCCTTCGAGAATCCCGACGCTTACATCGGCGGCTCGGGCGGCGGTCCCACCATCACGCTTCCCTCTGCCCTCTCGGGCCTCGCGGGTTCGCAGTTGGATAACGCGAGCAACGTGCAGACCACCCCGAACCTGCATCCGGACATCATCGCCAAGCTGGCGTTTGACCCGATTTCGCGCGTGCACTTTGAAATCGCCGGCATCGAGCGGACCTTCAAAACCTGGAATACCACCACCGGCCAGCCGGCATCCGGGAAATACTTCACCTCGGAGGGCGTCGGCGGTTCGTTCAACGCGAACCTCGAAGTGGCCAAGAACTTTCGTCTGATCACCAACAATATGTGGGGCCAAGGCATCGGCCGCTATTTCTTCGGGAACGCGCCGGACCTCATCGTGCGGTCGGACGCCAGCATCAGCCCCGTCCACGCGGGCGGTTTTGTAGAGGGCTTTGAAGCCGTCGTCCACAATACCCTGCTATACGCCTACTACAGCGGCATCTACGTCGGACGCGACGTGGCCCTCGACGCCAATGGGACCACCCTGATTGGTTATGGCTACCGGGGCGCGGCCAACAGCCAGAACAAGACCATACAGGAGGTCACTTTCGGATTCAACCAGACCCTCTGGAAGGATGCCAAATACGGGGCCCTCAACCTGATGGGGCAATACGAGTACCTCATGCGCAATCCGTGGTTCATCGCCGTGAACTCCCCCAAGGCCACTCACGACAACACCATCTACATAAACGTACGTTACACGCTGCCGGGCGGCCCGCCAGCGGCGAAATAGCTCCGTAACCAAATTGAAACAATGGAATGGGAGAATTTAGGTAAAGAAAGGGTGAGATTATGAGAACGGTTTCCTGGGCCCTCACGGGCCTCCTGGTAGTTGGGACAGCCCCGTTTGCGGCAGCGCAGAAAATCAATGCATGTGGCGCGTCGTTCCCCGCGCCAATCTACCAGAAGTGGTTCCTCGAATACGGCAAAGCGCACCAGGGCGTACAGATCAACTACGAAGCCAACGGTTCGGGCGGCGGCAAGAAGGGCGTAACCGATGGAACCGTGGATTTCGGCGCTTCCGACATGCCGATGACCGATAAGGAGCTCGCGGATGCCGCGGCGAAAGGGAGAAAACTCTTACACTTTCCCACCGTCATGGGCGCCGTGGTGCCCTCTTACAATATTCCTGGTGTCACCCAGGATCTCAAGTTCAGTCCGGAGGCGCTCGCCGGCATCTACCTGGGCACCATCAAGAAGTGGAATGATCCAGTCATAGCCAAGGACAACGCGGGCGTGAAACTCCCGGCGGAAGATATCGTGGTCGTGCACCGCACCGATGGCAGCGGCACTACCTTCGTGTGGACCGACTACCTGTCTAAGGTCAGCCCGGAGTGGAAGAGCAAAGTCGGAGCCAACAGTGCGGTGAGCTGGCCGGTGGGTTTGGGCGGTCCTCAGAACGCCGGTGTCATGGGCCTGGTGAAGCAGCAGCCCAACTCCATCGGATACGTGGAACTGCTCTATGCCAGTCAGAACAAGGTGCCCTATGGTATGGTGAAGAATTCGGCCGGCAAATTCATTAAGGGGAGTGTGGACTCGGTGACCGAGGCGGCGGCCGGCGCGGCGAAGGACATGCCCAAAGACTTCCGCGTTTCCATTACCAACGCCCCCGGCGCCAATTCCTATCCCATCTCGTCGTTCACCTGGCTGCTGGTGCCGGAGAAGATCTCCGACCCGGCCAAGGCCAAGGAGATCAAGGCGATGATCCGGTGGGTTTTGACCGATGGCCAGAAGGAATGCCCGGCTCTGGATTATGCGCCGCTGCCCAAGAATGTCGTCAGCATGGAGATGAAGCAGATCGACGCGGTTCAGTAGTCGCGATCGCTTGCCTGAAGCAGCATGGCTACACCAGCGGCCGTTCAAACGGCGAAAGTCAAAGCACCGGCACAAACGGGCGACATTGTCGCCCGTTTTGTTGTCCTGTTTTTTGCGGTCGTCCTCCTGGCTCTCGCGGTTCTTTTGGTTATTGAGCTGTTCATCGGCTCGGCGGCGGCTCGTCACAGCCTGGGATGGGGCTTTCTTACTTCCAGCAAGTGGAACCCGGTCAGCGAAGAGTTCGGTGCTTTGCCGTTCATTTATGGAACGGTGATTACTTCCTCCGTGGCATTGCTGCTCTCCATCCCTTTCGGGGTGGGCGCGGCCATCTTCCTCTCGGAACTTGCTCCGGCGGGTGTCTCCAACGCGCTCACCTTCGTCATCGAGCTTTTGGCCGCGATTCCCAGCGTGATCTATGGATTGCTGGCGATCTTCACCCTGGTTCCTCTGATGCGGACCACCATCGAGCCGGCCTTGAAAGCCGCGTTCGGATTCCTGCCTTTCTTTCAAGGTCCCGCGCTCGGAGTCGGCTACCTGACGGCCGGCCTGGTGCTGGCCATCATGACGATTCCGTTCATCATCTCGGTTTCCCGCGAATCGCTGCTGGCGGTGCCGCGCGATCAGCGCGAGGCGGCTCTGGCCCTGGGCGCCACCAAGTGGGAGACCACCTGGCAGATTGTCGTGCCCTATGCCAAGCTGGGCATCCTCGGGTCGATTTTCCTGGGACTGGCGCGCGCTCTGGGCGAAACCATGGCGGTCACCATGGTGATCGGAAACGACCCCCGGGTGCATGCTTCCCTCCTGGCTTCGGGGTATTCCATCGCCGCGGTGATTGCCAACGAGTTCGCCGAGGCCAATGGCACCATTCATCCGGCCGCGCTCATCGAGCTTGGCCTGGTGCTCTTCGGGGTGACCGTGGTCATCAACGCGTTCGCCCGCCTGATGATCATAGCTACCACCAAGAAGGGGTCCAAAAGGCCATGAGTCTTTCCCTCTGGCGCAAGATTGTCAACGCCGTCATGCTGACGCTCACCGGCGTCTGCACCGTCTTTACCATCTCCGTGCTGTTCATCATCTTAGGCTTGCTGCTCTATAAGGGCGGCAGCTCGTTGAACTGGGATTTCTTCACCAAGCTGCCGGTCCCCCCGGGCGAAACCGGCGGCGGTTTGGCCAATGCCATCGTGGGCAGCGCGCAGATCGTCGGTCTGGCCGCGCTCATCGGCATTCCGATTGGTTTCCTGGCCGGCGTCTATCTGTCGGAATACGAAGACAAGCAGTTTGCTTCCTTTGTCCGTTATGTGGCGGACCTGCTGAACGGCGTTCCCTCGATCATCGTCGGCATTCTCGCCTGGACCCTGGTGGTGCTTCCCATGAAGACCATGTCGGGGCTGGCCGGGTCGATCGCCCTCGCCGTGATGCTGATTCCGATCGTCACCCGGCAGACCGAACAGTTTCTGCGCGAGGTACCCCTCGCCCTCCGCGAAGGCGCGCTGGCCCTGGGCGCGAGCAAGTGGAGGACTATCGCCACCGTGGTGGTGCCCGCGGGAAGTAAGGGCATTTTGACCGGCATGATCCTGGGCGTGGCGCGCATCGCCGGCGAGTCGGCCCCCCTGCTGTTCACCGCCCTCAACAACCAGTACTGGGGCGGACTGCGCGAGCCCACCGCCTCCCTGCCGGTGATGATTTACAAGCTCGCAATCTCACCCTACGACGATTGGAACAGGCAGGCGTGGGCCGCCGGACTGGTGCTGATCGCGCTCGTCCTGGTCGCCAACATTTCGGCCCGCCTGGTTCTGGCGAAAGGGGTTTCGGTTCCACGCGGCTGACATTGAAGAACATATGAGTACCACATCGGATTTCCCCAAGCAGCCCAAAGAAGCACAGGGGCAGAAGGCGGCATCTTTGTCCAACCCCACTCCCACTCCCACTCCCACTCCCAATGCCAATACCACCGCCAAGCTGAGGGCCCTCAACGTAAACTTCTACTACGGCGCGTACCAAGCGCTGCACGACATTTCGCTCGACATGTATGCCAACCGGATCACCGCCCTCATCGGTCCTTCCGGCTGTGGCAAATCCACGTTCCTGCGCAATCTCAACCGCATCAACGATACCATCCGCAACTCCCACCTGGAAGGAAAGATCCTGCTGGACGACGAAGACGTCGCCGGCGTGGATGTCACCAGCCTGCGCCGGCGCGTCGGCATGGTGTTCCAGCGGCCCAACCCGTTCCCCAAATCCATCTTCGACAACATTGCCTATGGTCCGCGCATCAATGGCATGGCGAGCCGCGGGAATATGCGCGACAAAGTGGAGCAGAGCTTGCGGCGGGCGGCGCTGTGGGACGAGGTAAAGGACAAACTGCACGAATCGGCCTACGCGCTGTCCGGCGGCCAGCAGCAGCGCCTTTGCATCGCCCGCGCCCTGGCGGTCAATCCGGAGGTCCTGTTGATGGACGAGCCGTGTTCCGCGCTCGATCCTATCGCCACCGCCAAGATCGAAGAGCTGATGTTCGGTCTGAAGGACCAGTGCACCATGGTCATCGTGACCCACAACATGCAGCAGGCGGCCCGCGTGGCCGACTACACGGGCTTCTTTCTTCTGGGAAAGCTGATCGAGTACGATAAGACCGATGTCATCTTCAAGAACCCCTCGCAGCAAGCGACCGAAGACTACATCACGGGAAGATTTGGCTAAACCGCGGCCGGCTGCGGTGTCCCGCCAGTCCGGAAGGGAGAAATGATTCGTGCGGCATTTTACTACTGAACTCGAAGAACTGAACAACAAGCTGCTGGAGATGGCCGGGTTGGTGGAGTCGGCCATCAGCCGCAGCGTTCGCTCCCTGATCGATCAAGACAGGGAACTCGCCGAACAGGTGATTCGCGACGAGCCGAAAATCAACCGCATGGAGATGGAAATCGATGGCATGGCGACGCGCCTGCTCGCTCTCCGGCAGCCCGTCGCCAAAGATCTGCGTTTCCTGACCTCGGCGCTCAAGATCAACACCGACCTGGAGCGAATCGGCGATCTGGCCCAGCATATCGCCGAACGGTCGATCTCCCTGATGCACCATCCGCTGGTCAAGCCCATGGTCGACATCCCCAAGATGGCGTCCCTGGTTCAGTCCATGCTGCTCAGGTGCCTGGACGCCTTCGTCAACGGAGACGACACCTTGGCCCGCTCCGTGCTCCTGGCCGACGATGAAGTCGATCAGTTGCGCGACGCTGTTTACAACGAGTTGCTGGCGACGATGCAGCGCGATCCCGGCGTCGTCCCGGCCGCCATTGACCTGATCTTTATCGCCCGCAACCTGGAGCGCATCGGCGACCACTGCACCAATATCGCGGAGGACGTGGTATTTCTCATCAAGGGCGTCGACGTCCGACATCACGCCGAAGAAGCCGAAAAAGTCTGACTTCCCGGTCATTCCGCGAACAATAACTCCGGCTAACTGCTTGCGCCGGCGGGCAATGTGGTAGATACTACCTTCAGGATAGTTGTTCGATCGGGAAGGAGGCGCCCCACATGTTCCGGTCTGCCTTGGATTTGTTACGGCGCTTGGGCCGTTTGCTAATGTCGCTCGTTGAGCTGGACCCGGTGTATCGATCGGTGAGGTAACCTCAGGCGCTCATCGCCTTGGGCCGCTCCATGATCTCGAGAACCCGGCCCAGGAACCGGGACCGCCGAAAGGGTTTCTGCAGGAATTGGCGAGAATACCCGGGCAATGTGCCTTCGCTTGGAGCTTCAGCCCCGTCGGACAGAAAGAGCATGCGAACGCGGGGGCACATTTTCTGCAACCGCTCGGCCACTTCCAGCGCCTTCATACCCGCACCGCCCGTATCGATGACCGCGAGATCTACCGGCCGATGCTGCTCCCCGCAGCGATCGAGCGCCGCCTTGCTGGATGCAGTCATGACTACAAACCCGGCCTTCTCCAGAGTGGACGAGACTTTCTTCAGGACCGCTCCGCCACCATCGCCGACAACTACCGCAGTGCTTAGCGAATCGTCTGTGTCCATACTTCTAGCCTACCAGATGCGCGGCAGATGTTTCCATCCGGGCGATTTCTTCCGCGTAGTGCCGCAGGTCGCCGGGCGGCACGGTTACCAGGTCTTTTTCCATATCCTCGCCGGTCGCGACCAGGCGCAGCAGGTGCAGTTGGGCCAGGCGGGCGCACCACGGATCGTCCATCGCGCGGTTCATCTCGCGGCTCATGCGTTGCAGGTCGGCGTCAGCGAGGGCGATGGTCTTCTCCGTCCGCCCGCCGTCCTCATCCATCAGAACGAACTTCACGTCCACGGTGTCGGCCATCCGAATGGAAATGGCCGTCTGGAGCCACTTGAACATCACCTGGAACCTGCGGCCGAACGGATCGGGACCGGCCTCGAACTGGCGAAAACTGAGCATTTGAGCTTATCTTAAAACAGGAACCATGCTCACTGCCGAACTCATCGCGCCACGCGAATTCCGCCTGGCGCAGCTCACTATCCAAGACCCCGGTCCGGGGCAAGTCCAGGTGCGCCCCGATGCCGTGGGCATCTGCGGATCCGACCTGCACGCGTACGCGGAGGGCGGCGTCGGAGACACGCCCTGCCAATTCCCCATGGTATTGGGCCACGAGCCCGCGGGCACCGTGGTCAAAGCCGGTCCCGGCGTCACCGGCTGGGCTCCGGGAGACCGCGCCGCCCTGGAGCCGGCCATCTACTGCTACCACTGCGAATTCTGCCGCACCGGCCGCTACAACGTCTGCACCAACATCCGATTCCTCAGCCAGCCGGGCGATCCCGGCTTCTTCCGCGAACTGGTCAACCTTCCGGTGGCGAACCTGCTCCCCATTCCCGGCAATCTGCCGCTCGAACTCACCACTCTGTTCGAGCCCCTGGCGGTGGCCCTGCATTCCATGAAATTCGTCGACCCGAAGCCCGGCGAAACGGTGGCCGTATTCGGCGCCGGACCCATCGGACTGCTCACGGTGGCTGCGCTCAAAGCCGCCGGCGCCGGCCGCATCTGGGCCGTCGAGCCAGTGGCGCACCGCCGCGAGCTGGCCCGCCACATGGGCGCCGATGCGACCATCGACCCGAACGAGGTCGATGCTGCCGGCCAGATCCAGTCCGATACCGGCGCGAGGGGCGTGGACTGCGCGATCGATTGCGCGACCAGGCAGGACACCACCAATCAGGCCATCCGCGCCGCGCGCCGCGCCGGCCGCGTGGTCATCACCGGAATCCATTCCGAAGCGATGGTGCCGTTCGAGGTCTCGCCCATGCGGCGCAAGGAGCTGGCTATCTTCACCGTGCGCCGCTCCAACCAGGAATCGGAAGCCGCGCTCGAAATGCTGGCCGAGCGCAGCTCCTGGTTCGCCCCGCTGATCACCCATACCCGGCCGCTGGACTCCATCGCGGAAGCTTTCCGCATCGTCGAGCGCTACGCCGACGGGGTCGGCAAGATGGTAATCACTCAGGCGCGCTCCCGGTAAAAACAGGTCAGGTCGAGCACCGGCGGCGTGTGTCCCAGAGCCCGCAGGAAGCCCGCCACCTGCCCGCGGTGATGCGTCCCGTGATTCACCACGTGCAGCACCAACTGCCAAAGCGGTTGGTTCCAGCTCCGGCCGGCCCTGTCGATGTAGGCCACGTCGCCGAGCGCCATCGCGTCGGTGAGCTCGCCCGCCCATTTTTGCCAGCTATCCAGTACCGCCGGCCATGCACTCTCGAGAGCCGCCAGGCTGCGGTCGGCATCGCTGACGAATCCCGGATCGGGCGCGCCCGCCAGTCGCGAGAGCCATAGGCGGTCCGCGGCGAATACGTGCACCAGCGTCTCCAATATGCTCCGGTCCGCGGTACGGAAGTCGTGATTCAAACCTTCGGGCGAGAGCCGCGATGCGGCTGCGACCAGCCTCAGGCTGGCCCAAGCGGTGTAATCGATATGCAAGCGCAAAACCGCGGCGGAAACGGACATGCATCGATTATCTCCCGCCCCCCTGGCTGCCAGCGCCATCTACGGCGCCGGCTCCACGTGAACCAGCACGTCGGCCACCCAATCCAGCTTCTCCAGGATGCGCGTGCGGACATTGTGCGCGATCTCGTGCGATTGCCGGACGGTCATGTCGGGATCCAGCTCCAGGTGCAGGTCCACGTGATACTTCAGCCCGGTCTTGCGCGCATAGCACTTCTCCACTCCGCGGGCGCCCGGCACGCCGGCCGCGGCTTCCCGAATCTGGTTCATGAGGCTTTCCTCCGGCATGGTGTCCATGAGATGCATGGCGGTCGAGTGCGCCACCCGCACTCCCGTCAGCACCACCACCAGCCCCACTATGAATCCGCCGTAGCGGTCGGCATCGGGAAAGCGGTGCGGGTCCCACAGCGCCAGCCCCACCGCGATCAGCGCCGCACCCGCCGAGAGGGTGTCCATGGCGTCGTTCCACGCGTCGGCAATCAGCGCGTCGCTTTGGAGCTTGCGGCCGTAGCGGAACTTCGCAATGGCCAGACCGCATTTGGCCGTCAGCGAAATCAGCACGGGCCACAGCACAAAGGATGCCAGCGGCGAATGCGGCTGCCCCAGCCGTTCGATCGAAACGTAAGAGATCAGGGTGCCGCCCGCGGTCAGAGCCAGCCCGATGAGCAGGCCCGCCAGAGTTTCCGCCCGGCCGTGTCCATAGGGATGCTCCGCGTCCGCGGGCTTGGCCGCCACGATGAGGCCGAGCAGAACCAGGCCCGACGCCAGAACGTCGCCCGCCGATTCCAACCCGTCGGCGAACACCGCCGTGGAATGGCCGGCGAGACCCGCCAGGATCTTGATGACAGCCAGCGCTGCGCTGACCACCATCCCGCCAACGGCCACGCGCTGCCCGGTAGCACAGGCATTCGTGCCTGTGTTGCTTTTCATGCCGGCACCATCAACCCCAACACAGCCAGGAATGGCTGTGCCACTCAGCCAAGAATGGCTGTGCCACTCACGCCCGCGCGGGATCGATCTTTTCCGTATCCACACCCAAGTCGGCGAACGCCGCCTTAGCCTTCTGCGGGTCAAACTTCCCGTCGCGCGCGAGCCGCGACAGGGCCGCCGCCGCGATGGATTCCGCGTTCACCTCGAAGTGCCGCCGCAGGTGCTCGCGGTTGTCGCTGCGCCCGAACCCGTCCGTCCCCAGCGTCTCCATGCGCCCCGGCAGCCAGGGCGCAACCTGGTCGGCCACCACCTTCATGTAATCGGTGGCCGCCACGATGGGTCCTTCCGCGCCCTCGAGCGCCTCCACCACATAGGGCTTGCGTGCCGGCAATTCCGGATGCAGCCGGTTCCAGCGTTCCGTCTCCAGCGCCTGGCGGCGCAGTTCGTTGTAGCTGGTGGCGCTCCACACATCCGCCCCCACGGCGTACCGGTCCGCCAGAATCTGCCCGGCGCGCAACGCTTCGTTCAGAATCGGGCCGCTGCCGAAGAGTTGTACGGCCGCCTTGCCTTCCGCGGCCTTGAAGCGATACAGGCCCTTCAGAACTCCCTGGGGATCGAGCCCCTGGGGCATGGCGGGCATCGGGTAGTTCTCGTTATACAGCGTCAGGTAATAGAAACGGTCTTCCATCTCCTGGTACATGCGGCGGATTCCGTCCTGCACGATGATGGCGATCTCGTAGGCGAACGCCGGATCGTAGGCCGCACACGTGGGCACGGTGCTCGCGAGCACCAGGCTATGGCCGTCCTGGTGCTGCAAACCTTCGCCCGCGAGCGTCGTGCGCCCCGCCGTGCCGCCGCACAGAAAGCCCTTGCCGCGCGCGTCGGCAAACGCCCAGATCAAATCGCCCACGCGCTGGAAACCGAACATGGAGTAATAAATGAAGAACGGGATCATGCGCACGCCGTAGTTCACGTAAGAGGCGCCGGCGGCTGTGAAAGAAGCCATGGAGCCGGCTTCGGTAATTCCCTCCTCCAGAATCTGCCCGTCCTTGGATTCCTTGTAGTACAGGAACATCTCCGCGTCGTGCGGTTTGTAAAGCTGCCCCTGGCTGGCATAGATTCCGAACTGGCGGAACAGCGACTCCATGCCGAACGTCCGCGCCTCGTCGGGAATGATGGGCACGATGCGCTTGCCCAGTTCCGGGTGCTTCATGAGCAGGGTCAGCACGCGCACGAAGGCCATGGTGCTGGACACTTCGCGCCCCGCCGAGCCATCCAGCGACTCTTTCAAATAATCGAGGGGCGGCGCTTCGATGTGCGCGCCCGGCGCGCAGCGCTTCGGCAGGTATCCGCCCAGCACCCGCCGCCGCTCGTGCAGGTACGCCATCTCCGGGCTGTCGGCCGGCGGGCGGTAAAATGCGGCATTGCGCGCCGCTTCCTCGGGAATGGGAATCTCGAAGCGCGAGCGGAAATGGGCAATCTCCTGCTCGTTGAGCTTCTTCTGCTGGTGGGTGATGTTGCGGCCTTCGCCCGCCTCGCCCAGCCCGTAACCCTTGATGGTGTGCGCCAGAATCAGGGTCGGCCCGTCCTTATTCTCGACCGCCTGCTTGTAGGCGTTGTAAACCTTGCGGGGATCGTGGCCGCCGCGGCGCAGGCGATACAGTTCGTCGTCGCTCAGGTGCGAGACCAGGTCCAGCAGTTCCGGATACCTCCCGAAAAAGTGCTGGCGGACAAAGGCGCCATCCTTGGTGACGTAGCTCTGATGCTCGCCGTCGACGATCTCGCCCATGCGGCGCTGCAGCAGCCCGGTGTGATCGCGCTCGAGCAGCGAGTCCCAATCCGAACCCCAGATCACCTTGATCACGTTCCAGCCGGCGCCGCGGAACGCGGCTTCCAGCTCCTGGATCACCTTGCCGTTGCCGCGCACCGGTCCGTCCAGCCGCTGCAGATTGCAGTTGATCACGAAGATCAGGTTGTCGAGCCTCTCGCGCGATGCCAGGGTGAGCGATCCCATGGATTCCGGCTCGTCCATCTCGCCATCGCCCAGGAATGCCCAGATGTGCCGCTCCGTCCGCGGCAGCAGCCCGCGATTCTCCAGATAGCGCATGAAGCGCGCCTGGTAGATGGCGTTGATCGGACCCAATCCCATGCTGACGGTGGGAAAACTCCAGAAATCCGGCATCAGCCAGGGATGCGGGTAGCTCGAAAGCCCCGGCTGATCGCGCAGCTCATGACGGAAATTCTTCAGGTGCTCTTCGTTCAGCCGGCCTTCCAGAAATGCGCGCGCATACACTCCGGGCGAGGCATGGCCCTGAAAGTAAATCAGGTCGCCCGGCTGGTCTCCGTATCGCGCATGAAAGAAGTGATTAAATCCCACCTCCAGCAGCGTGGCCAGCGACGCATAGGTGGAAATGTGGCCGCCGATCCCGTGGTCGTATTTGTTCTGCCGCACGACCATGGCCATGGCGTTCCATCGCAGCAAGCTTTTGATGCGCCGCTCGAGGGCGCGATCGCCCGGGTACGGAACTTCATCTTCCGGCCGGATGGTGTTGATGTACGGCGTATTGAGGTGAATGGGCAGGTCCACGCCATTGGCCCGCGCGCGCTCTCCCAAACGCTCCAGCAGGTAGGCCGCGCGATCGGGTCCCGCCTGGTCGATAATCTGATCGAGCGCTTCCACCCACTCCTCGGTCTCCCGTGGATTCAGGTCCACAACTCTCTCGTTCAGTTTCTGATGCATTTATACTCCTATTATAAGGGACCCTTGATGCTCACCCGCCGAACCTTCCTGGCTGCTACGCCTTTAACCTTCGCTCTTGGTGCGTCCACACCCACTCCGTACGGCGCCGTGCCCAGCGCCCGCCAACTGCGCTGGCACGCGCTCGAAACCACCGCCTTCCTGCACTTCACGGTGAACACGTTCACCGACAAGGAATGGGGCTACGGCGACGAAAACCCCAACCTCTTCAACCCCACTGCCTTCGACCCCGATGCCATCGCCGAGGCACTCGCCGCGGCCGGAATGCGCGGCGTCATTCTCACCTGCAAACATCATGACGGCTTCTGTCTCTGGCCCACCGCCACTACGGATCACTCGGTGCGCCACAGTTCGTGGCGCGGCGGAAAAGGCGACGTGGTGCGCGATCTTTCCCAGGCCGCGCGCCGCCACAATCTCCTCTTCGGCGTCTACCTGTCGCCCTGGGACCGCAACAGCGCGCATTACGCAACGCCCCAGTACGTTTCCATGTACGGCGCGCAGCTTACCGAACTGCTCACCCGGTACGGCCCCATTTTCGAGGTCTGGCACGACGGCGCCAACGGCGGCGACGGCTATTACGGCGGCGCGCGCGTAAAGCGCACCATCGACAAGCGCACCTACTACGATTGGCCCAAAACCTGGGACCTGGTGCGCAAGCTCCAGCCGCAGGCCGTGATCTTCAGCGACGTCGGCCCCGACGTCCGCTGGGTGGGCAACGAGCGCGGCATCGCCGGAGATCCCTGCTGGGCGACCTTCGATCCCGTGGGCGCCGACGGCGGACCGGCTTCTCCCGGCGATGTGCGCGAGAAAGAATCGCCCACCGGCCATCGCCACGGCTCGCACTGGCTGCCAGCGGAGTGCGATGTTTCCATCCGTCCGGGCTGGTTCTGGCACGAAAAAGAGAACGCGCGCGTGAAGACGCCGGCGCAGTTGATCGACCTCTACTACCAGTCGGTGGGCCGCGGCGCGAACCTGCTGCTGAACGTCCCGCCCAATCGCGACGGCCTGCTGAGCGCGGAGGATGTGGCGTCGCTCAAAGCGTTCGGAGATTACCGGCGGGCGACGTTCTCGAAACCCGTGGCGGCGGCGCCGAAGGGCAGCCCCACAGCCCTGGATTTCGAGCATCCGGTCACCTTCAACGTGATCCGTGTCGCCGAGGATATCCGCTACGGACAGCGGATCGATTCGGTTGCCATCGAGAGCTGGAGGGCCGGTACCTGGGAGCAGATTGCCGCCGCTACCAGCATCGGCCCGCACCGCGTGATTCGCCTGGATCGTCCGGTCACCGCCGCGCGCCTGCGGGTGAATGTGACGGCTTCGGTTGCGCCGCCGCTCGTGAGCGAGTTCGCCTTGTTCGCGGAAGCGAAGGGCTAAGGGGGCCAGGGGCCAGCAGGGCCGGGGGCCAGTGAAGGAGCGGCGCTTCGCGCCGGGCTTTTTTGGGTCTTCTCCGAGCTTGGGGTGCCCCCGCTGGCAGAGACCGCGGAGAAAGACTCTCGGGGGGCGGTCAGGAGGGATGGGATCGGAGGGAAGCGTCGGCCCCTGCGGCCCTTTGGAGGTAGGGGCACTTCTGGCTGATGAAGCCGACGCGGCGGCAATGGGGGCACTCTGCGGGGTCGGTGGGGTGAGACTCGGGGTCTGAGGGCGTTTCGGGGAACGAAGCCAATTTTGGAGTTTCGGGTTTAGTTTCAGATGCTTGCGGAGGCGGTTCGGGGGAGACACTGGCAGGAATGCCGGTGCCACTTGCAGCGAGGGGCGGGCGCTGGGACTTGAGGCGCTCGAGGCGATCGAGGCCGCGGTGGAAGGAACGCTCGGCGGAATTCATGCGGGTCTGGAGGCGGACGAACTTGTGGCTGGCGTTGCTGAAGATGTGGCCGAGGGGAGCGGACTGATCGAGGTCGGGCGTGTTGGCCAGTTCGTGTTGGACGAGTTGGGCTTCGAGGACACGGAAACGGCGCATGAGGCAGACGGCGTAAATGACGCAGTCGAGGGTGTCGCGCTCATCGGGGGTGATGGGCTGGTGGTGTTCGTAATACTCGGCGCGGAGGGTTTCGAGGGCCGCGGGATCTTCACCGGGGAGCAGGATGGATTGGGCGTCGATGCCGGATTGGAGGGCGTTGAAGCGGGAGCGGGCCTTGCCCTCGGCGGAGCGCGGGCCGGTGGAGCGTTGGGCGTTGAGGCGGTTGGCCTCGATTTGCTTGTCGGTTGCCATGGCGTAGACCTTTCGAGCAAAAAAAAGCCCCTCGGCTAGAGGCCGAGAGGCTGGCGGGGGCGTGATTTACTCCCCTAATTCAGTTGTAGCATGCGGGTTTGGGGCAAAGGCGCGCGCGGAGCGATAAGTTGTTTAGAATCAGTGAAAAATAAAGGGTGAGGAGTGGTGAATGGGATTTGGGGAGGTAGCGCGCCGGCGAGGTTCTGAGGGGAGGAAGGTGAGGGTTGAGGCATTGCAGGGGTACGCTCGCCACTCCATCTGTATTGTGGCGGCGCGTTAAACGGCTCAACGTAGTTCGAGTAGCTGCTCCACAGTCACCCCTGCGTCGTTCAGGATCCGCCGCAGAGTTCCCAGACGAACGTGCTTATGGTCCGGGACGAGGACACGGGCGTAGGGGCTGCCGCGCCGAAGTACGATGTGGCTCCCCTTCTGGCGGTTAATGACAAACCCGACTCTCAGAAGCACCTGCACTAGTTCCTGGCCGGAAATGTCCGTCGGCAGCTTTACGGGTGGATGCCGGTCGTGAGCTCGAAGTATTCTTTTCCCGCTTCAGTAGGGACCGGGTCGCCGGCGGCGATGCAGTCCTCGACGTAGAGGTCCGCCGCTTCGCGGATATTCCTCAGGGCCTCGTCACGAGAGTCGCCCTGGGATACGCAGCCGGGAAGTGCCGGCACGGTGGCTACGTACCCGCCATCCGCTTCCCGCTCCAGGATCACTGTATAGCGCATGGATTATGGCCTTCGATCTTGATCATAACAGCCTGTGCGACGCACACTTTCGCCTGCCGTCCTCCGAACTATGCGGTGCGCTCATCAGGGATGATTGGGTCAGTAAGGCGTCCCGCAAGAATAACTTGGTCCGAAGCCGCGATCTCACCGCGGAGCAACGGAGACGCGGGGATCAGCGCGAAGGAACACCGTGAGAAAAAGCCAAGACGATTGCGGCGGATGGCGGGCGTTTCCCATGCCGCCATTGGAGAACGCGGAGCGAGCGGAGAAAACTCCATTCCGGATCGGGATGCGTTCCCGTTAACAGCAAACCGATCAAGTTATTTGTGCGTGGGTCCTTAATCTTCACCCGGCTTATCAATGCCGAGGACGCGGATGAGGTCCGGTGGATCGAGGGAGAAAAAGATCCGCCACTTGCCGACCCGCAGACGCAGTTCACCGGGCCGGTCTTTGAGGGACTTCACATCGCCGTGGCCGGTTGCGGCGAAACGTACCAGGGCGGCGTCGATCCGTGCCTGGACGACGCGATCAAGCCGCGCCAGGTCGCGCAGTGCAGCAGGGCGGAAAACAACGCGCCGGATCACAGCCCGAGCCGGCGCCGAACTTCTTCCAAAGGGATATCGTCGCCGGGTTCCGTGCGGGCCAGATCCAGCTTGGCTGCGGTTTCGGCATCGACGATTTCCTGCTCACCCAGTTCCGCAAGGAAAGAGATGGCCACCTGTACCTCAGTGTCCGGCAGGGCATCCACGAGGGATTGAAGGCGCTCGCGATCCGTCGACATGCTTGAATTATAGCTTCACAGGGAAGCAACCACTTCGGACTCAAATGTCAAGCCTTCCTTGGGGAGCGCGCGCGACCCCGACATTCGCCGGGGAACTCATGTGCTTGGGGGTGGTTGGCGGCGTTTCAGGCAGCCGTCACAAAGACTCGTCCCGGGCGACGGGTCCGTGACCTGTTGTGGATGACAATCTCGACGTCCTGGTTGAGCGCGGTGAGGAACCGCATCAAGCGCTCCACGGAGAAGCCTTCCAACCGGAATTTTGAGAGTGCCGACACCTTGGGCTGGTTGACCCCTAACTGTTTGGCAGCTTCTACCTGTGATAGCCCGCGCCGCCGCAGAATGTCATTGATGACTACGGCCAGGCGGACCTTCGTTTGCCGTTCGTCCGCGTCGGCAAAGCCGAGGTCGGCGAATACATTCCCCGAACTCCTCACGATTCGTCCGCTAGGTTCCGCGGCTGGTTTCACCATGTCGGTCCTCAAACGGCTCGGGAAATGCCAGCAAGTCCCGTTTGGAAAAACCCACCCAAAGCGACAGTTGTTCACCGGGAGCCGGTCTCAGGTGGACTCATCCCAGTTTTAGGATACGCCTGCCGGTGATCAATCACACTTCCTCGGGCCGATGCTTGCGGGCGAGTGTCCGATCATTACTTGTTTCCGGAGCGTGCCTGGGTGCGGGGCCTGAGTTGAACGGCGTTTATCGGGAGGAATCGTGCCCAATTTCGTGAGGGTGGTGCGCCTATCCGTCGTTGGCGTATACTAGGGAAGTGAGTGAGACGATCGCGGTCGTGGAGACTGAAGAATTCCTGGCCGACGTGAAACACGTGCTTTCGGAAGATGAGCATGACGACCTGATCTTGTATGTCGCACTGCATCCCGAGGCGGGCGATTTGATTCCGGAGACAGGCGGATTGCGGAAACTCCGGTGGACCGCGAAGGGTAAGGGCAAGCGCGGTGGTTCTCGGGTGATTTACTACTTTCACAACGTCGAGGTTCCTTTGTTCCTGATGGCGATTTTCTCGAAGAATATCCAAGTCGATTTGTCGATGCGGCAGAAGGCGGCTCTAACGAAGCAACTGCGCGCGCTGAAATCGGACTGGAAGGAGAAGAAACTGAAATGAAACGAGCCAGCCGGAAGAAGCCGCCAGAAGAGAGTTTGTTGGGGAACAAATTGTTGCGAAGCGCACAGCAGGCGCGCGATTGGGTGCAGGGCAAGCCGGTCCGTGTGCGGGTCACCTACGTCCCTGTTCCGCAGGTGGACGTGCGAGAATTGCGCGCCAGGATGGGGTTGAGCCAAACGCAGTTTGCCGCCCGGTTCGGTTTCTCGCTGGATTCGATCCAAAACTGGGAACAGGGCCACCGGCAACCGGAAGGGCCTGCGCGGGTCCTGCTTCTGGTCATTGCAAAGAACCCCAAGGCGGTCGAAGAGGCCCTTGGTTCGTCATGAGTCATTGCGGCGGGTTCAGGTCGGTGCGAAGGGTGACGGGAGGGATCGATCCCTGTAGGCTTCCCATATCGCGACTTCCGGGCATCCGGCCACTTCCGGGAAAACAACGCTGACAGCTACTTGCGCGGCTCGACGATCGGAAATTGGATGTCGAAGTCGTCGAACAATCCGAACATCTGAGTCACGCAGGCCGCGTCGCCGCTCACCATCGCAGCGCCGGCCTGGATCGCCTCCGCCATCGACCGCTGCCCCAGGACGACGGTCTCGAACACGGCGCGCGGCATGGCGACCGTCGCATCGGCGGGCGGGGCGTCCTTGCCCATCACGGCCGTCAGCGCCCCATGCGAAAGCGCTGACGCCGCTCCGGCTCGCGGTCCCATTGCGCCGTTACGCAGTCGCCTGTGCCTCGAATTTCCAAGCCCCCGTTTGCCCCGCTGTTGAACGACAATATCCTGGAGGAGCACGCAATTCATGTCATCTGTCGATCGACGCCGATTTCTCTACTGGACGGCTT
>Ga0326728_10013640_pt1 | contig 17571 bp, 7 predicted proteins | sample MB3enrmetagenome_FD_207602 | JGI IMG/M metagenome (GOLD analysis project Ga0326728, IMG submission 207602) | Lab enriched peat soil microbial communities from McLean, Ithaca, NY, United States - MB31MN | ecosystem: Environmental > Terrestrial > Soil > Wetlands > Peat | place: USA: New York... | reverse complement strand
GACGACTGGATCGCCTTGGCTATCCAGCGCGCCCAATTAGGCCCATTGGAGCGGGCGACCCAAAAATCAAAGCAGCCCCGTCGGGACAGAAAAGCCCGACAAAGGTGAGATGCGCCCCGGTTCCTCACTATATCACATTCTGGGTTGACCATGGGGGCGGGATGGGGCAAACTCCTGGCATGGCGCGAAAGCTCGACTGCAATATCCCGGCGCCATTTACCATTTGATGAGCCGGGGTGACCGCCGGGAACCGGTTTTCCTGGAGGATGCTGACCGGCGCTTGTTTCTCTCCACCCTGGGCGAGGCCTGTGCCAAGACGGACTGGCAGGTTCATGCCTGGTGTCTGATGGACAATCATTTCCATCTGGTGGTGGAAACACCCCAGGCCAATCTGGCGGCAGGCATGAAATGGCTTTGGGGAACCTACACCGCGCGCTTCAACCGCCAACACCGGCTCTTTGGACATCTGTTCAGTGGACGTTACAAGTCGTTGCCTGTGGACCACAGCGGCAACGACTACTTAAGGGAACTTTTGCGGCAGGCCAGCCAGCAAATGGGGGCGCATCATTACGGAGAGGAACGCAGAGAAAGCGCGGAGGACAAGGCGGCGCGGCTGGTGGCGGCGGGACTGAAAGCGGCGGGCTGGAAGGAATCCGATTTGGCAATGCGGCGCAAGGGCGATCCGGTGAAGCTGGACCTGGCGCGGAGATTGCGACGGGAAACAACCCTGCCGCTCAAATGGATTTGCGACCGGCTGGAGATGGGCTCATGGAAATCCATCAACCAGAGGCTTTATGAACAGAGACAAGCAAATGTTGAAATGTGAGGAACCGACCCCTTCACGCGACCCCTTCACCTTCACGTCTCGGTAGGGCGGCGCTGCTGCGCCGCCCAAGGGATCAGGGCAGAGCGGCAGGTCTGCCCGACCACGGACCCGTTCCGTTTCATGACAAAAGAATCGTCGTGTTGACGTGGCTTAAAAGATGCAATCAAACTACTCTCCCCGAAAACTTTGAAGTTCCTTGGAAAAGAGAATCTCCTTTAGTTTGTAAGCTGGCACGACTCCGCTTATGCCAAGATTGGGCGTAACGTATTGATTTGTGCTTACCGAGAGCGTTTTGATAAATTCTATGTCAGGGTAGCTTCCGCTCATCACGCCAGCCAACTTGAAACGAGGCCCCCCAAACACGAAACCCCCTTCACGCTCCATGCCAATTTGAAAAAACACCGGCGAACCACTGTTTCCTCCGTATGCATTTGCTTCCATCAGATAAAGATCGGTTTTACCAAAAACCCCATCGATTTTTTCATCGGTCATTAAAGCTACCTTCCCGAATCTTGTAATTGGAGTGTTACGCTTTTCACCTAAATGCTGGACAAACATGCCTGTAAAAAATACGTCCGAACCTTCATGGATTTCCAAATTCTTAAAATCCGCCTCGCTGGTTATAAACTCTGTTGGCAGGAGGAGGAAGTCATGAATTTTTCGGTTAGGAGCGACAGGCACAACTGCAATGTCGACTGTGGGATCATCATGGATGAATACATTCTTAATCGGCCCGCTGGTTAGAAGGGGCACTAGAACCATGTCGGATGTGCCGTCGAGACAGTTTAATCGGAGGAAGATAAGTGGAAGCCAAGCATTAATTGATGGTCTAAGAACGTGTTTAGCTGTCACTAAATAGGGAAAGATTCTATTGGTATCTTTAGCGGAATTCAGTCCGACAAGAAATCCGGTTCCGTCAGGCACGGCATTTGAAAGATTGGTCGGGTAATAAATGAAAGTCACGACCTTCTTTATATCCAATGGAATCGGTGAGGCTTGCATCGCAGTTGTCATTGAGAAAATGGCAAAAACAAGATTAGGAATCGTCTCGTAGATATTTTCATTAGCATTTGTGGTTAAATGTCCAAACGGATCGTCGCTGTGTTAAGTGTCTCGCCGAAAAGCAAATGAGTCCGGCGGAATGCCATATAATTGTCTTTTTATTTGTCAGTTCTTTTCACGGAGTCGTTGCTTCCTCCCCGTCCGGCCGCCAGGAGCGCAGGGCCAGGGCAAAGACCACGAAGGCGAGGAGCGCGCCCCCCAGAATCAGCAGGCGGGCGCGCATGGAGGCGGTCGCCCCAAGGGAAGCATTCAGCCCAATGCGCAGATCGGCCCGCGGTTCCACGGCCACGGCGCGCTGGAAGGTGAGCACGCGGCCTTGTTCGGGGATGCTGGCGCGGATGCCGGCGGGGTGGCTGACCGCCGCGTCCTGCTGCTGGATCAGTTTTTCCGCCAGGAGGGTATAGGCGGCGTTGTCGTCGGCGCTGTTGTTGTCAAGTATGTCTTTGGCGTCCTGCTGGGTGTAATTCAGCTCCGGGCGGCTGCGCAGATCGCGCAGTTTGCCGCCGACCGCCCCCGCGTCCCCGCCGGCGGCGGACTGGCGCTCGTTCAGCCCGATGAGGGCCTGCTGCAGCTTAATTCTGTGCAGTTGCACGCGGGCGTCCTCGTTGAAGGCGGCGTCGTGGGTGGACAGGCCGTAAGCCGCCTCAAAGGCGCGGCGGGCCTTCTGCGGATCGCCTTTCCCCAAATAATTGGTGGCCAGGTCGAAGAGCTGGTAGGCTTCCTCGGTGCGCGCCTGCCGCAGGCTGTATTCGGTCTGGAGATAGGCGCGCGGATCCAGCGCCGCCGCGGGGGACTTTGTTTCCTGCCGCACCAGTTGGAGGGAGCCGCTCTGCTGTTGGACCTGCCATTTGTCGCCCAGCGAAACGCGCCAGGTGATGTTTTCCAGGGGCAGGTCGAATTTGGGGGCGAGCAATTCCAAATTCAGCGAGCCGGTTCCCGCCGCCCCGGCATTGGTGGATTGGTAGAAGATTTCCACGCTCACCGGCTTGTCGCCGTGCGATTGCTGCTCCAGGGGGATGAGGATGTTGGTCTGTTCGCGCCACGGCCAGACGCCATGGTCGTTGACAAATGCAAACCAGAAACGGGCCTCCCTGGGCAGGGAGAAGCGAAGGAGGCGCATGTCGCCCGGCAGAATTTCGAGGCGGGCCTGCGTGAGCATGGCCCCGTCGTCGGAGGCGGCCGAGTTGAGGACGATGCTGTTGACATGCGCGGGCAGCGTCTTGGTGGCCTCATGGCGCTGGAGTTTCAACGGGAGCTGGAAGGCCTTGTCAAGCAGCCGGAAGGTGAGGCTGGCGGAAACGGCGGCCAGGTCCTTTTCCAGGTTGCGCGGAATGCTCTGCCATTCGGCCAGTTGCAGGGCGGCCGGCAACTGGTCCACCGTGACCTGCAGGCGGGGGTCGGATTGCACGGTGACGAATCCATTCTGCAAATTGACCTCGGCCGCCTGCACGCCCCACAAGGTCGTTTGCGCCGCCTGGGGGGGGATGGTGGTTTGGTAGGTGACTTGGAGCAGATACGGGCCGATGACGCGGCGGTTGAGTTTGACTTCCCATTCCTGCAATCCGTTGGTAATGGCGTTGGTCATCTTGAGGAAATCCTCCACCTGCTGGCCCTGGAAGCGGGCGCTTTCGGCGTTGGTGGGAAGGAAGACGCGCAGTTCTTTCAGGCCGGCATTCTTGATTTGATACAACAAATTGGCCGTAGTCTTGACTTGCGCTTCGCCGACGGCGGCGTGCTGCAGGCTGGTGACATCCACCCACGGGTCCACCTGTTCGATGTCCAGGGTGAGGGTGGACGGAACCTGCAACAGGCTGAACGCCAGCACGCCTTTGATGCGGATGCCCGATTTCTGGGGGTCCAGTTGCATGTAGCCTTCGTTGGTGGCGGCCTGCAGGCCCATCCCTTGTTCGGGGACAATCAGGAGGGTGCCGCGCTGCTTGTTGGCTTCGCGCAAAACCACTTGCGGAACCTTCCAACCCTTGGCGGACTTCACGCCGGTTCCGGCCAGGGTGATGGCAAATTCCTGGTGGCCGAGCGTTTTGCCGGAAAGGTGCAGGGTGATGACCCGCGCGGCGTTGGTCTTGGACTCCGTCCACTGGCTCAAGGCCGCGCCGCTGATGGAATCCACGTCGAATCCGTCCGGCATGACAAAACTGAGGCTGAAAATGCCCGCGCGCGTGATGTCCACCGCGAAACTGTCCGCCAGGGTGGTGTGTTCCTCGCCCAGCGAGAGCGTGTCCCGCGTTTCCACCCGCACATCCGGTTCGACCGCGGAGGCCCGCAAGGAGAGGCTGGCCGCGTTGTCGGAGTAACGGAAGGCGCGGCGCAGGGTCAGACCCGGGATTTGTCCGCGAAAAGCGGAGGCCGCATCCAGGGGGAAATCCTCCAAATTGATGGGAGAGAGCGCGTTGGCGGTGACGGCGTCCAGTTGCACTTCATCGGTCGCGGCAATCCCAGCCTCGCCGACGATGCCCGCCGCGTTGTCCACCGTGACCAATCCCAAAGATTGCTCGAACGGGAGGGGGCGTGTGGCGACCTGCGACCGGATCAGCAGCGTGAAGTTCCGCGAGAGCGGCGGGTTCAAGGTGACCCGCAGCTTGCGCGTGTCGGGATCGAACCGCCAGGCTGGCGGCGGGGGTGCGGCGGCCCCGGCGGTCCGGGGCGCGGGATCAATCACATCGGTGACGGTCGCGCCGGTCGGCACGTTGAAAGTCAGTTCCGCCAGTTCGCCCTTGGCCGGGCGAATGGAAACGTAGTGCGCCCCTTCCACCACCCCGCCGGATGGGACATAGAGCTGCGCCATCTCCGCGAAAAACTCCGGCTTCTCATGCCTCGGATCGCGGCTGCGCGGCCGCCAACTGATGAAGCCGTCCGCCGGCGACAAGACCAGGGTCGCCACCGTATTGCTGGTAGCGTGATCGCATTTAATGGAAACAGCCTGCGCCGACAGCACATCCACATCCAAATTGACCACCGTCAGACTGAGTTGGTTGATCAACCCATAAGGCGCCGGCAGGGTGAAGCCGCCTCCGGCCTGCTCCGGCGAAACCCGCATCTCGTATTGCTCCTCGATGTCAAACACCCCGTTTTCCTGCGCGACCACTTGTTGCGAGAATTTTGAGCCGGCCGGCCCGGGCGCCAGCTTGAGCGAGCGCGTTGGGTAGGTGACATGCGTCATGACGGCCGGCTCGGCCAGAAGCGGGAGAGCCTGGCCCTTGACAGCCTGCCAGCGGATTTTCGCCGTGGCCAGGGCCAGTTTGTCTTCCACGCGGATGGTCTGCGTGACGGAGTCGGGAATCGCCGCTGCCGGGACGCCGCTGGATTTGGCGTCCGCGCCCTGAACCATGCCGCCACTCATCCAGTAAATGCCCGCAGCCAGCAACGCCAGCGTGGCGGGCGCGGCCCCGCTGTCGGACGCCACTGCCGCCGCGGCCGGTTTGCGGGGCAATCGGGAGAGTTGGCGCAGGCCGGGGACCAGCACGCGCAACACCAGAAACGCCAGCAGCACCCAGCAAAACGCCGGCGCGCCGTTCGGCGTTCTCAGCGCGGCCCAGGCCAGCAATGTCCAGCCGCCCACCGACGCGGCGAGTTTTTCCAGCGGCCCGCGCGCCATCCATCCGCCGAGCCAGAGTGCCAGCGCGGCCAGCGCGGGCCAGCCCCGCTCCAGCGCCGCCGCGGTGGAAGTTTTGTCGGCGACGTTCAGCACCGCGATCTTCAAGGCGCTGCCCGCCCGTTGCACCGGCGCGAGAAACCGGAGGTCTGTGGGCAGATGAGCTTGCGCGGCATCAGCCAGTTCCGCTAGGCGTGCCAGATATATCAGGGCCGCGACAAAGGCCATCATGCCCAATATCAAAATGCAAATATGCGACGCGCCATACTTGCAAACGCCGGCGCGCACCGCCCACCGTACCGCCAACGCCAGCGCGAACAATGCCAGCAAGGCACAGACCAGCTTGAACGCGGTTGCCTCTCCGTCCCCCTCCAACAATCGCGTCAGTTGGGCAAAGCCCGACACGTCCGCCGCTGCGCCCGCCGGCTGGAGCGAGCCGTTCTGATACACCAGACGCCGCCCCGGGTCGGGCGCCATCTTCCATTCCGCCAGCATGACCGGCGCGTAGGCGATGGGCGCGCTGACCGTGACGTTTTCGGCATTGCTCGATTGCGCCGCCACTTTCAAATCCAGTTCCAGCACACTGTCCGGGTCGGCGCTCTGCGGCAGCGGAACCAAATTAGTCGTCCCGTCGGAAACCGGCACCACCGCCGCGCCGTTGATGGAGGCCGACCACAACATGGCCCCGGCGGGAATGGTCAGCGGGAAATTCGGGTTGCCGCGATTCTTGATGAAGTAACGCGCTTCCGTCACCGCCTGCCCCTGCTTGGAGATGCCCGTTTGGAAGGAGGCCCGGTCCACGATCTGGCTGACCGAATCCCCCTGAGCCAGGGTGCTGAGGGACAGTTTCAAGTTGAATGGCCGCGACCCGTAGCGATAGGCCGCCAGAATCGGCGCGTCAAAAAACAGCCGGTATTCGGGCGGCACTTCCCCCGGCTCCAACGGCAACAGGCCGGGCGAAACTTCCGTGGGCGTGACTTGGAACTGATCGGCGCTGATGACCAGGGTGTAGCCCTGCTCGGATTGCGCGTCCAGCGGGCGCGCCCCCGTGAAGACCAGCGTCTCCCCTTGCGACCTGAAGGGCCGGTCGTAAGTCGCCAGCAACGCGTAAGCCCCGGCCACCGGGGTGTGCAATTGCACGACAAACCCCCCGTTGGTCTTTTGCCAGGTGCGGATGTCTTTTGCCGTGAACTCCACGTTTTGATACTCGTCCGACAATTCCACCTTGAACGACCCCACCGGCGCGCCCGACACCACATAATTGATCAGACTGCTCCCGTAGGCGACGCCTTCGCCGATGGAAAACAGATGCAGCGCGTCGGCCTGGACGGTTTGCGGCAGCCGTTCCACCTGCAACGTCGCCTGCCAGGCGGTGTCGCTCACCGAATCGGCCATGCGAAACGCCGCCTGGATGCCTTCCAACTTGCCGGGAAAGAAGGCGGTCGCGATCTCCGTCAGTCCTTGCGTCTCCACCGGCGTGATGCGAAATCCCGCATCCGCCGACACCCCGACAAATCCCCGCACCGATTTCGCCTTGACAACCTCGATGCGCGGCAGCGTCCATTGCGCCTGGCCCAGACCCTGGTTGCGCTCCAGCCGCAGCCGCACCAATTGCCGGCCCGAAACCGGCTGGCCATAGACTAGCCGCAACTCCGCATTCGTCTCGCCGGGCGGCTCGGTGGAAAAATAATCCGTCAAACCCGTGGCGGCGGGCTGGGCCACCGTGTAGCCCTTGGGCGTCTTGATCACCAGTTCGCGCAAAGGCGCCTCCCGGATGTCCAGTTCGATTTCCGCGTCAATCACCAGTTCGTTTTCCCCGTGGTGATAAGCCAGCCGTTCCGATACCGCCAACTCCGGCAATATCTGGTCCGCGTGGATTTGCAGGGCGAAGTCCGCCCCGGCAAACCGATAGACAAACCGCTGGTTCCCCGCCGCGCGAAAGACCGCCCGCGTCGTGTCGCTTTCCGGAAATTGCTCGGGCGAGATTTGCGTGGCGCCGCTGGGCGGGGGCACCTCCAGCCGCACCGCCCCTTCGTTGACAATGCGCACGTAACCGCCAAACCGCGTGGCGTCCTCCGGCCTGATTTGCAGCACGTTCGCCGTCTGCGGAAACGCCTCGAGCAAAGTCGTCGCCTGCAACAAAATGGAAAACTGGTCCTTTTGCGGCTGGTTGAGTTGGATGACCAGGCGGCGGTCCGTGGAATTTTCCACCGGTTCGATGGTCCAGCCCAGCACCAGGTTGTCCGGCTGCACGCGGTTGACGTCGCCCACGCCGTGCAGCAGGAGCGTGACGCGGTTCAACTCGCCTTGCATCACCTTGAAATTGAGCAGCGCCGTCTGCCGCATGTAGCCGGGGAGAACATTGATTTGCGACAGCATCTCGGCGGAAAAGAACAGTTTGCCTTCCGTTTCCGGGCGGACTTCCTTCCATGAAAACTTGACCGCGCCGCTGGCCGGCAGGTAACTGAGGAACTCGTTGCCGCTGCGGTCCGGCCGGGCCGCGCCGGGGAACTGGAATTGCGTCTCCGCCGCCAATCCCTGGAGAACCACCGGCTGCAGCACGCTGGGCGCGACGTGAAAATCGAGCGCGTTCCAGCCCTCCGCCTGCTTGACGGCGGCGCTGAACCGGACCTTGACGAGGTAGTTGCCCGCCCGGTCAAAGGCCAGGATGAAGCGGTTTTGTTCGGCGCGGATGTGTTCGTTCGGATGCGCCTCGATGGCGGTCAGCGCCACCGGGCCGGAGAGCAAATCGAGCGAGCCGCCCCGGCGGTCCTCGACATGCGCCGTCGCCGTGAGGGTAAAGTCGGCCAGGTCGCCGCTGAGATTGCCCACCAGCTTGAAATCCGTCAGCGCGACCGGCGTTAGGGGGACGACCGGCTTCATGGGCGCCACCGGCTTGGGCGCCGGTGAAACCGCCGCCAGGGGTCCCGCAGGCGAAGCCTGCGTTTTGGGTGCGGGGCCGTGAGCACAGCCGGCGAGAAAAACAGCGCAGAGCGCAACGATGTTTTTTTTCATATATTTGACTGGTGGTTCCTGTAGCGGCGGTCTATGACCGCCGCATTTATAATTCCCGGGTGGCACGGGCGACTCGCCCGTCCTGCCGGGCCACTGGCCCGGCGGAAGATCGAATGCCGCCTTTGGCAAAGCGCCGCCTCACGATTGCAATTCCTTACTCCCGGTTCCGGTCGGCGAGTCGCCGACCGGGACAGGCGGGTCGCCTGTGCCACCCAACCACGGCAGGGCGCACACTTCGTGCGCGCCGCGGCGGGCAGCGGAGTGCCCGCCCTACCTTCCCGCCTTGCCCTGAATTGAGCGGTTAGTGTCATTTTGGGCTTCATCCCGGAAAAAGCAGTTTAAACACCGACGAACCCTCCGAGGCGCGGAGCGGGAACCGCCTTCGAGGACGATCCCTCTCACCCGAAAAGGAATGCTCGCCAAGACCGCTTCCCATCTGCGTCCATCCGTGTCTATCTGTGGCTGGCCTTTCCTCAACCGCCGCTTTTTCGTCCTTATCCGCCTCGCGCGTTTTCATATAGCTTCCTCATTCCTCATTCTGCATTTTGCATTTTGCATTTTGCCTTTTCTTCACCTCCCCGCCTCGCGCAGCATCGTTTCCAGCAGCTTCGGCCGCGCATCGGCCCCGTAGAACTCCGGCACCCCGCGCAAATAGCCCTGCAATTTGTTCAGCGTCACTTCCCCCGCGTACGGGCTGCCCGCCAGCCATTCCGCAAACGCGCTCGCCGTTGCCGCCAGCCGCATCGGGGGACTGGCCTTGTCCAGCGGGTCGGCCGCGCCGGTGTAAGGCACCGCCCAGGCGTGCTCGTGGTAATCCGACGTGCCCGGCGTGCGGTAGCGCACATAGACCGTGCAGATCGGGCCGTCGCCCGCCGGATTGAGTTCCACCGTGTAAAGCGCATTGCCGCTTTCCGCCACGCTGATCTGCGCCGCCTTCACGCTGTTGTCGCGGAACTCCTCCTTCTTCAATTGATCCTTCGCGTAACCGATCTGACGGTAGGAAATCACCCGCTCCGGGTTGAACTCCACCTGCACCTTGACGTCGGAAGCCGCGACACGGAGTGCGCCGGCCAGTTGTCCGGCGAACCCCGTGGCGGCCTCCTCTGGCGTGTTGACAAACCCGTAGCGTCCTCCGCCGCTGCGGGAAAGCACTTCCAGCAAATTATCGTTGTAATCCTCCCAGCCCACCCCGAAACAATCCAGCGCGATGCCCTGGGCGCGGTTGGCTTCGACCTTTTTCTTCAAATCCCCCGGTTCCACGTCGCCCAGGTTGGCCGCGCCATCGGTCAGCAGCACGACCCGGTTCTCGCCATTGGACAGGTAATGGCGCAGCGCGGTTTCGTAAGCCAGCCGCATCGCCTCTTCCAAATTCGTGCCGCCTTCCGGAGTAAGAGCTTCCAATTCCGCCGCCAGCGCCCCAAACCGGCTGCCGGATACGGCGTCCGCGAACAACCGCGACGTGCGCGCGAATATCACCACGCTGACCGTGTCCTGCGCCTTCAATTGCGTCGCCAGCACCCGCAGCGCCTCGCGGATGATCGCCACCCGGTCCGCCCGTTCCATCGAGCCGGACTTGTCCAGCAACAAAACCAGATTCAGCGGACGGTCCGCCTGGCGTCCTTCCGAGGCCGTCTTGACCGAGAACCGCAGCAAATCCCGATTATGCGCGAAGGGATAGCCCGCCCGTTCCGAGGCAAAGCCGATGGGCGCGCCCGGCGCGGGTTCCGAATCCCGGTAATTGAAGGCATTGATGAACTCCTCGCTCCGCACCGTGGAAGCGTCCGGCAAAAGACCCTTCTCCAGGCTCGCCACCGCCAGCCGGAACGAAACATCGCTGACATTGAGCGAAAAAGTGGAAAACGCATTGTCGCGCGTCTGGACTTCCGGCTGCGGCACCGGCGGCGGACTGGCCGGCTTGGGCGGAGGAGCGTCCAGATTGCGGATTGCGGATTGCGGATTGCGGATTGCAGGAGCGGAACTCTCGATGGCTCGCATCTTGGCGATAATTTGGTTTGTAGCACGGTTGCCAGGGGAAGGTAGGGCGGGCAGTCCCCTGCCCGCCGCGTTTGTGGATGGTGCCAGGCTGCGGTTTGTCATCGCGATTTGAGCCGGGTAGGGCGAGTTTGCCGCTGAGCCGAGATTTGTCCCTTCGGCGGTACGGGTGAGAAATGAAAGTCTGGCAGATGGCGTCTTGGCCTCCCTCTCGTCAAGCATGTGTTGTGAACGCGGAAAAGCCGTAATCTGGGGTTTCCCTGTAGTCGCTTCGGCCTTCTTCGCCGCAAGCAATTTGTCCTGCTGCACACTGACACTAGAAGGCTCACCCAAGTTCCTCATATTGAAGGTAGTCGACAAGTTATTAAAATTCGCCCCTAGTTCAGCCGTATGGGCAGGCTCCTCCTTCTGTTTGAAAAGACCGCCAATGATCGGAATGCCGCCCAAGATTGAGCCGGTCTTTTTCGCATTTGCCGAATCCGGGAAGACACCCGATGGATTTGCCACGGTGTTTTTCCCTGTGTAAGCAGGGTTCGTTCCCGCCTGTTCTCCGTAGGCACCGAGGTCGGTGGCATACCTTATTACCGCCCCATTACCGATTGGTTCGTTGGTGCGCGTCTTGAAAATATTGCCGTTCGTCGGAATGTTCATCAACTTGGCGGTCCCATTCGCATATGCCGAGCCGGGGCGCGCCTCTAAGTTGAACTCAAACTCCTGGCGCTGCGGCGGAGTAACAACTCCTGCAACCGTTGACCACCCATTAGTCAGCGTAGCGGCGTTCGGCAGAACGCCGCCATTCAGATTTGCAGTAGCGGCATACAGATCAAGATCAGCGCCGCCATCCAGATTCGCAGAAAAACGTCCATTCCCCGCCCGCGCCGCCGCTGACGGCGTATTCGTCCAATAAAGCCCATTAAACCCGCCGCCCACATCGGAAACATTCGCCTTTGAAGCTTCATCAATCAAGTTCATTGGCGAAATCGCCGCACCAGAATTCTGATCCGCCGCCGGGAAATAAATCCCGGCCGTGATCTTATCGCCGGCTCCCGGCTGCCGCACCGCCGAGGTGTCCACATAACCAATCACAGTGCCGGCAACATTCTTCCCAGCATCTGAAGGCAGACTGTGCGTCTGGTTGTCGGCAATCCGGCCGTTAACCCCGACATTTCCAGCACTTGCAAATGCGTCTCTGGACATCGCGAGATCATCGAATGTCACCGTGCCAATATCGCCGGCCAACTGCGCTATCTTCGGCACGCCTTGCAGCGCGGAGCCTCTCGCCCGCTCTGCCATCGCAGGAGGAGCAGTAGGGGCTGAGGCTGCGCTGGCATTATGGGCCGCGCCGCCTGCTCCACCCGCGCCACCGCTACCACTGACCGCCATCGCGCCAGCGCCCTCTGAAATGAAGTAGTCCGCGCCGCCACGGCTACTGCCCGAACTGCCGATAGTTCTTTGTGCGTTGTCGGCAGATTGCATCCCCGATACGATCCCTCCCGTCCTTGCCCCAAAAGTGCTTTGGGCGCTCACAGACGATTGTGTCGCCGCTGTTTGCACCCGTTGCAGCAAGGCATTTTGCTGAGAAGAAGCAGAAGTGGAAGTCCTCCCATTCGCCTGCGGGAACAAGTCCGTCAGCGGCCCTATCAGGTCCACGTCGTCGGAATTCTGCGCTTGATAAGCGACGATTCTGTTAGTCACGCCCATCAATTCCGCTTTTCGCGTGGCAGGACCACCAACCTCCCGGTAGGGCGAGACTCCGTCGAGCCGTGAAGTGGAATTTCTGTCGGCAAATGTGATGTTGCCCATTTCGCCCACAACGCCGCCGGCATACGTGCCCGAAACCAGGCCGTTGGTGGTTTTGGCATTCGGGGCGACCGTGCGCAAAGCGGCGCTGGTCAGGCTGCCATCGGAGGCGGGCTGGCTGACCTGGCCCGGGATCGAACGGACAGGACCCGCCCCGGGGAATATGCCCGACGGATTGGCGTAGGTGGAAGGGCCTGTGAAAGAAGGCGCGGTGCCCGCCTGTGCTCCGATCGCGCCGTTGTTCACCGTGAAGTTTCCCAAATGCGTCTCAAAGCCAACCCCCTTGGAGTCATTTGACGTCACGGAGGCAAACCTCGCGTCAATCGGCGTTTCCGGCGGAGTCTTGTCCAGCAAGTCCAATGTCTTTTCTATTTTCTCCAAGTCCGGCTTGCTCGCCCGCACCAGCATGTCGCCACTATTTTCATTGTAGAAAGCAAACGCGCCATTGCTGGTTATATTAACGCCGGTGTTTGTCAAATACCGGGAGAGCGCCCCGTTTGCCTGTGCGGTCTCTGTCGGTCTGGTGGCATAAGGGATGCCGCCAGTGACGCTGTTCGCGCCGCCAGCGCCGCCACTGCCGGTTGGCGCCGCGTTGACCGTCGGATAAGAGGCGCTCCCCTGGATTTGTCCACCGGTGCCGCCGCCGCCGATTCCGCCCCCATATCCGCCACCGCCGATTCCGCCACCGCCGATTCCGCCAATGCCGCCCCCATACCCGCCAATGTCGCCGGCATACGCGCGTCCCGCGATGCCGCCAATGCCGCCACTGCCGGCGATAACTCCGCCAAGCCCCTGCACGTTTGTCGGCAAGTGAAGGACCCTGGTTTCCATTTCGCCAATTTCTCCAACTGAGCCGGCCACCAAAGCGCCCGAAGCCGCGCCGTTGGTCCTGTTGAGATTACGAACCCCGCCGATATCGTCACTATCTCTATAAAAAAAATACCCCTGCCCGACGGCTGCGCCGCCGGAGCCGCCGCTGTTGATTAGGGCGACATTGCCCGGCCCATTCTGGTTCCCCGCGCTATGCAGTTGGTCCGACCAATTGGTGCCAACCCCGTTAATGCTAAAAACACCGCCTACAGGAACACCCTGTAGAGTGTGAATCCCAGATGGATAAGCCGGAACGCCGTCACCCGCTAACAGATCAACCGGCGATTTCTTATGCTGCTCCAAAGCTTCGAGGGCTTTTTCGACGTTTGCTTGATTGTCTGCCGATGTGCTGAAGGAAAGACTGCCCGTATTCGCGAACTTGGGCGGCCCGACCTGCCCCACGGTGATGGTTTGCGGATAAGCATCGTTGGCCCCTTTTGGATTATCCGCCTTGCCAATGAGATTGGAGATGCCGGGCATGTAGTCCGGAGGGGCGCTGACCACGATGGCGTTGTTCCGTTCGTCCGCGACGGCGTTCACTCCAGGAGCGAACCGCCGAGCGTCTTCATCACCGGCACCACCGCCGCCACGACCTCCACGGCTTCCAAAGATGGTAGCGACCCCGCTGCCTCGGGCAACATTCACTTCGCCGTTGCCGTCCGAGGTGAATAGATCCTTCAACTCAGAGGCAACCTGCTTGGAATTGGCGTCGTTGAGATGAAATACCTGCAAATTGCCATTGCCGGTACTGTCAAGCGCCGAGATGGTTTGCGCCATGCGCTTAATGTCCGCCTGCTTGCCCGTCACGACGATGGAATTGCCCGCATCGCTCGTGTCCATTTTGGCCCCGCGTGGAAGAAGGGTGTAGAGGTCCCGGGACACCTCCGCTGCATTGAGCGTATGAACCGGAATCATCTCTGTCACAATGTCGGAATCTGCCGGAGTACCCACCGTGTTGCCGAACGCGTAGATCGGCGTTACCCCGCTGTCCGCGGCTTGTTGAATGGACATGACGGTCAGAGTATTGCCGTCTCTAACTGTTGTTAAGTTGTGGTCGGCGAGGACCTTGTTGACGAGGGCAATTGTTTCGTCCTTGTTCAGCGGCGTTTCGCTCGTCAAGTCCACGTTTCCAGAAAACGCGGTGCCGGCCTGGCGGTTGATGTTCAATCCCTGTGACTCAGCCAGGAAACTCAAAGCCTGGTCAACGCTCACCCCACGCAGATTCACGGTCAATCCCTGATCCGCCGAGCCGGCGTTGCCGCCCGCCTCAGTTTTCCCCATGTAGATGGAGCTTTGCGGCGAAGTGGCAGGCTGTGGCGCACTGGCGGGCGCGGCGGCAACCATCCCTGCCGACGCTGTGCCGCCAAATCCGCCAGCGCCGCCAAACTGAGCGGCGCCCCGGCCCCGATTATTACGTCGGTCGCTCATCCCCGTTGCGCTCCCCCTGCCGCCCGCGCCACCGCTGGAGCCGATGCCGGTTGAGGCGGTGATGGATGATTGTGTCGCGGCTTGTTGCATCCGCTGCTGCAAGCCACTTTCCTGGACTGACCCGGCATAAGCCACTCCCCTCGGCGCGAGCAGGTCCGCCTGCGGCAGCGAAGTGTCCCAGCCATTGTTGACAAAACCGCTCACGGAAGCCGGCTCATGGACGGTCTCACTGTTATCCCATTCATCAACGATTTTCTCAATTTGATCCATGGTGTCTCTGGGTGCGGTGATCAGGACCGATTGCGTGCGCGGATCAGCCACCGCAGTGACGCCTTGCTTTTGCGGGCCGCCATTGGCGCCTGATGAAGCAGCGCCGGCAAACTGCGCAGTTCCCCCGCCGCTTGGACCCGCAAAAAACCTCTGTAGTTCGTTGGCCGTGGCGGTGGAATCCGCATTGGTGAGGAAAAAGAGCCGGGTTTGGGTGGTGTCTTCCTGCGGAATGTCCAGCTTGGTAATGAGATTGGAGATGCCCGGCATGAGGTCGGGCGAGGCGTTGATAAGGACGGCGTTGTTCTGGTTATCCGCGACGGCGTTGACGAGTTCTCCGGCCCGCTTGGCGCTTTCGCCGCTGCCGCCGCCACCGCCGCGGAATCCCCCGCCTCCGAAAATAGAAGCAATCTGGCTTCCGCTGCCCAAGCCAGCATTCGTTTGAGCGTTGCCGGGCGTGCTGAAAACATCCTTCAACTCAGAGGCGATGGCATTGGCATCGGCGTATGTGAGCAGAAATACCTGGACGTTGGTATCTTTGCCTGCCTCCTTCCGGGACAAATCAGCCCCATTGGTCCCGCCGTGTATCGCTGTACCAAACGTGAAATTGTTCGCAGCTTCGGTGCCCTCAGCACTGTTCCCCGTGTAAATGAAGGTCTTTGGCGGACTGGCCGGGACTGGCGCCGGACGATTAGGATTAAGATTAGGAGCAGGAGCGCTGGCGGCCATCGCCAGCCCGCCTGACGCGCCAGTCCCATCCGTCCTATCCATCCTATCCGTCCCATTCGTCCGAGGCACTCTTGCAAGGCTTAACGCAATCGTGCTGGGGTAGGTTTCGACACGGCCTATATTCCTAGCTTTAGCCCCAACCCCGCCCAGTTTCGGAAGCGCCACTCCCACCGCTACAATCAAAATCGCCGCCAGCGCCGCCATCTCTACCCAAAACGACACCTTCCGCCCGCGCGACCGGGCCAGTTCCTTGGGGGACAGCTTCTTGAAATGGGCCAGCAGCATCTCGCGCCGCGCCGGACTAAGCTTGAGCGGCGCGGTTTGCTCTGAAAGTTCCCCGGCCGAAGTGGCGGCGGTTGCGCGCAGCAGGTCCAGGGTCAGCCGCAGCCGCTCGTGCAACTTCGCCAGCGCGGCATCCTGGGAAATAGTCTGGCGCAAGCCGGCGGCTTCCTCGGCGGACAATTCGCCCAGAAGCAACGCCGTCACCCGAGCCTCCAACTCCGCCCGCTTATCTTGTGGCAATTCCGGGTTATTCATAAATCTGGCATTTCAATAGGCCGCAGAAGAACCCACTGCGGCAAACCCGCGACGAAAGGAACTGAACCACGGATTTCACGGATTCCACGGATAAGAAAGACCTTTTAACGCAAAGTCGCCAAGTCGCCAAGACGCCAAGACGGAAGGAAGAAAAGGCCCTGGCCCGCAGATCACGCAGATGGACGCAGATGAAGGAATTTGAAAAAAACTCTGCGCTCTCCGCGTCCTCCTGTTCAAAGTCCTTCATAATACAATATGAAGAATCTTTATCCGTGAAATCCGTGAAATCCGTGGTCACATTCCTTCGGTGGCGGCGGGCCGCGATGGGTTTCGTGCGTTCTATGCGTTCCTTTGCGGCCATTCCTGTTTCTTGTTCTTGTTCGTTCATGGGAAAACTCCGTTTCTGGCCAGTTCGTCGGCCATGCTTTTCAGGGCGCAGTGCAGCAGATAACCCACATGGCCGGCCTTCAGGCCGGTGCGCGCGCCGATTTCCTTGTAGGACAGGTTTTCGGTGAATTTGAGCCGGATCAGCTCGCGGCTGCGGGTGTCCAGCGTTTCCAGGGTCAGCCGCACCAGGCCGATGCCCTCCATGCGGGCCAGTTGCTCATCGGGCAGCGGCTTGGGATCGGCCGGATCGCCCGCCCCGTTCCGGCCCGGCGGGCCGTTGGCGTCGAGCGAAATGATGTTCTTTGCCTGCCGCCGCTGGTTCATGGCGAGATTGTGGACGGTTTGATAAAGCCACCGCCGCGGCTCGCGCACTTCCTTGAACTGGGCCTGCAACTTCATAAACGCTTCCTGGACAAGGTCTTCCGCCGTGGAGAGTCCGCCGGACAGCCGCAAGGCATAACTCAAGAGGGGCGATTCGAGGGCGGCAAACAACTTCTCAATCGTTTCGCATCCGGGCATTGCGCTGGCCTGGTCTGGTTGCATTAAAGCCATGCTGGCGATTCTCGATGATCAGCTTCCGATCATCCGGCCTGCCCGGCGTCCTCCGGCTCTTTGGGTGGACACCATGTTCATCTTATATGACACGCCAGGCCGCTATTTCTTAGACGAAATATGAAAATATTTTCCTGAGCCTCTTCAAAACGCCGTTCGCGCATCCAAAAAGCACCCCCAAATCCCGAACGAAACCTTGAAAGCCTAACCAGAAAGAATTCTGACAGGAAGCGGAGTAGAGCACGGCGCGCCCGCCGCCACCAAAATGGTCGCGCAAAAGAACGCGATGTCAGAAAAATGGGGTCAGAAAGATAAAAGTTCCCCGCTCCTCTCCAATGGGGGGAGGGGTGTATTATTTTTCTGCCCGGATATTTCTGACCAATTGTGTTCGGCATTGATCTTGCGGCACGGCAAATTTGCGCCGGGGGTGCTGAATTGGAACGGCCAGAGGCGGACGAGAAGGCGTAGGCAAAGATGACGCCGAAATCGCTACACG
>Ga0326728_10013639_pt1 | contig 17571 bp, 15 predicted proteins | sample MB3enrmetagenome_FD_207602 | JGI IMG/M metagenome (GOLD analysis project Ga0326728, IMG submission 207602) | Lab enriched peat soil microbial communities from McLean, Ithaca, NY, United States - MB31MN | ecosystem: Environmental > Terrestrial > Soil > Wetlands > Peat | place: USA: New York... | reverse complement strand
GAGCTAAGTTCGAAACAAAGCCCGGCTCGATACCCTGACCGAAAAATTACCCAGCAGATTTGCGCGCAACGCCGCCCTATTTGCGCTTTGGTGTGAGCACGGCCGGCTCGGATGCTTTTCGTGGAGCCACCTCGAGAGGCGCGTTCACCGCCAAATCGGATGACCAGCAATCCGCCAGAATCTTCCAGGTACCGACCGGCTGGCGCACGAGGACGACGAGATACTTGCCGCGTTCTTCGCGGCGCTTGCCCATGGCGACCGGTACAAGCATCTTGCAGCGGCCGAGATCGAGGGCAATGTCACCCATGACGTCGAGCCGCAAGGATTCCATTTCGATTTCGCCGAGGCCCGCTTCGAGCATGGCGACAAGAAATTCGCGAATCGCGGGCAAGCTTCGTACAGGCGCAACGCTGGCCCGGATGAGCGTGGCATCCGGGGAGTAGAGATCGACGATATCGTCGATGTGGCGCTTATTGCAGGCCTGCGCCCAATCCTGGACAACCTGGCGCGCGGCGCTTTCAGCCCGCCCGCCCGGCTTGGAGCCTACGGTGGCTCGGCCTTGCGCAGGAGTGGCCTCAGGTTCAGCGGCCCCAGCGGGCGCTGCGGCTGCCGATGAGGCTACGAAATGATGATAGTGATGATGGTGGATGTGCTGTGGATGGGCGGACGAACCTCCTCGAGGAAGCCCGCACCAGAGGCAGAAGCGCGCTGCCTGGGGCATGGCGCCACCGCAGCCGGAACAAGCGTCAGAAGTAACCGCCGAGGAATTGGGCTCGGAGTTGAGCGCAGCCAGATCGGGCAGCGGAGCCTCACCTGCGGCCACGCGTTGAATCGATTCCGCCGCGGCCGCTATGGCGGCGGCATTCGGCTTGGGCCAGCGGAAATTCGACGGCAAGCGGTGAAAGAACTCGTCAATCTCCTGGCTGGCCACAAGATCCTCCGGGACCTCGCGTGCTTTGGGATCGTCGCTCACAACACCCTCACACGCTCTATTGTAGGACGAATTGATCTACTGGTGGAGGCTGAAGCGGACGCGCGCTTCGGAGTCTGTTGGCACGCCATTGCAAGTGGCTGGGCGATATCGCCACGCCTTCACTGTGCGGAGTACAGCCGCATCCGCATCGCTGCCTGCGCTCGCGAGGACAAAGGCGCTGTGGACATGCCCGTCAGAACCGATAATGAAACTCACGCGCACGAGCGCGCCGGTAACCTCGGCCGGGAAACGCGGGTCTGGGGTAAGCAGCGCTTCGGCGGGCCGGACATCGGCGCAAGCAGGCAAAGCCAAGGCGGGCGCAATCGGAGAGAACTCAGCATAGTGCACCGAGGCTCGCAGCAAGGCTGGCGCGGAGTCTGGGGCGATGCCAGGAGAATCCAGGCGGAGCGGCTGAATCACTGAAGCCCCGAGCGGCTGGTAAGCGAGTGCGAGTAAGAGCAATATCAATACGCTGCACAGAGCGAGGCCAGAAGCTTGTTTCTTGAGGGTAATAGCTGTGGTGACGACGGCGTCGGTTTGAATTTGGCTGAGTGGCATCATGTTTCGTATTGGTGCAATTCCCATTCCGGGAAATAAACTATCGTAAAACGCCACATTATCAATATGTTACAGGTCATTGTCAATTCATCCCTTCAGGCTAAATCAGGGCAAAGTGCAACTTCTTGCACTCGACAGAGAAAGGCACTGGAAAACGGGTCAGTGACTTTCCAACTTCCGGGTGTGAGCTACGTCACAGGTCGCGGGCAATTTCTGGGCGCAGAATTAAGTTGAGAGTACGCAGCTGGTGAGGCGCGAAGAAGAGTTTCTTGGAGGATGTCATGTTCGAGCAAGAGATAGAGATGGAAAAAAAGAGTTCATCGATCGTTCCTCTGCTTCTCATCGTAGTGCTGATTATTGGAATTGCTGGGACAGCCCTGTACTTTGTGCTGTGGTCGCGGACCGAGCTCAAAGCCGCGGATGTGAACCCGATCATTCTGGCGGCACTCGATCGGCAGGGTCCCGCGACTCTGCAGTTCACTGCGGGGATGGTGGAAAACCAGTATTCACCCGATCCGCGATACCGTTTGCTTGAAAAGCAGGGTTTCGTGAAAATCGGCAAGGAGGAGAAGGGGAAAACTCCTATTTCGCTGACGCCCAGCGGAAAAGACTGGCTGGCCGGGATCGCCGGGGTCAAGGAAAAGAAAACGGATGACGGAACCGAATACACGGTTCCGCTCGCGCAGCGTAAGCTGCTTTCGATTTCAAAAATCACCATGGAAAGTCCGCTGCGGGCGAAGGTGGAATATTCATGGAAATGGGAAACCACAAAAGCAGGCGATCTTCTGGATGCCTCCGGACCAGCGGTCAAGGCCTTCAATACCTGGGACCGCTCCACGCTGATCGATAAGTACGGAGCCGCGTTCTATCACGCGGACTCGACCGTGGTCACGGTTACCCTTTCCAAGATGGACAAAGGCTGGGAAATTACCAGGGACTAACGGAATCTTCGGCGAACCAAGCAACACAAAGGCCCTGCCCCGGTATAACAAACAAACGACCGGAGCAGGGCCCTAGGTTTAGCACGCAATGTTATTGCAGTCCGTTCTGACTGAATCTGTAACCGTTCCGATTCGACCCTTCGCCGCTAAAGTAAACATTGGCAGCCTGCGCGGCCGTGCTGTAGTTGTCGACGATGATGCCGCTCGGTCCGTTGGCAACATTTGCAAACGTCGGCGTCGAAGAAGCCGAGGTGATCTCGGCGACGCATCCTCCCGCGGTGCCGGTAGTGGTGCAATCCTGCGTCAGTCCGAAGAAGAATAAGTCGGTTCCATTGGCTCCGATGTTGGGGTTGAAGAACTCGGTCCAGGGGGTGCAGATAGCGGCCGTAGACGTGAGCAATTGGGCCTTCGACGCCGGGACAGTCGACATGAAAATCCCGGTGAAGCCAAATGAGTATTGCCAGGGTGTGGTGTCGGTCGGGCCGGTTCCGCAAGTGTAGATAAAGCCATCCGCGGGGTTGGTGTAGTAGCCGTTGCTGAGAGCAGGCTGATAAATGTCCACGGCTGTACCGCCCGTAGACCCTAAGCCGATGTTGGCCGTGGCCATGGGTTGAAAGTTGTTCTCATGTACCTGCTCGAGAACGGCGCTCGCGCCGCCATTTGCGTTGGAGCTAACGACGAAGATTGTGCCGTTCGTGAGATCGACGATCGGAGGCGCCAAAATGCTAGAGTTTACGCCGCTATGCGTACCGACAATCAGGGCAGCCGCTGCACCAGTCGAGATGTTGATTTCGTAGAGATCACCGTTCCTCCCGCCCGCAATCAAATAGCCCTGTTGTTTATCCAGAACAGGAGGAGTGAGGCGAGTAGCAGCGACCTGGATCGGCCAGGGCGACGTTTTCACCAGGGCTGGCGTGCCGGGTCCGAACACTGGCGAGATCTTGTACATAACTCCCTTGTCATCGGAGATATAAGCAACATCAGCCCTGTAATCAACCCATGGCGATGACGTGGTAGTGGCATTGGCGGAATAGGTCAAGGAGGTCATGCTGCTGGGCGCAACCGCCTTCTCGATTTGCCCCTTGCCCGAGGCCCACTTCACGACATGAAACACCGAAGCAGTTCCGACGCTTTCGACGAAAGCAATCTTCGTCCCATCCAACGAGATTACCGGGGAACCAACGGGATGCCCTCCGGTAACGGTGGTTGTGCTGTAAGCAAACATCACATTGGGCGCGGAGCCGGAGCAGATCCCCGTAGGATTCGAACCGGCGTATAGATTGTTCAAGCCCACAACATTGGCCTGACCACCCACGGCAGAGGCGGTGTCTAATGCGAAAACGACGTAGTCGCTCGTACAACTAGGCGGAGCCGAGGGATCGAAGGTGTATTTGGCCGGGTACGAGCTAACCGCCACGTGGCCTCTAACGAAATTAACCGTCCATCCGGCGCTGCCAGCGTCAGGCTGACTGCCGTATTCCATTCCGATCCAGAAATTCGCGGCACGCGGCTGAAAACGTTGCTGAAATTGGTGGGCGATCCGAGGCTCCTGGTTCATGAGGTCAGGGTTCCTGAGCAGTCCGTCAAGGGAGAACACAACGCTATGGTCGGACCAGTCTTGCGGATAGCCCTGATGCTCGGGTGCAGCCACGTCCTGCGCCCATAAGGCGGCAGTGAGTATGACAGGTATTACGAATAAGACAGCAAGGCCGTGCCGATGCCGAGAGTTCACAGCTCCCTCCAGTTTTGGTCGGTCTGCTCATTTTAGCGGATTTCATGGCCATTGGGGATCAGCTATTTGAGCCGCCCAACACCCAACAGTACTGCACTGGTAACCACCGCAGAAGCACGCAAGTAATCTTGATCGCCGACCCTATTGGCGGGACGTTTCCGATTCCGTCCGCCGTATGGAACAATAGGCAGACGCAGCCCAGTCCCAGAGCGCGCGAAAACCATGAGCCTTACGCCGAACAGCCTCCAGCTCGCCCTTCTGTCGGCAGCCGTCCTCGGGCTTCATCATGGCTTTGACTACGATCACATTGCCGCGATCACCGATATCACCAGCGTGCAAGACAACCGCTGGAGAAGTATGCGACTGGGCTTGCTGTATGCACTGGGGCACGCCGCCACGGTTGCCGTTCTGGGCAGCGCGGTGATTCTGTTCCAGCTCTCGCTTCCCCGCGGACTGGACCGCATCGCGGAAAGGCTGGTCGGGCTGACCCTGCTGCTGCTGGGGATCTATGTGCTGGGTTCCCTTATGAAGGGAGACTTCACTCCGCGGAGCCGGTTTCAATTGATCGCCAGTTCGCTGCGCTGGCTGCACTGGAAAGTGAAGAGTTATTGGCACGACCACGAGCATCCGGCTCCTGGCGCAGTGACATGGAATTACAACGCGAAGTCGGTTCTGATCGTTGGCGTGGTCCACGGCCTGGGGGCGGAAACGCCGAGCCAGCTGATGATTTTTCTCATGGCCGCTAACCTGGGCGGGGCGGGCAAAGGCTTCCTTGGTCTGGGTATGTTCCTGGCCGGGTTACTGGTAATGAACACGATCATGACCGCTATCTCAGTGGGAATTTTTGGAGCCAGCTCTCGCCTGCCGCGCTTGCAGTTCCTGGTTACCGCATTCACCGCAATATATAGCCTCGCCGTGGGCGCCTTCTTTTTGTTCGGATCGTCGAGTCTGCTCCCACCCCTTGGTTAGAAACAAGAACGGCATTCCTTTTTCTCGTACGAGCCGATTCGATCGTAATAACTCTGGCGCAATAAGCGAGGTAAGAATACAATGGCCAGCTGTAGTTACCAGAGGGGGGTATTTGAATGACCAATCTAGCAAAAGCACTAGCCCGGCTCCGTGAAGAACGCCGGGAGGCCCAGCACCAAGTCCAGAAACTCGGGGAAGCAATTTCTGTCCTGGAGAAGCTTACCCGCTCGGGTGGGAGCACACACACCAGTTCCTCGCTTGGCGTGAAACGCGTACTTTCTGCGGCAGGCCGGCGTAGGATTTCGCTCGCTCAGAAAGCACGTTGGGCAAAAGTCAGGCAGATGAAAAAGGCTGCGTGATAGTCGGCCGGCCACCAGTCTCGCGAATCTCCTTCGCGAGACTGATGTCCGCCAAGTTCTCTGGTCGCCGAATCAGTTACTTTCCGCTAAGCAGTGCAAGAATCCCCAGTAGCCCCGCGAGTAGAACCTTAGGAGTGTCCGCCTGCGAGTTCGCGGACAATGTTTCCGACAAACGCCTTGGCATCTCCAAACAACATCAGATTGTTATCGAGGTAATAGAGCGGGTTATCGATTCCGGCGAAACCGGGATTCATGCTGCGTTTGATGACCATGACCGTGTGCGCCTTGTCGACGTCGAGGATAGGCATGCCGTAAATGGGGCTGGTCTTATCGGAACGAGCCGCCGGGTTAGTCACGTCATTGGCGCCAATCACCAAGGCGACGTCGGTTTGCGGGAAATCGCCGTTGATCTCGTCCATTTCAACCAGACGGTCGTAGGGTATGTCGGCCTCGGCCAGCAAGACGTTCATGTGGCCCGGCATACGGCCGGCAACAGGATGGATGGCAAAGCGAACGTCGACTCCGCGCTTGGTAAGGCTGTCATATAGCTCGCGCACTTTGTGCTGAGCTTGCGCGACCGCCATGCCATAGCCAGGAACAATGATGACGCGGTTGGCGGCGGAAAGAATGGCGGCTGCCTCCTCGGGCGTGGCGCTGCGAACCGGCTTCGCCTCGGCGGCTGCCGCGGATGTTTGCACCTGACCGAAGGCGCCGAACAGCACATTGCTGAACGAGCGGTTCATCGCCTTCGACATGATGATGGAGAGAATCAGACCGGACGATCCATCGAGCGCGCCGGCGATGATGAGCAGTTTGCTGTCGAGGACAAAGCCCATGGCCGAGGCGGAAAGGCCGGCGTACCCGTTCAGAAGCGAGATCACGGTCGGCATGTCGGCTCCGCCGATGGGGATGATCAGCAGCACGCCGAAGACGAGAGCGAGCAGGACCATGAATGGGAACAGAGCTTTGTGGTCCGGATGCATGACCAGCGTGACGGCAATGACCAGAGCGACGGCGAGGAGCAGGAAGTTGACTAAGTTCTGGCCTTTGTAAGTCAGCGGGCGCTGGGGGAGGATCTCCTGTAGCTTGCCGGCGGCCATGAGGCTTCCGGTCACGGTTAATCCGCCGAGGATAACCTCGATGGAGAGCACTGCCATCATGAAGCGGGAAATATCGGGCGTGCGCAGATAGAATTCGGCAGAGCCGACCAGGGTGACGCAAAGAGCGCCGAAGGCGTGGCTGAGCGCGGTCCGCTGGGGAACAGCGGTCATGGCGACGCGCCCGAGTGGCACACCGATAATCGTGCCCAGCACGAGCGCGATGGCGATGAGGTGGTAGTCGAGGCCGCCGCGCAGCAGCGTGCCGACGATTGCCAGCACCATGCCGATTTCGCCCGCCCAAATGCCGTGACGGGCCGTGGTCGGCGAACTCATCCACTTCAGCGAAAAGATGAATAGCACGCTGGCAACGAGATAGAGCAGCTCGATGAGAATCTGACCGCCTGCCAATTCTGGACTCATTGTTTTGTCGCCGGGCGGCTGGATTTGAACATCTTCAACATGCGGTCGGTGATGAGGAAGCCGCCGACGATATTGCTGGTGGCGGCGACGACGGCGATGAAGCCGAAGACAGTCGCCAGATGGCTCTTATGCTCGCCCACCAATACGATTGCGCCGACCACGGCAATCGCGTCCAACGCGTTAGTCAGCGACATCAGCGGCGTGTGCAGGAGTGGTGAGACGCGCCGGATCACTTCAAATCCGATGAATCCGGCCAGCACAAAAATGAATAATGCGTTGATGAGGGTTGAACTACTGTTCATCGTTCCTCCGTGGAAAAATTCCCCGTCTCACTATTCGTGACCTTATGGCACAGGAGCAAGCGCCGGCAAGCCAAAGAACTCGCGCACCCGCGGCTGCACGATTTCGCCGGCATGAGTCAGCAAGGTCTCGCGCACAATCTCGTCTTCCATATTCAGGTTCAGTTTCTGGTCTTTCACCAGGTAAGTGAGGAAAGCGGTGAGATTGCGGGCATACATCATGCTGGCGTGATACGGCACCCCGGAAGCCAGATTGATGGCGCCGATAATCGTTACTCCGTGCTTCACTACCGTTTTGCCGGACTCGGTGATCTCGCAGTTGCCGCCGCGCTCGGAAGCGAGGTCAAGAATTACCGAACCCGGAGCCATTCCCTTCACCATATCTTCGGTGACAAGCACGGGAGATTTCTTGCCGGGGATGACTGCGGCGGTAATGACCACATCGCTTTCCTGCACTACCTTGCCAAGTAACTCGCGCTGCCGGCGGTAGAAATCTTCATCCTGAGCGCGCGCGTATCCCCGAGCATCCTGCGCGTCTTTGGCCTCGATGGGGAGTTCGACAAAGCGGCCGCCCAGGCTCTGCACCTGCTCTTTCGCCGCCGGACGCAGGTCATAGGCCGAGATAACCGCGCCCAGCCGTTTGGCGGTCGCAATCGCCTGCAATCCCGCGACTCCGCAGCCGATGACAAACACACGCGCCGGAGTGATCGTGCCCGCCGCGGTCGTCATCATCGGAAAAACGCGCGGGTGAAAATCGGCGGCCATGAGAACGGCCTTGTATCCGCAGATCGTGCCCATCGACGACAAAGCGTCCATGCTCTGCGCGCGCGTGGTGCGCGGCATCAACTCAACGGAGAACGACGTCACCCCGGCCTGAGCAATTTCCTGGGTAATTTCCTTCGAGCCGAAAGGACGCAGAAACCCGACTAGCACCTGACCGCGGCGGTAGAGGGGAACATCCTGTTTCCCGTTGACGTCATTGGAGCCGTAGCACAGGAACTGGGTAACGATGTCGGCGGCGCCAAAGACTGCGGCGCGTTCGGCGATTACCTTGGCGCCCTTGTCGGCGTAGAGAGAATCCGGATAACCCGCCTCCGCGCCTGCGCCCGCTTGCACGTGAACTTCGAAACCCGCCTTGGTGAGTGTCGGGACAACGGCCGGAACCAGCGCTACACGCCGCTCGCCCGGGTAAACCTCTTTCGGAACGCCTATGATCACAAGGTCCTGCCTATCTGCAATTTCGGTAACGGCCAACGATTGTGCTGTGATTCATGACTGCAAGCCGCGCGGACTGGCTTGGGTGTGGTCTCGAATCGTGCGACTTCCCACAAGTCGAGCATTTTAGACGAGCGCCGGAGCCCGCGCAAATGCACCGACGCCGCGACGGAAAAATCAATCCGAGAAGTTCAGAACTAGCCGGCCGTCAGCGACGGTAGCCGCTATCTGGCAACAGTTGCGCAGAATCCAATCCGGGGCAGCGCTTTGTAGCTCGCCGAGTGCCATGGTTGTGGTGAGGGCGATCACGCGCGCACCCGCAGCTTTTCCGGCGCGAATTCCGGCTGGCACATCCTCAACCACAACGCAATCCGAGGCCGCGTAATTGAGATTCTCCGCTGCCTTCAGATAAGGCTCTGGATCCGGCTTGCCGATTTTCACATCGCTGGACGTGACCATTGTAGCGGGGATGTGTAAACCCGCGGCGCGCAAACGCACCCCGGCCAGAGCGCGCGTGCAGGAGGTCGCGATGGTCCATCGTTCCCGGGGAAGAATATTCAAAAGTTCGCGCGCGCCGGGCAGCGCCACAACACCGTCGAGGTCCTCGATCTCCATGCGCTCGACTATGCTGTCTTCCCTTTGCACATCCGCATGCGGCAAGAGATCGCTGATGGTTCTCCGGCTAGGCCGCCCGTGGGCCATTTTCACGACTTTTTCGGGATCAAATCCATGCGCAACCGCCCAGCGGCTCCAAACCCGCGAAACCGCGGGAGTGGAATCGATGAGCACGCCGTCAAGGTCAAAAAGGAGAGCGCTACAGCGGGTGGATATCATTCGAAAGGATTGGGATTCGCTTTCAAACAGCAATGACCTTCGAGCAATCTGTGCGTTGCTTGCTCGTAGCTCATAGCTCAAAGCTCGCGGCTATTCTTGGTGAGCGCGGCAGGATTCGAACCTGAGCCGCTTTGCTGGCGTGAGCGAAGCCGGGGTCCCCGTCGCGCGGTTCGTTGCGTGACGGGGTGGAGAAGCGGGAGCCAGCAGGCGAAATCCCGAGCGTAGCGAGGGACCTCCACATTGACGTTGGTGAGCGCGGCAGGATTCGAACCTGCGACCCACGCCTTAAAAGGGCGTTGCTCTACCACCTGAGCTACGCGCCCTCACCGTGTTGTATCTACTGGCGAATCAAGCACTTAATTGAAAATCCCTGAAGCCACAGCCGGAGCACTATTTTGCTTCGGTGTCAGGAGTGGTGTCAGTCGATTTTCAGCGCCAGCGGGAAATAGTATAGCAGCTTCGCGTTTCCTTTCGAGCGCGTTGTGCGCCGCGAGCCATCATGAAATGCTTGGCGGAAATCTTTTGAATGGCGGACAAAGGTTAGGCGGGGGGGGGCCGGGCGCCACCGAATAGCGGCGCCCAGGTTGTCTTCTGTGTTTAAGGTTCGCACTACCCGCAGTACAGACCAGCGTTTAGAAATCGTGGTCTTCCGGTGTGCAGGTGCAAGCACCGAGGCCGCTGCCCAGTTGGAGCAGGATACCGCAGACCGGTCCGAGCGCGCCCGCTTCATACGAGCTGTAGTTCGAGTCAGCCAGCGGAGTTTCTGTGACCGCGAAGCCGCTCGCAGCCTTCTGGATGTGCGTTGCCCACCCCCGCAGGCCAATAGTCGGGTCGGGATAGGGAGCGTACTCTCCGCCGGAGGAGACGACTTTGATGACGCCGCGTGAACGGACTGGGCCGCTCAACGGATTCGCTGTCAGTTCCGTCTTTACATCCTCCGAAAGCAGACCGTCAGGCGTGACTTCGCAGGCGCAGCACTCTGTTAACTCTTCGCTGTCGTCGAATACATAGAAGTCGGCCCACAGAGGGATGCCGGTTTCGCCATCGTTGACCAGGCGCACGGTCGCGTCCGGTGCGCCGCTCACAGCGTTGTTCGAGTAATAAGTGACAAAGTAGTAGCTGTTGTCAACACCTGCGATGCCGTCAGCCAGCGCGCTGCCCGTCAGAACCAGTGCAATGACCGCCATTGCGAATACAAATCCAACCCTCTTCATTGTGTGATCCTCCAGTGATTCACGCCGGGGGCTGGGGGGAGTTCAGCGGTGGCGCTCCGAGAAACTCTAGTCGATCCCCACGCAATTACAAGTACCCGCGTGGCTTAACCCGAGACACCAACAACCGCGAGCTACTACTTATGGACTAGCCGAGGTAGGCGAGCCTGTCTCGTCAGTGAACCAGTGGTCAAAACGTGCAATCGCCTGGTGGCGGAATTCGGTCAGCAGATTTTGCATGCCTGAAGTTGGCTCCTCCAACTTAGAATGAACTCTCCCGAAAAACGTCATGGCCCAAGCGAGGCGCAAATCAAAAAAGACGAAGCCGGAGGCCGCGCCGCCAGCCGAGGGCATCGGTTCTGCCCGTTTGCCGCTCCCTTTGGCGCGATCGCGGTGGGCGTTTGGCTTGATGTTTTTCGCCCTGGCCTATGCATTCTTTGCCGGCTACCACACCATTTTCGATTTCGATATGGGTTGGCACCTGGCGACCGGGCGCTACGTGGTTCAACACCATGTAATTCCCAGCACGGATGTTCTCTCCTACACTTCGCCGGGAGCCGAGTGGCTTTATCCTCCATTTGCCGGGGTGCTGTTCTACAAGATTTTCAGTGCTTGGGGATACGCCGGCTTAGTTTGGTTTTGCGCGCTCGGGTTGGTGGCAACGATCGCGCTCCTCTTGAAAAAGCCATCGCATCCGGCGAGCATGATCACCGCCGCCCTGGCGATCATAGCTGTGCCCGACTTGGCCATACACGCCAGGCCGCGTGCGGATCTGTCCACTCCCCTGTTTTTCTCGGTGTTCCTTGCTCTGCTCTGGAGATACCGTGAGAGTGGCAATCAACCGGGCCGCGCGAAGATGCAGGTGTGGCTCTTGCCCCTATGCATGCTCCTGTGGGTGAATCTCCATCCTGGTTTCGTCGCCGGACTCGGCGTCCTGTTTGCGTACGTCTTCGTCGAATTGCTGGACCTGCCAGCCATACAGCGGCGGCCGGCTGCCCTGGACCGCCTGCGATACGCGCTCCCTCCGCTCGCCATCACGCTCGGTGCAACACTCTGCAATCCTTATGGCCCAAGAATTTTTGGAGCCGCACTGCGTCTCGCTGGTGCTAAGCAGAGTGACATGCCAACCACTGGCTTTACCGTGTCGGAACTAACGGCCGTGCCCTTCACGCTCCCGAGTCTGGCGCGAGTTCTGACTTGGCGCGGTCCTGAGAGCGGCTTTTTCTGGCTAGCCCCAGTGGCTGTCGCGGTGGTGGCGTTGGCCCTGTGGCGTCGGCAATTCGGGGCCGCAGTTGTCCTCGCTGTCGCACTTTGCGTTTCCGTGCAACGCATCCGTTATTTGGCTCTGTTTGCCATCGTGGTCGTGGTAGTTGGAGGAGCAGTGCTGGGTGAAGCGCTTGCGGCCTGGGAACTTCGGGCAGGCAGCCCCGGCCGCCGAAAATTGCGCTGGTTGATTTCGCTCGTCGCAGTTCCCCTGTGCGCCCTGGTTTGCCTGCGCATCGCCGATCTGGCGTCGAATCGTCAATACATGACCCGGTGCTCGGGTATGCTTTTCGGTAGCGGTGAGTCCTGGTGGTTTCCCGAACGAGCGGCCAACTTTGTGCGTCGAGAGCGTCTCCAAGGCAATGTTTTCGAGGATTACAACATGGGAGGCTTTGCAGCCTGGAGATTGGGTCCTGACTACGGCGACTTTATCGATGGGCGCAACGTGAGCACTTCCGTACTGGATGAGTTTCGAACTCTTGCGGTGTCCAGCCCCGATTCTTCCCTCTGGGAACAAGAAGCCGATCGACGGAACATCAATATTTTGTTCTTCTCGCTCGCGCGACTGAGTGGTGTGGGCAGTCCGCCGCTCGCGGCCTTATGCCAAAGCCGGCTCTGGCGGCCGGTTTACATGGATGAAGTATCGATAGTCCTGCTTCGCGATCGACCCGAAAATCGCCCGTGGATCGATCGCGACCTGGTGGATTGCCAAACCCAGAAGTTCGTCCCACCGGCAGGCGTGACTGCGATGGCCTTGGAGAACTTCTACGCGAACGCAGGGACCATTCTCGGTATCCTGGGGCGTTTCGATGACGCCAAGGGCGCGCTCGAACAGGCAGATGCTATCTACCCGGACGACCCAAGTGTTCACCTCGCGCTTGCCCAGGTATTCCAAGCGAAATCGCGCTTCGGTGAGACGGAGCGGGAGTACAAAACAGCCTTGTCGCTGAATCCCGATGCGCCAGAGCTTATGCTGGCCCTGGGTCGCTTTTACGCCGCGCAAGAACGATACGCCGAAGCAAGCCAGGTCGTGCGAAGGGCGGCGGAGATCAAGCCAGTGCCTTCCGATGCGTACGCTGTTCTCGGCTGGCTCGATCTCGGGCTCGACAAACCGGCTGAAGCTCTCAAGGACTTTACGCGGGCAGAGCACTCTAGTCCGCTCTGGCAAGTCCGAGAGGACTTGGACCGCAACCTGTTTGGGCAAATCGCCGAGGGACGCGCCGAGGCTTACCGGCAATTAGGAGATTGGCAGCATGCGCTTGATTTCCAACGAGACGCTATTCAGAGAACGCCAGATATGGCGCGCCTGTGGGAGGAATTGGCAAACATCTACAGCGCTATGGGGCAGAACGACCTTGCCGACAAGGCTCGCCAGCGGGCACACGATTCGCCCCAATAAAGACCCGTTTTCGTGCAGCCGAAACTCCGATCCCGTGACCTGGTGGATTCAGATGCAGCTGTTGAAAGAGTCTTTCTCTCGAAATCCACAAAAATAAAATCGCCTCAGCCTGACGCGCCGCACGCCGTTCTCAGCGCCGTGACGAGGCACACAAAAAACGATACACTCACGAACGATGGGCCGTTTCCGTATCTCGCCAAGGACCATATTCTCGCTGCACATTTCGGTGCCCCTGCTCGCGTGCGCACTGCTCTTCCCGATGCAGGGTCATGCAAAAAAAAAGCCCGCGATGGCGACCGTCCGCTGGACCGCCGGCGCTCCCGGTTGCACCTTCGCGCGCGGAGACGACGGCCGCTTCCGCTGGACCATGAGCGATAAGAATCTTGATGTTACGCTGCTGGTAGATTCGCAGGAACTGACAAAGAGCTCGAAGCATTGCCCCGGGCGCCGCTTGTTCGCGGCATACCTGTCGGTGAACTTTAAGGGTACAGGCAATTTTGAGTTTCCCGCCGACCTGCGGCTGCAGTTTCTGCGGCACCACGAGGTCCTGGCAGGATCTTTAGATCCGACGGATTTGCAGAGCAGCTTGCAGAACGATCTGGATACGCTAGTGTTCGACACCGAGCGCGAGATCAAGAAGCATCCCGCCGAGAAAGATGAGAAGACGAAGTTCCTGCAGATTTATCAGAAGGAAGGCGCCGAGTTTATCGAGTTTCTAACCTCGCAATATCTGCAGCCGAGCACGCTGAATCCTGGTAATCCCGAGACGCATGGATGGGTTTTATTCGGGACCAGTAATAAGTGGATCGGACCGTGGAAGGAACACGAGGATTTTGTTCTGGAAGTTCTTATGAAGGACAGAATCTACCAGTTCCCGTTCTCGTTGCCGCCGCCGCCCGATGAATTGATCTTGCGCAAGCCGCCGGAATAGCCGGGCATGGGGAATGGGCTTTAGCATGGATGCACCGATCGCGGCGCGGTGCGGCGTGTCGGACCGGAAGTTAGAATTAAAACCCTGCGGCTTATCGCGGAAATTGTGTTACAGTGCCGTGGCTAATGGCAGGTGATCCCAAACGCGCGCCTAAACGCAACCCAGCAAGCCCACTTCTGTATTGTCCAGTCTGCGCCGCGGAGGTTACTGATCCGCTGACGTGTGGCGATTGCTCAGCCGTCATTTGCCGCCGCTGTGGAACACCGCTCGAATCGCCGGACGAGTTGGCGATGGGATGATGGAGACTAACCCGCAAGAAACAACCTGATGGAAATTACTCCCGCCGACACAACCCAAGTCGAAAAAAATGCCGCCCGTGAACAGCCAAGCCTGGTGCGCGGGCTGAGCCTGCTCGATTCCGTGCTGCTGCTGGTGAGCGGGATCATCGGTTCGTCCATTTTTCTAACTGCAAAAGACATTGCTACGCCGCTGCCGAATCCTGTGCTGTTTTTTCTGGTGTGGGTGCTGGGCGGGCTGATTTCGCTGTGCGCCTGCGTTGCCTTCGCTGAGCTGGGATCGATGTTCCCCGACTCTGGCGGACAGTACATCTACTTGCGCGAAGCCTACGGCGATCTGATCGCTTTTCTTTACGGGTGGATGCTGTTTACCGTGGCCAACGGCGGAACGATTGCCGCGCTCTCGGTTGCCTCGGCGGCTTACCTGGGAAACATCGTCCCAGCGATTTCGCAGACGCGCATTGTCTTCTCCCTGGCCGGCGTCGCCTTTTCGCGAGCGCACCTGGCGGGACTGGTGTTGATCGCCATTCTGACGTGGATCAACGTGGTTGGCCTGCGCTGGGGCGCGCTCCTGCAAAACGTCTCCACCTGGACGAAGTTCGCGGCGATGGCCGTGTTTGTGGTTCTTGGCTTCGCCATCGGCAAAGGCCATTGGTCGAATTTCACCGCGCGGGCCCCCGGCGGTCTTACCATGGGACTCTCTCCCGGCCAACTGATCTCCGCGCTCGGCGTGGGCATGATTGCCGTTTTCTGGGCGTACGACGGATGGGTTTACATCACCTGGGTTGCGGGCGAAGTGAAAGAGCCGCGCCGCAACGTGCCACTGGCGATGGTGCTGGGCGTGCTCGCGGTCGGCGCGATCTACCTCGCCATGAACATGACTTACGTCTACGCCATGCCGTTGAGCGAGGTGGCGAAGTACGAAACCATCGCGCACAATGCGGCGGCCGTTCTGTTTTCGCCCAGAGCCGCAGGCTGGCTTTCGGCCATGATTGCCATCTCGTGTTTCAGCGCGGCCGCAACCTGCACGCTCTCCGGCGCGCGCGTCTATCTCGCCATGGCGCAGGATGGCGTTTTCTTCAAACGCATGGCGGTGATTCATCCGAAGTGGCGTACACCAGCATTCAGCCTGATAGGTCAGGGCATTTGGGCAGCGCTACTCACCATGAGCGGACGCTATGACCAGCTTTACACGTACGTGATTTTTGGCATGGTGCTCTCCTACACGCTGACGGTCATCGGGCTGTTCGTGCTGCGCTGGAAAGAACCGGATTTGCCGCGCCCATATCGCTGCACCGGCTATCCGTGGCTGCCGGGAATTTATGTTTTGATCGGGGCAGCGTGGACGCTGAATACGATCATCACGCGCCCGGCCGAAGCGTTCTGGGGAGCGGCGATTGTAGCCGCGGGCGTGCCGGGGTATCTCTTCTGGAAGTGGAAGCCCACAAGGTTGCGGTAAACTAGCGCGTTGACGAAGGGCAGCGAGCAGAATATTGTGGTTTGTAGGGGGACGGCGACCTGATGGCAACAACTTCCGTAAGCCGCGCTGAAAAGCAGGTAGGTTCTAGGGGCGAGTTGGTCAGTTTTGAAGAGGCAATGAACAAACTTTCACGCGACGACCGATTCCGCGCCACCGTTTATGCAATGAACACTCTCCTGGTTCAGAAGGGTGTGTATTCTCCGGAAGAATTCGAATTTCAGTTCCGCCAGTTCGCTCAGAAGAATCTGCACTAGGGGATCATTGGCCTGGTTTGCGCTCCTCCTTGCCGCTCTTCCACTTCGGCATGTGACACTTCGGGGATGCACATCTCTCATGCGCGCCGATATCGCAATTCGGACACTCGCATTCGCACCAATGCTTTGAGGTGCGCAATTTCTCGGGGCCGTCCGATGGTTTTTTCCTAGCCATCATCCCCCGCCTATAATTTGCCCTCAGTGCCTTTAGTTAAAGGACGGGCTGCCTGGAAGCAGCAACGAATTTTAGATGTTGGAGAGATGATACGCTAGCGCTTCGTCACCACGCTCTGTTTTTACCTGCACGGCAGTCATCCGCTCCGTGGTGCCGTCGCAGTTCTTCAAGGCCCGCTTATCCTTGCCGGCTCCTCACACCGGCACCGCCGTCTTCCGCTTGGGATTGAAAAATGGCAGCGGCACGACCGTCGCCGTCGTCTTCTTGCGCTGCGCTTCGATCGTCAGCTCCATCTGAAGTTTCGTCCCCGGCTTCGAATGTTCGGTACTCACGCTCGCCAGCGCAACCAGCTTTTTCAGCAGCGGAGAAAACGCCGTCGTCGTGGCCTTGCCGACCTGCCGATCGCCGGAATAAACCGGCACAGCCACGCGCGACGCCTGGGTAGGCGCCGCCGGAGACAGTCCAAACTTATCGAACTGCTCTTCCACTTCCACCCAATCGACTTCCAGCCCCACCAGTTGCCGCGCCACGCCGCGCTTGCTGTCTTCCACGAGCGCGCGCTTGCCGATGAAATTTTCTTTTTCCAGATGCACCATCTTTCCGAAGCCGAGTTCGTAGGGCGAGTACTTCTGTGACGGAATGAGCGCCTTCTTCGAGCTGATGTAATCGACTTCAATCAGCAGCAGGCCCGCTTCGATGCGGGCCACATCGAGCGCCAGCATGCCCGCCGGATGGATATCGAACTGTCTACCTTTATCCATCAACTCATCCCATACCTTCAGTGCGTTGGCCGCGTCGTTGAGGGGAATCCAGATTTCGTAACCGAGGTCACCGGTGTAACCTGTCCGCGAAATATCGACTGGAACGCCAGCAATTCTCCCGCTGGTTTTGCGGAAATACTTGAGATTCGCGATGTCGGCATCGGCAACGGCCTTCATCAACCGGCCCGATGCCGGGCCCTGCAGCGCGAGCGCGGCCGTCTGCTCGGAAATGTCTTCGATCTGCACATCCATGTTGACGCCAGCCTGCTGAAACCAGCGCAGGCTGGGATCGGCGGCGGTCCAGCGATACTTGCTTTGTTCGAGGCGCGTGATGGTCCCGTCGTCGATGACCTTGCCGTCTTCGTCGCACCAGCAGCAATAAATCACCTGCCCCACGGCGA
>Ga0326728_10013638_pt1 | contig 17572 bp, 17 predicted proteins | sample MB3enrmetagenome_FD_207602 | JGI IMG/M metagenome (GOLD analysis project Ga0326728, IMG submission 207602) | Lab enriched peat soil microbial communities from McLean, Ithaca, NY, United States - MB31MN | ecosystem: Environmental > Terrestrial > Soil > Wetlands > Peat | place: USA: New York... | reverse complement strand
AAATACAAACTGGCGGTAGCCGATATCGAACATGTGTATCTTGCCGGCGCGTTTGGCGCTTTCACCGATATCGGAAATGCCACCCGGTTCGGGATCCTGCCGGAGTTCCCGCGGGCCACATTCCACCCGATCGGTAACGGATCGCTCTCCGGGGCATATGCGGCGCTCGTCTCGCGGGACTGCCGGGATCTCGCTGAAAATGTCGCCCGCCGGATGGTCTATATCGATCTTCTGGTGGACACAGATTTCATGGATGAGTATGCAGCCGCGTTGTACATACCGGGTAAAAAGGAGCTGTTTCCAAGGTATTCCGAAGAAAGAGAACGGAAATAAGCAGGCAAAAAGTAGGCAAAAACGGCGTGCGGATATTTTTTTATATGGTTGGCCAAATGCTGCGGAGAGAGGGAAATAACTGTCAACTTCAGATTTCCGATATATATTATTGTTATATCGGGCAATATACGATGAATTAAACGCATTTTTAAAAATATTTGAAATTAGAGATTTGTTTTGAGTTTTATACATTTATTAAGTTTTATTTTTATAAGAAGTTTAATCAACTAGTCATAGTCTTTAATTTTTTTTGAGAAGATTTATAATAATATCAGAGGTAGTATTGCAATATACAAAGAGTTGAATTGCTATGGCAGAAGAATCCGGAATCCAATGTGCTCCTAATGTACGAACGATGTCCCCCGTATCGAAGATACGGCTCACAACACCCCCGTTCATAACCTCGCCCCCCTCGCGCAATAAAGGGCCCCGAAAACTTGTAGAAAATTTGGCGTATGGCGCAATTACCACTCAAACTTTTTATTCTCCTACAAATCTCACCACGAATTCCATTATTCCAACCACCTACAGTTCGCCCACCCCTATGCAGGGCCAATGCTTCGCAAACTGCCCGTTTATTTCCGCGCTCGCTTCCATCGCTTGGGTCAACCGGGGTTTTATCTTACAAAATGCCAATTCCGGCACCTATACCTTCAACTTCTGTGATTATGGCGTGAATAACGATGTTACATTACCAAATAATATCGCTCTTGGCACTATGATAAAGGTCACCGTGAGTGCGCAGGTGCTCCTAGACGACAATGGCCTCGGTAATATGGCCGATGCAAATGGAGATTTTTATGGCGCAGGGTCATATTTTGCAAATGAGATTTGGCCTGCATTATATGAACGGGCATATGCAAAATTCTGTATGTATGAAAACGGGCTTGCGCTTGAGGCAACTCCAAACGTCCCGATGTCGGCCGCTAATCTTACCGATACAACAAAAGATCCTACTTATGCCGATGTCTTGAATTTGAGTACCAACGGAATTCAAAATTATTGGGGCGGAAATGGCGCGATTGGCCTGATGTACCTCACCGGGCTGTCTTGTTATACTTTAAATACACAAACCGCAAATTTCCCAACCAGCACAACTTGCGGGGTAACAGGAGCCACAGGAACCACAGCAAATGAAGAAATCTCGTCACTCGAGGCAGCTTCTCTAAGTGCCAGTGGCAATCCGATTACCTCTCCCTGTTCGCTCTATTCTTACATTCAAAACGGTTTCTGCGCTGAAAACAGTAAAGTATATGGTCTTTATAAAACACGGTATCCGCTTGTAGCGTGGACCTACTTCAGCGCCAACAATAGCCCAAATCCGGGTGCTGCCACAGGTAATTACATTGTTTTCAACCATAACTACTCGATTTTGGGGGTGTTTGATGCCCCAAACGGCCTCCATTATATCATTCTCCGTAATACGTTTGGATCGAGTTACCCGCTTCCGAACTTCACCGGGGTTGCAGCGGGCAACTGGAGTATTTCCTCGGCCCCTTATGATGCAGAGTTCCCGATGAACATAGGAAAACTGGTATCACCAAACCCAGCATCAGTCCCGTCAAGTGCCCACACGAAGATTTCGCTGCCGGTTATTAGTTTGTCTCCCTCCACTCCTAATGGCATATTCGGGTTGGAACAGGGAGCATTCATCAACTATTTCACAGCTATAGGATGGGCACAGGGGTATTAACCCGCGAATGAAGAAGGGGATACCGGAACAGGTAAGACTATGGGAAGGAACCTTACGGGAAAATTCCTCTTAGTTTGGTTCCTTGTCTTGGCATTTTTCATTGTCCAACCAACAACTGCAGCCGGAACGGAAACGCTCATCACCACTCTCAATAATGGCATGAATCATCAATTGCCAAAAATTTATGGCGATCAGATTGTCTGGCAGGATATTTCGGGCTCTATTGGCATTATATATCTGTATAACACAACATCTGGGGTTGAAACACAGATAAGTGATAATACTGATTATAATTACAATCCCGCAATATACGGCAATAATGTTGTCTGGACGGATTGTGGAAGTGATCCATCCTGTTCAGTATCGAAAATTTACCTCCATAATATTTCTTCGGGCATAACAACTCAGATTTCAGATGGAACAAGTTGGCAGGATTACCCTGCCATATATGGAAACCGGATTGTCTGGCAGGACAGCCGAAACCCAACTTCCCAGATATATATTAACGGTACATCACCGGGCCTTGAGATACAGGTGAGTGCTACAGGAAGTACTCAGAATGCCCCTGAAATATATGCTGATAATGTTGTCTGGGAGGATTGTGGAAGTAATCCAGTCTGTTTACCGAACTCGGCAATTTACCTCTACAACATTTCTTCCGGCATAAAAACCCAGATTTCTGATGGATCAAGTTCGCAGCAATTTCCTGCCATTTATGGAAACAGGATTATCTGGCAGGATAACCGGAACAGTGGAAATTACGAGATTTTTATCAATGGTACCGCCCCTGGACAAGAGTACAGCCTCTCTCCCAACGCTGACGTTTCATCCTCGTACCCCCCCGGGATTGCAGGAACTTGGGTTTCATGGGTGCAGACAAATACGTCCGGCAATTATGATATTGACGTTAACGATACAGGAACCTACACCACGTTCCCCATTGCCCTCAACTTGCCGGGTGTTGATCTAGCATCAATTGCCTATTCCCCTTCCCCGTCGCTCTACCGGATCGTCTGGGATGAGCTGGATCCCAGCGGGAACAATGTTTATCTTTATACCAGTGGCCTCACCGAGACCTGCCCATTAGCCGGTTTCACAAACAATTTTGCCGGTGGAAATGCCCCTCTTACCGGACAATTCACTGATACTTCGACTTATTCGTCTTCGAACCCGATCACCCGCTGGTTCTGGGACTTCGGCGATGGAACGAATTCGACTCTTGAGAATCCCACCCATACCTACTCTGCGAACGGGGCATATACTGCATCGCTCACCGTGAGTAATTCTCTCTGCAGGAACTCCACCACGGTTACTAACAGTGTCGTCGTCGGCAGGCCGGTGGCTGGATTTACCGCATCCCCCACCAGCGGCACGGCCCCTGCTGCAATTACCTTTACTAACACCTCGCTCGGAAACCCGACACAGTGGAACTGGAGCTGGGGCGACGGGACATGGACGAACGGGACGACGTCCCTCCAGCTGAACACGGTTCATACATATTACTCAACCGGTACCTATTCCGTATCCCTCACCACGACGAACTCCTATGGTAGCGATACCCTGACCAGGACTAACTACATCACCGTGCTTGCCGGCGCCAACGTGTTTGCGAATTCGACTATAAATGGTCTTACCATCGAGTATCATGGCAGCCAGCAATATCTGGTCTTTGACAATACCACACTTCCCAACTGGACATTCAATCCGAACTCCTCTGTGATCGATTTTGAACCGCCGACTAACCGTGGGTTCCAGAATATCAGCATTTACACCTCGGACCCCGGGGGATTCCAGGTCTTTTCGAATGGGTCCATTGCCGGCACCATCAGTAGTGTCCATTTACAGACAAATGAGATAACCCCCTCAGGATTTTCTGTTTCAACCGGAGGCCCGTTCTGCTCAATGAACTACTCGATCGATCTCCCTTCCTACCCGGAGAACGCGGTGCTGAACACGCAAGTATGGGAAGGAGCAACCTCTTCAGATGCGACAAATTTTAACTCTATCGCCTCCGGGAGCCATTTTGCGGGGGCGAATGGAACCGCTTACACAGCAGAGATCATAAAAACAAACTTCCCAACCGGCGGAACAGCAAAACTGTATATGAGCGTGAATGCGTCTCTGGTAGCCTCCAAACCGTATGGCCGAAATGAGGTCTTTGTCGAACGGATCGTTGACGGTGGCCAGCAAGGGGAAGTGCTGGGAACGCATTACCTGAACCATGATTCATCGAAAAACCTTGACTATTTCGAGGCAGACTCACCTGATGGATTGTCAACGTTCGGGTTGTCATTTCTCGAAGGTGGGGGCAACCTTTTCCAGCTTATCACCCTCACAGTGAGCAGCCAGGTGGCAAGTAGTTCCAGCGGATACAGCGGCGGCGGTGGGGGCGGCCCGAGTTCCAATTCCTATACCGGTGCACCTGCCGCAGTCCAGAACCCTGCCGTGCCTCAGGCTGCAGCACCCCAGCAGCCGGATCTGGGGAAGACTGTCAACCTCTACCTCAACGCCAACAATGTCATTGACCAGGCGACAACGCTCCAGTCAAATGACAACCTCGCCTCGCTCTCGATTGGACAGGGTATCATAGCAGAGGATGCAAGCGGCAAGGCACTCTCTTCGGTAACGATCACCAGAGAAAATCCCACAAATGTTCCGTCCGCGACCACCGGTTCTGCCTATTCCTTCGCCGGGATGGCATACAACCTCCAGCCATCCGGTGCGACGTTCTCACCGGCTATCACACTCACCTTCACTATCCCGGAGGCCCAGTGGGGGAAGGAATATACGGTGCAGTCATTCGATCCCACGACGAATGCATGGCAGGACCTCCCGACGACATACGACGCGTCAAAAGGCACGATCTCCGCACAAGTGTCGCATTTCTGCTGCTTTGCCCTGTTTGCAAAACCGGTTGCATCGGCACTCCCGGGCGGTGCTCCTGCCGGCGCACCTCCCAAAGCCGTTCCTACACTGGCACCTCCGGCACCAACGGCGATGAGTATATTCGTTGGAATGATCCTCTGGATTTCAGATACCGTTACCGGGCATGTATATCTCGTGGCGATAGCGGTGATTGCAGGTATAGCGCTGCTCTTTACACAGCAACGCAGGCGAAGACGCCGGCGGGATCCCTTGTTATAAACCACCCGCCACGTTCACATTTTTTGTAATTCGATATATGACCGTTCCCCGTTTAGCTCAGCCTCTCCACGTTCGTAGCTCTCCGTGGAATGAGATATAGCCGGAACAATCTTCTGCAGGGACATGCGCACGTATTTACTGCATTGGCCGCAAAACAGCTGTGTATCCATGACCGGCGTTACCAGGGACCAGTTGGCTGATATTTCCCTCCTCATTCTGGCACTAGCCGGCGTGATCCTTCTCTGGCCGGTGCTCGATATGATCATCCTTGGGGCGTCGCTCGCGGTGGTACTGCTGCCATTCCACCACCGCGTCTCCCGCCATATCCGACCGCTGTTCTCGGTCGCCATCATTTCCGGGAGCATCTTTGCGGGATTCATTGCTGTTGGCTATGGCATCATCTCGATCCTCCGGGCAAATGCCGGGATACTGAACGGAATATTTCAAACAATCGGAGGCTGGCTGGCAAATCCTGCCACCAGTCTGGAAGCATTTGGGCTTTCGCTGGACAAGGGAATCCTCGCCCTCTGGCTCTCGAAGGGCAGCACCCTTTTCCTCACCTACTGGACGACGCTTGCGAACAATTTTCCCTTTTTTGCCTTCAAAATTCTCGCCTTCTTCCTCTCGTTCTCGATCCTTTTGCTGAAAGGCGAGGACCTGAAACGATGGCTTGTCCCGCACCTCCCGGCCTTGGCCGGTAGCTATATCACCCGCCTTACGCCCGTAACGGTGGATGCCCTGTACGTTATCTACATCGTGCAGGCAGCCATCGCGATCCTGACCTTTTTCATCTCCATTCCGGTCTTTTACCTGCTTGGCTATGGGCACATTTTCTTCTATTCCTTCCTCGCGGCATTCTGCGAACTGATACCCGTTCTCGGATCGTCGGTTGCGTTCATCCTGATCGGGGCATACGCGTTTGCGCTCGGCGATATGAGGGCAGTACTCATCCTCTTTATTCTCGGATATTTTGTTGTCTCTGCCCTGCCGGAGATCTCCGTGCGCCCGGTGCTGGTCGGTAGAAGGGTCAGGATCCACCCCCTCATTATGTTCGTCGGGATCATCGGGGGGCTCCTGACGATGGGGCTTGCCGGTTTTGTCCTTGGCCCGCTCATTATCGTCATCCTGATAGACGGGTACCGGATCTGGCAGGATGACCGGAAATTCACCGCCGGCACCGGTCGCACAGGTTGATGGAGCATTTCTGCTCTCAAGCCTCTGACGCCATTCGCAGTGCAGTTCAACCAGCTCCTCTCCGGTAAGATCCCCGGAGTGGTGACCCGGAGGTGATTCAGATGAGGGCCGTTCCTGCTCACCCGGGGATGGACTGCCGGTTCGCGATACGCTCTTAACGCGTCCGCACCTATATACCGGCAGATGCCCGGACTACCGGTGCCGGATGTTCTCCGGTTGAAACTTCCGGTACCTTACGGCATACAACAACAAAGGCAAGGCGTGGATTTCCGAGCCAGGTCAAAGGAGCGGGATTTAGGGTCCCGTCGCGCAGGCGTTCGCAGGTTCGAATCCTGCTCCACGCATTGAGCAGGCGGGTTATAGTTATCTCAGTTTTTGCAACCCATCACTTCTGATATCACGATTCTGCAAAAGTTCGGTGGGGGATCGTGCGCAAGTTTCGGGAAGTCCCGGCCGGGGCGTAGTATTCTTATCTGAATGTCGTTCCAATAAAATCAGATAAATTCATATCGCAAGGTTTTTCTTTTTCGCTTTAGAGTATTTGTTCATGCCTTTAACCTCAGGAGAAGTGGGAATGCTGTTCTTTGGGGCAGCCTTAGGTCTTTGCGGGGGATTTATCGGCGGTTTAATTGCGAATAAATTCGACCGCTGGAAACAACTTGACTCGAATAAACAAACTAAACAAGCCTTAATTGTCGAGTTTGGAGTCGAACTGGTTGTTTTTCTGATTGGTATATTTGTATTAATTATGGCAGGCCGGCTCCTGATTTCACCATAATTTTTTAAAATTCTGTCGAAGAGCAAAATCGCATCTTTTACAGTCACAGATCCGGCCGAAGCGTCCCTCTTTTCACATCGAAAGCGCCGCTCCTAAAATCTCGGTCGGCGTCCTCTGCCTTGGTGTTCGAGGCACTTACAATTTTTGAATAAGTCAAATTTTCTAATCTGAATTATTAACAGGAAAACGGGGTGAAATTATATATCCCGTTGCCCGTGACAACTTCAATTGTTAGAGGTAGAGCATTGGCCGAAGCAGGGGTAGTTGTCACGCTACAATCAGAAAGGGGAAGGGGTACTGATCCAGAAATTACCGCGTTGGGGTTAAGAATACCATTACCGAAAACCGAAGAGTTCTCAGCTGATGTGTTGGTCATTTGATTGACAATAAAAACATCCACATGTTGAAGATTGATCGGCTCGATCCCATTATTCTCAACAGTGATACTGACGGTCGCGGGGATGCCTGGGGGTAATGTATTATCCACGGTATACCCGGTAATAGCGATATCGGTATGCACCCGTAGTTCCTGCAGATGTACCATATCTCGTTGCGCCGACGCCACAACCTCTGCTCCACCTAGCGTGCTGCCGATGAGTACATATGCTACTATAATGAGGAGAAGAACCCCGATTGCAGCCCCGATAAGTTCACCGACGGGCAAAGTTTATACCTCGCATCAGGATGTTGTCCTCCCGGAAAAGGTCACGGACTGTGAAACTCCGTTCGGTAGAACAAACTGGAAATATACTTCGTTAGGTGTCGGAATCAGAGCATACACTTCCAGTGTATCCCCGGGATTCCAATAACCAGTACTCGTACTCGTTATTTGGTCATTATCGATATATGCCGTCCATTCACCCACAGTGCTGGGAGGGTTGGAGGAAGTATACCCCAACGGTTCAATTAGATCTATGTCCCCACAGAATACATCCGCACGATTCATTATATCTGCCTGCGCTATCCGTGCGGTTCCGACGTTTTTCATGTAGACCGTAACAGCATCAGTGCTGGGGTTACTCCCGGGATTGATGGTAGTATTAGTGGCAAGGACAATTGTGAAATCAGTACGGATATTTTGATCAGCGGCATGAGTCGCGGATCCGAATGTCCCGGCCATGGTAAAGATTGCCGGATATATAGCAATAATCAATACCCCTGCGCAGATAACCGCGGCAATTATCAAGAGGGCACTCGAGATAGATTCACCGGCCATGATTGGTTCTCATTGGGATGTGAATAGTTAACAATACATAGTCAACAGTTGGATAAGTAAAAAGATTGATACGTCACCATGCCCCAGCACTAAGTATGGGAAAGATTGCCAATTACCTCAAGAACTATGATAATGCGTCAACAGCAGCGTGCTATGCATCAGCTGTCTATACCTTTCTTGACTTCATCTACGGGAAACAACGGAAGGGCGCTCATGTCACAAAGGACGAGAAACCCCAATATGAGAAACTGCTCGACCAATACCTGAAGGATAAGCGGAATTATTCCGAGGACATGGCAGGATTTGTTGTGTCGTTACAGTCGCGCCCTCCCATGTCAGCCCGTAATAATTTCACACTCATAAAGGAGTTTTTCAACCACTATGACCTTGAATTACCGGCGAAGGACTTGAAGTTCATCCGGAATAAGCTGCCAAAAGGGAATGCCAGAACGATAGAGAAGGATATGGACATTGACACCATCAGAACCATACTCCAGCACTTGGACGTGAAAGGAAAGGCACTGGTGCTCGTCCTAGCCTCATCAGGTATGAGGATTGGTGAAGCCCTTTCCTTGTCCCTTGATGACCTAGACCTGAAGGCAAAACCCGCTGTCATCACCATACGGGGTGAGAACTCCAAGACAGGTGATAGTCGTATTACCTTCATGTCAGCCGAAGCAAGCCAAGCAGTGGCCGAATGGTTGAAAGTTAGGTCAGACTACATTAAGTCGTCTGCAAAGCGCAATAACGGGTTTGTCAAGCATGGTATAGGCACTGCCAAGACCGGAGAGGATGACGGCCGGTTATTCCCCTTCAGTGACCAGAACGCTTCTACAATGTGGGATAATGCAGTAGAGAAGGCAGGCCTCTTCTCCCGCGATAAGGGCACCAATAGAAAGCAATTACACTACCACCAGTTACGAAAGTTCTTCATCAGCCAGTTATCCCTCCTCATCTCCAAAGAGGTTGCAGAGATGCTTGCGGGTCATAGCGGGTATCTGACAGGCTCATATCGGCGCTATACCAAGAAACAACTGGCAGAAGAATATCTCAAAGGACAACATTTGCTGACGATCCAAGCGCCGAAAGAATTGCAGGAAATGGAATCGGAATTTAAGGCGAAGATGCAGAACCATAGCGAAATTATCGAAAATATCGTTCGGGAAAATATCCAGTTAAAACAGCAGATTGCGAGAATGGACGAAGAAAACAAATTGGAAATGGCGAAAATACATAAAGAATATCAGGAAGTGGTAGCAGTGAAGGATTTTGTTCAAGATGCAGCTGACATGGTTGTCGATATACAAGAGGCGATGCTGCGGGCGGCACCCAATAAATAACCTTTTTTGCGATTTAAACCACCTTGGCGCCCGTTCTATGGGCACTCCAACATCTTACCATAGCACCCCTGCGTGCGGCGGCACGGGTGCGGCGCGGGGGCGGGGGGGATAGGGAGCCCCGCAGGCAGGGGCGACCATCATACGAAAACTCATAAACTCGTTAAAGGCACGGAGGGAAGGACCTACGAGCGCAGCGAGAAGCGACGTTCACGCGGTCGGGTCCGTGGGAGCAGCCGCGAGCAGGCCAGCAGGCCATGACGAGCGGGCCCCGACGGAAGGATACCTGGGGAGGCATCAGCCGCAACCCAAGTATCCGAGCCCGACAAGGAACGGAGCAGATAAGTAAGTCCTTCCCTCACGGGCCGTCTTTCAATGGGGGGCCCCTTCTGGGGCCCCTTCTTGGCTCATGTAGAGTAACTGTGGTAAGCCTGCCTGCCTGCAATTTTAGTCAAAATAAGTCCAATTCTTCGAATACTCGGTTTCAAATAGACGGCGAACCCATACAATACTATGACGACAAGAAGGCAAGCCCTCGCAATAAACAGAGAGATTGTTCGGCTCACTGCCATCAAAAACCATCAGAATGTTGAAGAAGCCCAAAAAGAACACACCAGAAAGATGAAACAAGAATACCGTGCCCGAAAATTGAGAGAAGAACGAGAGTGGCTCAAAACGCGGAAAGAATGAAATGCCAAATTGATTTTGAAAAAGGAAAACGACGATCCCAGAAAAACCGTATCTGACAAATCATAAAGGGGAAACCCCTTTGAATCCCACGATCTACGATAGTCACTCCCCCCTAACCCCCACAAGTCGAACTACCGCCACAGGCAGGCAGTTCTTTGTTGTGGGGGAGTCCGCCGTCATTGATAATTTTGTGCATACTTTATTAATTTTAAAATTCCAATGAGAATCAATCATGGCCGGTGAAGCGATCTCGAGTGCCCTTTTGATAATTGCCGCGGTTATCTGTGCAGGGGTATTGATTATTGCCATATATCCAGCAATCTTTACCATGGCCGGGACATTCGGATCCGCAACTCATGCCGCAGATCAAAATATCCGTACTGATTTCACGATTGTTCTTGCCAATTACAATAATGGACTTGTTACAGTTTATATGAAAAATGTCGGAACCGCTCAAATACCGCTGGCCAATGTTGAGAATAGCGCTGATGTTTTCATTAGCGATGCTGAGGGGACTACAGGCAGTAACCGGCTATCCTATGGTTCTACTGACACCACTAGTGCCACTCTTACCCAAGGAAGTTGGGTCGTATACCCATGTCCCCTCAACCAAGCCTGTATACCGCTGAACCAAGTCACCGGTAACCCTCCTTGGATCCCGGGCGAAACATTAGAAGTGATTGCGTTTATAAATCCGGCTTTGATCACCCCGGGCGATAATTTGAACTTCCAATTTATCCTACCTAGTGGCGTGTCGCGCTCAACGGTGATCACGACTTAGAGGAGAGAAAGATGCCCGTAGGTGAACTTATCGGGGCGGCAATCGGAGTTCTTCTCCTCATTATAGTAGCGTATGTACTCATCGGCAGCACGTTGGGTGGGGCAGAGGTCGTAGCTTCGGCGCAACGAGATATGGTTCATCTGCAGGAAATACGGATTGATACCACTATCACTGTGACTCCCGATCCAATAAGTACTGGTTCCACCCCTAGTGAAACTCTAACATTCCACATCGAGAACACCGGAACCGAGCCAATTACCGACCTTAAAGATATGGATGTATTTATTGGCGATGCGTCCGGCGACCTGCAGCGGTTCTATTTTGGAGGCGTCGCGAGTACTGATAATCAAGCTTGGACTGCACCTGGAAATTCAATTCCGCCCGGCAACACAATAACCGGAACATTGCTCTTACCCGGGGCATGGACGCCACCATTGACATGGACGGGGACGCCTTCATGGATCAAGGTTGTCACTAGCAACGGGAGAGGTGTTTATAACCCTGTTAGTACCAGTACCGGCTGATACAATTTAGAATACAGAATTTGACCGTCAGTGCGGAGTACTGTTATAGAGAATTTGACTTATTAAGAAAGAGTAAGCGCCTCGAACATCACAGTAAAGTGTGCTGGTTATTATTTTGACCATTGATCTTTTTATCTAGTTAACAGTCAACAATGTATTATTAGTTATAAAGTATTCACAAAATTATCAATGGCAGCGGTCTCATGAAGGGAAAATGTCCGGTGAGATGACCCGGAGCGACAAAATCGCGAGGGGATCACTGATACGAATCCTTCACGGGATTTACTTTGCCATTTTGTGTATCGTAATATTATCGGTGGTTTTCGTCGCCCTCATCCGGTCCGGCCTTCTCATAAAAACGGGGTAGTCACTCGCCGGCCTCAACATCTTTCGAAATTTCATCCTCGCCGGGTTGATTACCCTACGTGTCCGGAAATTCCCTACGGTATGTCCACCATCCGGTCAACAGAATAGCCGGTACTCCCAGTGGTATCGCAAATCCGTCAGGGCCGTGAAACAAAATACCATATTGGATTATATCTGAGATCAGGAAGAGGCAACCCCCAGAGATGGTAATAATGGCAGCAGTTTTGAAATATGCAATGGATTCTGTAAGATAACCATATACAAAAATGCAGAGGGCCAGCAAAAGCAACGACGATGCAGCCACATTGAATCCTCCGGCGAATATGCTACGACCGGTGATCGCTCCGCTGGCGATATAATTGATGTCTTTGTAAAAAAGAATGAGACTGTTGCCGAGGTAGCTTTGCTGGTACCGGAATAATGCCCACTGGATGCCAGTCGCCAGCCAGTTGCCGATGACGTAGAGATTGATCGGGATAATGAGGAGAAGGCATTGGAGAATGAGGGGAATCGAGAAAGGCGATATTTTCTGCATTGGTTATATCTGCGTATCATCTGGTATTGAGCCTGTCGGAATGGTGGCCGGCAAAACGGACTCAATTCAGAATATGTGGGAAAAATGCTGGCCGGATTTACGATGAACTGGCCTATCCAAAATGATGTTCAGCAGCCGGGCCGGTTATCATCCGGAATCCTCAAACCGCGAGACGGACATTCTCTCGGAAAATACTCCACAATGGTTCTGGACATTTTTCAAACAAATCATCAGCCCAGCTGACCTTTTTCGGATTATTCAGCTCGTTATCCATTATTTGTAAAAACTTTTTTGATTTGGGAACTAAATTTTTTTAAACGACGGCCTTATGCCAGCCCATCCTATTGATCTTAAAGCGTTCCCTTTTTATTCTATGGTCACCCCGCAAAAATGACCGGGTAATCTTCGCACGAGATTGTTCTTGGACGATGTGTGCAAAGGATGCTCGTTTTCGAAGTCAGGGCAGATGGGTACTGCCTTCAACTTCCCGCTAAAATCTTAAGTTTGTGATCATGCTGCCTGATGATGCATGTTTAAGAGTAGTGAGCTGGATAAAAACAAAATTGCAAACGAAGGTTGCAATTAAAAAAGTTTGAGATTATAAGTTGCTATTTAGGAGAACTTGCGAGCTTCCATCATTAAAATAACCAGTAACTACCACAGAACTCTGGCCGGCAAAAGCACCGGTATCGGTTGCAGTAACCTGAGATCCAACAACGCCCCCTAACACATTGGATGCTTGTATAACACCGTTAGTAGTATTAGTATAATCAGCTGCTGGCACCACAGTGCCGGCGGGCGTAGTAATCGTTACAGTTCCGAAGAGGAATGATGCAGCATCTTGGCCACCATTATATGTGACTACGATTACGCTTGAACTAGGTTTGCTTGCCGTCGCCGCAACGACTTTGGTCTTCTGGATGTTTCCTGCCATACCGAACACGAACGCAGCGATAACCGCTGCGAGGATCACCGTGATGGCGACCATGAGGATGACGCCGATGACCGGTGACACTGCTTCTTCATTCTTTCTTGTGAATGCCATAATTCCATACTCCAACTAAATGCCTCACATGAGGCATGACAATGTATGATTTGACTATTTTGTGTTTTGGTATAAATAAGTTTGTATAGGGATTTTGCTATTATATGGGTTTGGACGAGATTTGTGCCTAGGTAATGGGGGCCTCAACATGCCGGAGATGTTAGATCTGGGGAACGTAGAAAAAAATTCTCTCAACGTCCGTGGGGGTCTTTTCAGTTCCAGGATTCCTCTTGAAAAATATCCTCATTCTATTGTGAGCTACGCATCCTGCTCCAAAAAATCTGACGTGAAATGATCCCGCAAAAGAGCTGATCGGCCTGATTCCCCCCCCCCAAAAAAAAACTTTCTGTCCCGTGAATCCTCTGAAGTTATGAGAGATGCCCTTCTCAGTTTAATAAACGGGCAGAAATTTTCAGAATATTTGTCTGATAGTACCGGAAACCATACGCGATTGGGGATACACCGTTCTCTCTCCCATAACGATATATGATAAACTGTTCGAACCTGATCTGAGATGCCGGTGAAGATCGCGGTATTCCAGCATGACCCTGCCGAACCGCTTGGCTGCTTCAGGACCGTGTTTGACGAGAAGAATGCCCCGTACGAATACGTCCGGCTTTTCGAAACCGGCGAGGTGCCCCGCACGGATGCCACTCACTTCGTCTTCATGGGCGGCCCGATGAGCGTGAATGACGAGCGGGAATACCCGTACCTGCAGCAGGAGAAGCAGCTGATCCGGGCGGCCGTGAAAAAAAGGATGCCGGTGCTGGGCATCTGCCTCGGCGCCCAGCTGATCGCGTCCGCCTTCGGCGCCCGCGTGTACCCCTTTGTAAAGGAGACCGGTTGGTACATGGTAGAGCGCGAGCAGGGTTGCACCGGTGTCTTCCGGCAGCTGCCGGACCGGTTCGGCGTCTTCCAGATCCACGGTGAGACATTTGAGCTCCCGTTCGGTGCCCGGCGGCTCTGTTGTGGAGAATGTGTCAAGAACCAGGCGTTTGCCTACCGGAGCGCCCTCGCCCTTCAGTTCCACCTCGAATTGACTGATGCAATCATGGGAGCGTGGACACGGGATATGAAGAACTCTGCCCGGGAGAAGATCGCCCGCGAGACGCCCCGCTATCTCGCGGAGAGTAACCGGCTCTGCAGGATCATCGCTGAGGATTTTCTCGACAGATAGGGTTTCCTCAGAATTCACCTTCGGGGATTCAAATCATCCAACGAGGTGCGCATCATGGGATCGCCCGTGCCGGGTCCAGCAGGATCTCGTGGGAGAGCCGGGCGAGCGCAACAGCACCGAGTGCACCGATCACGCCCCGCCCACCCTGCAGGATTACCCCGAACCGTTCCGCGGTTGCCTCTGCGACTGTCCGGTCGATCACCTGCTCCCGTACCATCCGGCCATAGTCCCGCAGGCCCGGGGGTATCCCCATGCCCGTCCGGAACGCGATCCCCCATTCGGGCGAGAGCGCCTCGTCAGCGGCAAACTGCCGACACTTCCCAAGGACGCTCTCCACTTTTTCCGGGGGCACGGCAAGCTCGATGTAGCTTGCCGAGTTACCGGCGGTTTTGCAAAAGACGTCCTGGTTGAGCATCACCACGTGGTGGCTGATGGGCAGGGCGCCGGTCGTACCGGTGAGGTGGTTCAGCAGCGCAAGGGCAAGAGCAAACGTGGCGCCGCCTTCTTTGGAATCGGTGTCATCGAGCCCGATGGTCACGTGCACGAGCGCCTTTGTCCAGACTCTCCCCTCCACGATATTCTCATTCTGGTTCAGGTCGACCCGGACGACCCCCTGCGCACGGGCCATCATGTCCGTCAGCGAATATGCCGGCCCGCCGATGCACCGGATGTGCTGGACAATAGAGTCCCCGTCACGTTTCACGCCGCTGACACCAACTGCCGGCAATGGTGAAAGCCCGATGGAAAACACGGATTCACCCAGCCGTGCACATTCCCTGAGGAGCGTCCCGTCCCGTTCGATGCCGGTCAGGACACCCCGGGCGAGAGCATGATGGTACCCGCAGTACGCGGCGCATGCCCCGCTCATGCAATCATGGAAGATCTCGACCAGTTCACCGTCTGTCGTTGTAAATATACGCCGGCAGGTGCTGGGGGGCACCGCACTGATCGCTGCGTACCGCGCTGCGCTCCTTCCCCGTTTTCCCTCCTTTAAAAAGACGCATCCTTCACGGATAAGGCGGTTCACCCAGTCCTGCGCGGTGCTGCGGGGGATGCCCGCGGCCTTCTGGATCTCGGTAACCGTAAAAAAGCCCTTGTCCAGCGTGGACTGCCGCATCAGGCGCAGGTATGTGCGGCGGTGTTCAAGCACGCTGGACATAGCGATCGTTGATATAGAGCAGGTCGCCGATAATGGCGCTGGCGGTCTCAACAGAGCCCGCGCCTTTTCCGATCAGGGTGATCTCCTTTGCCATATCGGTCTCGATGGTCAGGGCATTCAGGGAGCCGTCAACGACAAGCGGGTGGCTCTTCTCGATGATCCGGGGGGAGACCCGCAGGAGCCGCCGGGACGGCATCGCCTCGGCAATGAGCCGGATGGTGCAGTCGTCTTCCTCCGCGAGGCGCAGTGCATCCGGCGTGAGAAGGTCGATCCCCGTGACGCTGACATCAGAAAGTTTCACGCCCTGTCCCCAGATCGTGTTGGCGAGGATGACCAGCTTGATTGCCGTGTCGATGCCCTTCACGTCGTACGTGGGATCGGCCTCCGCATATCCCATCTCCCGGGCTTCCATAAGTGCCTGATCGTAGGTGAGGCCTTCCGCCGCCATGCGGGTGAGAATGTAGTTGCAGGTGCCGTTGAGCACGCCGTACACAGCGAGGATCTCGTTTCCCGCAAGCCCATGTTCGAGCGTGTGCATGATCGGGATGGCGCCGCCAACGGTCGCTTCGTACCGGAATGCCACCCCTTTCTTGGCAGCCATCGTGGTAAGTTCCCGGTACGCGAGGGCGAGGGGGCCCTTGTTGGAAGTAACGATATGTTTCTTTCTCGCGAGTGCTGCCTTGATGTACCCGATTGCCGGCTCACCGGAGAGTGCGTTGGTCGGTGTCACTTCAATCAGCACATCGTAGTCCGCCTTTTTGATCACGTCGATCGCCGAGATATTCCGGTCGCCGCATACCCCCACCTTCTTTTTATGGTCCAGTACTTCAGCCGGGTTGATCCCGGTATCTTCGATGCAGCCGCTCCGGGAATCTGCGATGCCGGTAATGGTGATCCCCAGATCTTTTTTTGCGATCATACCGGCAACGCCGCACCCGACCGCTCCCAGCCCGATCAGGGCGACTTTCATGCGATCTCCTCCAGCGGTTCGATCAACAGGAGGGACTTCTGCTGCGCCACGCGGCGCAGGATAGCAAGTGCGGCGGCCATATCTGCCCTCGCGACCGCCTTGATGGTGAAACGGGCAGTCGAAGGTTCGTTGACGGCGGGCATGCTCATCGCGATCCCGGTGACCTCTGCAAACCCGGTCGAATCGATCTGGTCGACCGTATCAGAGATGTCGGTGTGCATGAGGTGGCCGATCATGATAACCGTCCGCGTATACAGGAGGCGCTCCCTGCCGATCCGCTGGATATGAACTCCCTGTTCCTTCAGCAACGAGACCAGCCGGTCGAGACGCCCATCAGGAAGTTCGAGCACGATCTGGACTTCGAGGGTATGGCGGACGGAATCGGGATCCCGCTGGTGGATGACCGCGATAATGTTGCCCCCGACATCTGATATGGGCTTGAGGGCGGCGACCAGCTGCCCGGGCGAATCCTTCATCTCGAGTTTCATGGAGACCTGCACGAGACCACCTGACAGGAGAGTACTGGATCGGCCTCCAAGATAAGCTTTTTATTTTATGGTCCGGTTTTTCCGGCCGGTTCACAGTTTCCGGAGCTTGTTGTCCACCTTTTCGAAAAAATTCCGCCGGGCA
>Ga0326728_10013636_pt1 | contig 17574 bp, 15 predicted proteins | sample MB3enrmetagenome_FD_207602 | JGI IMG/M metagenome (GOLD analysis project Ga0326728, IMG submission 207602) | Lab enriched peat soil microbial communities from McLean, Ithaca, NY, United States - MB31MN | ecosystem: Environmental > Terrestrial > Soil > Wetlands > Peat | place: USA: New York... | reverse complement strand
GAACGTCCTGATTGACCCGAACTTTGCCAACTGGCTGTTTCTCTTGAAGCGGATCAAGCGGGCGGGGCTGGACATTGATGATTTGCCGCCGATTGACCTGGTGTTGCTGACGCACGCGCATTACGACCATTTTCACAAGCCGTCGCTGCGGCGTCTGCTGCACCCGAAGATCGGGGTGATGCCGCGCGGGGTGGGGGACCTGGCCCGCGGGCTGGGCTTCTCGCGGGTCATTGAACTGGAATGGTGGGAGAGCTTTTCCCAGGGCGACTGGCGGGTGATTTTTACGCCCAGCAAACATTGGGGCGCGCGGACGCTGCACGATCAGCACCGGAGTTACGGCGGGTTCATTTTGGAGCATCAGGGCCGCCGCATCTATCACGCGGGCGACAGCGCCTATTTTCACGGCTTCGAGGAAATCGGCAGGAAATTTGCGCCGGAAATCGTCCTGCTGCCCATTGGCGCCTACCATCCGGAAAGTTTCCGTCGCGTCCATATGGGGCCGGACGACGCGGTGCGGGCATTCCAGGATTTGCGGGCGAAATATTTTGTGCCGATGCACTATGGGACGTTCAAGCTCTCTTTTGAGGAAATGGATGAGCCGCAGCGCTGGCTCACGCAGATTGCGCGGGAGGAAAAGCTCACCGACCAGATAAAAATTCTGGACGAAGGCGTGCCAAAGGTGTTCTGATTGGCGGAATGTATCGCGACGACAAGACGGCCGACCCCCTGACTGTTCCCTGGCTGGAACCTTTGCGCCGTTATGTGCCGCTGGCCGTGTGGGTGGTGGTGTTGCTCACCCTGCTGGTGGTTCCGATGAAGATCATGACCTACGGCTATTTGCCGGGGGACGACGCGCTGCGCTCCGCGGGCAAGGCGGTGAGCGGCAAATCGTGGCGGGACGTGCTGGTGCTGGACAAGGTTTACCAGGTTGACCACGAGTACGGCTGGAGCCTGTTGCTCTCCAAGTTCCATAATGCCTTTAACGCGGACGCGGATACCATCGTGCTTTTCTCGGTGGTCTCGCTCTTTCTCCTGACCGGCCTGGCTGTGGTGTTCTGGCTGCGTTATCCCGAGACCTGGCTGGCCATTCTGGCGTTGACCATGATTACCGTGTTGATGCCGTTTCGCCTGCTGCTGGGGCGGCCGTACATCGTTTCGGTTGCGGTGCTGATGTCGCTGCTCCTGCTCTGGCGGCATTTCGGCGCGGCAAAACCGAAGCCATGGATGCTGGCGTTGATGACGGGATTGTTCACCGCGAGCGTCTTCTTACATGGCACCTGGTATCTATGGTTGTTGCTGGTCGCCGCCTTTTTTCTAGCGGGCCAATTTCGCTGGGGCCTGGCGGTGACGATATGCTGGATTGCGGGCGTGTTTCTGGGAAGCCTCTTGACCGGGCATCTCATTGATTATCCGGCGCAAGCGGTCAAGGTGGTGCTGCTGGCCACCGGCAAGCACCTCAGCCAGCGCACGATGGTCTCCGAGCTTCAGCCGGAGAGCGGGGATGTTTATGCCCTGTACGCCCTGGGCGTTCTGCTCCTGCTGCGGCGGATGGCGCAGTTGAGCGCGACACCATTTTTACGCGACCCGCTTTTCTGGCTGGTGTGCATTTCCTGGACGCTGGGCTTCCGCGTAAGCCGGTTCTGGGTGGACTGGGGCTGGCCGGCCCTGGCCATAATGATGGTGTGGGACTTGCAACTGCTGTTCCGCGCGCGGGTGGCTTATGACTCATTGCGGCGGCTGGCTCTGGCTTGCGCCATTGCGCTCATCGCGTTTCTGTCCATCACCGCCGATGTGGGGAGCCGATGGACAGGCAACCTGACGCAGGGGTATTTGACCGCCGACAACCCGGACATGAAAGGCTGGCTGCCGGACAAAGGCGGAATTCTTTACGCGACGGACATGACCGTTTTCTACCAGACATTTTACAAGAACCCGCATGGCGACTGGCGTTACATCCTGGGTTTTGAGGCGGCGCTGATGCCGGCCGAGGATTTTGAGGTGTACCACAAGGTGCTTTGGAATTATGGCGATACCAAGGCCTATACGCCGTGGCTGCTGAAAATGACCCCGGCTGACCGGTTGGTGATTCGCGGTTCGCGGGGGCAGCCGCCGGCCATTCCGCAACTGGATTGGAACTACGCGGCGAGCGGTCTTTGGATTGGACGCCTTCCCGGCAACCATGACGGGGACTCGCCGGCCACCATTCCGGCGACGCAGCCGATGTCTTCGCTGAGGAATGAGGCGGCCATGGACGCCAAAAAAGCCGAAGGGAATTAGCGCTTTGGGAGCGCCGGCTTCCAGCCGGCTTGGTGCGTCGGTGGCCACAAGCCGGCCGGCCTTCTTCTATTTGCGTTCTTTGAGATCTTTTACGGCTATAGTTTTATGAACGCCAGGCGCGCTCCGTCGCCTCCATGAAATCCACCGCTTTGCGGCACAGGGGCTCCCAGTCGAGTTCGGCCCGGACGCGCGCGGCGGATTTCTCCGCGAAGGGTTGCCAGGCTGAAACGGGCAGGCCGAGCCAGTCCAAAATTTCATTACCGAAATTCGCTCCGTGAAAACTGGCGAACTTTACCATGCGGTCATTTTTGAAATAGCCTTGGACACTTTTGAGGGGCGTGCAGACGGTCGGCAACCCGGTGGCCACATATTCCACGATTTTCGCCACAAAGGCGCAATGCGTGCCGGCCGATTCTTCGTAGGGCACGATTCCCACGGTGGCGCTGGCGAGCTGCCGGGAAACCTCGCTGTAGGGCGCGAAGCCGTTGGCCTCGAACTTGAAATTGGGAATGTCCTTCGCGCGTTGCAGGAACTTGTCCAATCCGACAGTGCGCCGACCCACAAATCGGAAGACCGTGTCCGGGCGCCTGGCCGTGACGGTTTTGACCGCGTCGAAAGCGATGGGGCCCAGGTGATGGGCGTCGAAGGAACCGTGCATGACCACAACCGGCGGCTGGCCGGCGGGCGGTAGCTGGCCGCGCAAGGGAAATGCCGCCGCATCATAGCCGTAGTAGATGGGGCAGATTTTGTCCCTGGGATAACCGCGTGCGGCCAGGCGTCGGGCAAATTCATCAGAAATGGCGCAAACACCATCCGCATGGTATTGCACCGGCAATGAAATTTCATAACGCATCAGGGCCTGGACAACCGGTTTGGGCGCCATGTACGCGGGCCAGGTTTCCATGAAGCCGGTGAGCAGGTCGGGAAAGTTCATGACCACCGGCAGGCCCCACCGCTTTTTCAGCTTGCCGGCGGCCACGGCGGAGATGGCGTGTTGCGAGAAAATCAGGTCGAACTGCCCGCGCCCCGCCGCCGCGACCATCCGCTCCAGAAAGAACGGATAAGCCAGATATTTGAAGTTGCGCCCTTTGGCGTACCGGCCCATTTCCCACTTCTGAAACTGATGAAGGGTGACGCCGAACTGGCGCGCCACGGCGTCGGCGTCCGGAATGCGCGGGCCGAAAAGATGGACCGCATGGCCGCGACGGACCATTTCCTGGACAAGGTAAACGGCCTCGGCTGAACCGCCGCCGGAGGGCGGAAAAAACGGTTCGTGCGTGAGAAAGGCGATGCGGAGCGGGGCCGGCATGTCCAGACGCTAGGAAGTTTGGCGCGCAGGTTCAATTCATTTCCGGGCAAAGAAACTGTCTGGAAATGGGGTTGACTTGAACGCGGAAAAATTTATGCTGAGAGACCGTTTGTGGATGGGGTCATAGCTCAGTTGGTAGAGCGTCTGAATGGCATTCAGAAGGTCAGGAGTTCGAGCCTCCTTGGCTCCACCATCTTAAAACGGTTGGGAAAAGTCCTTGATTCCATGGGGATCAAGGACTTTTTCATTTTGCCGGGGTTTTGAGCAGCTTGCGGGCGGTTTGCAAATCACGATGCCAGGCGGCCGCTTCGTCCTCAGACAATTTAGCGGCAGCCAGAGCTGCGGCCAGGTCCCGGCCCGCGCAGACCTTTTCACTGTCCGGCACGAGCCGGGCGACGGGCGAGCCGTTTTTGAGCAAGACAAAGGTGGTGTTTTGATAATGGGCGCGGTTGACACAATCGGCGAAATTGCGCGCGGTGTCCGTCACACTGATGGTCATCTTTTGCATAAAATCACTTTTGCCCGCCATTGCACCCGACCGCCAGACCACCCCTTCGGGTCAGCCCTTGAGCGAAGCCATGTCAATGACGAAGCGGTAGCGCACATCCTGCCGGAGCAGGCGTTCCCACGCCTCATTGATTTTTTGCATGGGGATGATTTCAATGTCCGAAACGATTTTATGCTCCGCGCAGAAATTGAGCATTTCCTGCGTCTCAGCGATGCCCCCAATGGCCGAACCGGCAAAATTGCGGCGCGGCAGAATCAGGTTGAACACCGACACCGGCAGGGGCTGCTCCGGTGCTCCGACCTGCGTGAGCGTGCCATCCAGCTTCAGCAGGCTTAAATACAGGTTGATGTCGTGCTGGGCGGAAACGGCGTCCAGGATGAAGTTGAAAGTGCTGGTGTGTTTCCGCACTGCCTCTGCGTCCTTGGAAACAACGACTTCATGCGCGCCCAGACGCAAGCCATCGGCAACCTTGCCGGGCGACGTGGTGAACAGCACGACATGCGCGCCGAATGCCCGGGCAAATTTTACCCCCATGTGGCCCAGACCGCCCAGACCGACAATGCCCACCTTCTGCCCGGGACCGACTTTCCAATGGCGCAACGGCGAATAGGTCGTGATGCCCGCGCAAAGCAGGGGCGCGGTGGCCGCCAAATCCATGCCGGCCGGCACACGCAGGGTAAAGGCCTCGTCCACCACGATGCTGGTGGAATATCCGCCGAAGGTGTGTCCGCCAAGATGTTTGTCCTGGCCGTTGTAGGTGAAAACGGGAAACGACAGGCAGTATTGCTCGTTGCCGTTTTTGCAGTTTTCACAGGTGCGGCAGGAGTCCACCATGCACCCGGTCGCGCCCATATCCCCGGCCTTGAATTTCTTGACGTCCTTGCCAACGCGCGTGACACGCCCGACAATTTCGTGTCCGGGCACGCACGGATAAAGTGTGTTGTGCCACTCGTTCTGGGCCTGGTGCAGGTCGGAGTGACAGACGCCGCAGAAAAGGATGTCCATTTCGACGTCCGTGGGGCCGGGTTCGCGCCGGCCAATGGCGTGGGGGGCGAGCGATGAGGTTGCGGTCTGGGCCGCGTAGGCTTTTACATTGGCAGGCTTCATAAGTTCAATAATTGGAATTCTACTTAGCACACACTATCGAAGCTGTCATCTGCCATTTTCACTTTCGGGCGGCGCCGAAGGGGCGATGCGCAAATTGACTCCGCAACCGCCCCGGCTTACGCTGGAGCCGCATTATATGAGCCAATTGCAAAATTCACTGGTCGAACTGATTCGCCGCACGTCCGCCGAAATTCCTGATGACGTGCATCGGGCCATTCTCACGTCGCTCGAAAATGAGAAGCAGGGCACGATTGCCGCGAACGCCATCAAGATCATTGACCAGAACATCGCGCTGGCCAAACAGAAGTCGCAGCCCATCTGCCAGGACACCGGGAGCGTCCTGTTTTTTGTGGACTGCCCGGTGGGTTACGATCAGGTGACCTTCGCCGAGGCCGGCCGGGAAGCGGTGAAGGCCGCCACCAAGAAGGGCTATCTGCGCCAGAATTCCGTTGATTCGCTCACCGGCAAGAATGACGGCACGAACCTGGGCCCGGGCGCCCCGACATTTCATTTTCATCAGCATCGTTCTGCGGAAGTCCACGTCCGGCTGGTGCTCAAGGGCGGCGGCTGCGAAAACGTGGGCGCGCAGTATTCGCTGCCGGACGACGCCTTGCAGGCGAACCGCGACCTGGACGGCTGCCGCAAGGCCATTTTGGACGCGGTATTGCAGGCGCAGGGCAAAGGCTGCGGCCCGGGCATTTTGGGCGTGTGCATTGGCGGTGACCGCGCGACGGGTTACGAACTGAGCAAGACCCAGTTCCTGCGCCGCCTTGAAGACCGCAACCCGGAGCCAAAACTGGACGCGCTGGAACAGGATATTTTGAAGACCGCCAATGAACTTGGGATCGGCCCGATGGGCTTCGGCGGCAAAACGACCCTGCTGGGGGTGAAAATCTGCGCCGCCAACCGTGTGCCGGCGTCGTATTTCGTGAGCATCAGCTATATGTGCTGGGCCTACCGGCGCCAGGGGGTGGCGCTGGGCGCAGACGGGGAAATTGAGAAGTGGCTCTATTGAGTCCCACCGTGGAAATCCTCAAAGTCCGTTGTAAAAAAAAAGACTTGTGCGCCGGGGCCGGTTGCCTTTTAATTGCAAATGAATTGCATTTAACCAGGCACACCATTTCCGCTCCGGGGAGCCAGCCAGGCACTGGCGGGGGCCAGACCGGGCGCGGTGTTCGGCGCAGTATTGGCTTGATTGCTGCTTTGTCCTTGTACTTTCATTGTAGAGGCTGATGTCAAACATTAGTACAACACGACAGCGACAGCTCGCCCGGCTGGGGAGATCCGCCCTGGCTGCGGCGCTGGTGGCCGTCCTTTTGCTGGTGGAGGCCATGGCGGCGTCTCCGGAGCTGCATCAGCGGATTCACCATGATGCGGACGCCCCGGACCACGAATGCGCGGTCACGATGTTCGCGCACGGCCAGACGGACGCGGCCCCGGTGGATGTCCCGATTGTGGCGTCCCTGATTTTGATTGAGACAGTCTTTCCCGTCGAAATCTCCGCTTTTTGTCCCTCCGTTTTGAATCTTCCCGCGGACCGTGGTCCGCCCGTGCTCCCCGTCGTTTCCTGATTTTTTTTCAATTCCGCCGCGGAAACGCGGATTGGAACTTTTTCAAATAAACCTGCCCGTGCCCGCCGGTGTAATCCGGTGGCCTGTCGCCGGAGGGAAATCCCGCCAGATTTGCGGGGCAACCTGAAAAGCTTTAACCCATTTGAATTATGAAATTTTTGGCACAACAAAAGAAACGGAATTGCGGTATTTATTGGGCGGTCATTTCGGCGGTCGCTTGTTCATGCGGCAGCCGGGCGGCGGCGCAGACAACCTTTACGGGGCCGGGCACGGGCACGAATGCCGTCCCTTCCACGGTGGGCACCAACGCCGTAACCAACGCCGGCACAACTAACGTGACCGAACTGGGCAATATCACGGTGCTCGGCAAACTGAACCAGGCGCGCAGCAGCATCCTGCCCGACCTGGGGGCGACGGCCTATACGCACACGGCGGCGCAAATTGAAATGCAGTCGCAGGGCGACAACGCGCCGTTCAACGAAGTAGTGCTGCGGTCGCCGGGCGTGGCGCAGGATTCGGCGGCCAACGGGGATTTGCACGTGCGCGGCGAGCACGCCAACCTGCAATACCGCATTGACGATGTCATCCTGCCCGAGGGCATCTCGGGATTCGGGCTGGAACTGGACCCGCGCTTTGTCCAAAGCATGGAGCTTATCACCGGTTCGCTGCCGGCGCAGTATGGGTTTCGCACGGCGGGCGTGGTGGACATCCAGACCAAAAGCGGCGCGCTGGAAAACGGCGGCACGGTGGACCTCTATGGCGGCAGTTTTGACACCATCAAGCCCAGCCTGGAATACGGCGGCGCTTCGGGCAAATGGACCTATTTCGCGGACGGCAGCTATGAGCACAACGATCTGGGCATTGAGAACCCGACCGCCAGCCACAGCGCGATCCATGACACCACGGACCAGTTGAGGGCCTTTGCCTCGGCATCGTATCTCATTGACGACACCAGCCGCATCACGCTGATGGGCAGCGGCTCCTACGCGAACTACGAGGTGCCCAACACTCCGGGACTGCCGGCCGGCACGGCGCCCGACGGCAACACGCCCTGGAATTTTCCGGGCAGCGGCCTGCCGGCAAATTTTGATTCCTCAACCCTGAACGAGCAACAGCGGGAACAAAATTATTTCGGCGTGGCGGCCTACCAGAAATCCGTCGGTGATTTTAATGCGCAAGTTTCCGTGTTCGGCCGCGCCAGCGGCGTGCACTTCCGGCCCGACAACATTGGAGACCTTTATTTTAATGGCGTGGCCAGCGACGTGGAACGGAACCTCTATTCGGGCGGTTTGCAGGCCGACGCCAGCTACGAGTTGAACGACAACAACACCCTTCGCGGCGGCCTGATGGCGATTGATGAAGTGGTTTTCGCCGGCACCACCACGGGCGTTTTCGCCGTGGATGCCAACGGCACCCCGTACGGCACGCCCTTCAACCTTACGGACAACAGCCGGCTGACCGGCCTGTTCTCCGGCGCGTATCTGCAGGATGAATGGAAGTTCTTCAACAAAAAAGTCACCGTCAACTACGGCGCGCGCTTTGACGACTACGCGGCCTCGTTTGACAACGAGTACCAGTTAAGCCCGCGCGTGAACGTGATTTATCAGCCGTTTCAATCCACGACGATGCACGCGGGATATTCGCGGTATTTCACACCGCCGCCGGTGGAGGACGTGCCCTCGGGCACGCTATCGCTGTTCAACGGCACCTCGAACGGGTCCGCCGTGCAGCAGGACACCGGCGTCAAGGCCGAACGCGCCGATTATTTTGATGTCGGCCTGACCCAGCAAGTCACCCCCCGTTTGAAACTGGGCGTGGATGGATACTATAAGACGGCGCACAACCAGCTTGATGACGGCCTGTTTGGCCAGTCGTTGATTCTCTCGGCGTTCAATTACTCACGCGGAAAAGTCTATGGACTGGAAGGCACCGGGAGCTACACCTGGGGCAATTTTTCGGCCTACGCCAATGTGGCCTGGTCAACGGCGCAGGGCGAGGGCGCGGCCTCGTCTCAATTCCTGTGGGGAGACCCGGGGAGGCTGGCTTACGTCAATTCGCACTGGATTTACCTGGACCACGACCAGCGCGTCACCGGCACCTTCGGCGTGTCTTACCTGCTGAAGGAAAGCACGCGCGAGGCGACCCGCTTCTATGTGGACGCCATTTACGGCAGCGGGCTGCGGACGGATGGCATCGCGTCGGATGGCACGGTCATTCCGAACGGCGGCAGCGTGCCCGCCTATTACACGGTGAACTGCGGCGTGGAGCAGGACATGAAGCTGGACAAAAAGCGCATGTTCAAGGCGCGCCTGGACATCGTGAACCTCACGGACAACATCTACGAATTGCGCAACGGCTCCGGCGTGGGCGTCAATGCCGCGCAATGGGGCGAGCGGCTGGGATTCTTTGGTTCGCTCAGCTATGTGTTTTGATCCGGTTCAACCTTCCCGCGCCGGCCTCCCATGGGGCCGGCGCGGCGGACATGCCCTGCGCACGAATTATTATTTTCGCAGCGCATCTGGTGGTGATAATCTCTTCCAACCTGAACGCAGCACTGATTTTTGAATATTGAACAAGCAAACCGGGCGTTGCCGCGGTACGAGTTGAAAGATGAACTCGCGCGGTTGAGCCTGCCCTCGACCGGCCGCGACGTGGACCTGAAGCTTGCCTGGACGAATTCCATTTGCATCCTGTTTCTGTTGATCGGTCTCATGGGCGCGCGGCGCGGGGTTATTTACATAAAGCCGGTACCGCCCGTCCGCGAAGAGGTGCCCGTGGTGGTTCAGCCCGCCGTGCTGCCGCCGCAGGCAACGGCCGCACCGAAACCGCAAATGGCCCAAAACAACCAGCCGCAGATCCGCGTGGCCATCCCGGACGCGCCGAGCATCAGCTTCGGAGTGCCCACCGAGAGCACGTTGGTGGTGCCCGCCGCGCTGGCCGCCGCGCCGCCGGTGCAGCTGGCCTCGGCGCAGGTCCGCACCCTCAACATTACTGGCGCGGGCGGCGACCGGCCCGAACCGCCCTATCCTCCCATCGCCCTGGACGCGGGCCAGCAAGGCACGGTCGTTCTCACCCTGACCGGCGATGCCGCCGGCAATGTGGTTTCCGCCGACGTGAAGACGTCCTCCGGCTCCCCCATTCTGGACCGCGCCACGGTGGACTTTATCAAGCGCCATTGGCGGCTGCCCGCCGACACCGGCTCCCGGACTTTTGAAACCAGCGTTACCTACAAACTGTTGTTGAACTGAATAAAAATTATGCTCGCAAACATTGTGCTTCAATTCTTTCTCAAAGGCGGCCCCGTCATGTGGCCAATTCTGATCAGCGCCCTGGTGGCTGTCGCGGTGGTCGGCGAACGCGCCTTCTGGTGGTGGCGTGAGGGCCGGAAACGCGACGCGCAGAAGCTGGAACAACTGCTGGCCGCGCTGGAAAATTCCGACGTGGCGGCCGCCCGGCAAATCGCCGCCGGCTCGGAAGACCCGGTCGTGCGCGTGATCCGGCATGGCCTGGCCCACGTTGGCCACGGCCACGGTTCGCTCATTGGCGCGCTGCAACTGGCGGCGGGTGTGGAATTGAAGCGCGCCGGGCGCTTTCTCACCGTCATGGACACCCTGGTCACCCTCGCGCCGCTGCTGGGTTTGCTCGGCACCGTCACCGGCCTGATGCGCGCCTTTCTTAACATCGGCGCGGCGGAAATCTCCGTCACCGGAGTCACCGGCGGCATTGGCGAGGCGCTGATTGCCACGGCCTGCGGCCTGGCCATCGCCATTTTTGCGCTGATACCGTTCAACTATTTCTCCGCCCGGGTGGCGCAGTTGCAGTTCGACCTGGAAACGGCGGCGACCAACGTCGAGGTGCTGGTCGGCGGCGGGAAAGGCGGGGACACCGTACATTTGCGGCAACCCTCCGCGCCGACGCAGGCCACCAGCCACTGAGGCGAATGAAAATACCGTCCCCTCTCCTGAAACGGCGCACGCGGATTGTCATCATTCCGCTGATTGACATCATGTTTTTCCTGCTGGCGGCGTTCATGATGGTGAGCCTGGAAATGAGCAAGACCGAAAACATCAAGGTCAACCTCCCCTCGGCCACGCAGTCGCGGCAGGATTACCGGCCGGACATGGTCAACATTGCCGTGGACAAGTCGGGCCGCGTCTGGCTGGAAAAAAAGGAAGTCTCGCTGGCCGACCTTGCCCTGGACTTGAGCAACCGCTTCCAGGCAAACCCCGATTTGCCCGTCTATGTCAGCGGCGACCGCGATGCCCTGCACGGCGACATGGTGAAGGTGTATGAAGTCGCCCGGGCGGCGGGCGTCCAGAAAATCGCGTTCATGGCCGATGGGAATGGCAACCAGAAGTGAAAATTCGCACACCCATCCCGGAAAAGAAGTCGCGGCTGGAAATCATTCCGCTGATTGACATCATGTTTTTTCTTTTGGCCTCGTTCATGATGGTCAGCCTGCAAATGCAGATCGTGCGCACGGTCAAGGCGAACCTGCCCACGGCCACGCTGGCTGCCCCCTCAAAAAAGCCCGACATCGTCAACCTCAACGTCAACCAGGACGGCCAGGTCTCCGTGGATGACAAACCCATCGGCTTTCCCGAATTGTTTGCGATGCTCACCAACCGTTACAGCTTGAACACGAACCTGCCTGTCTATATCACCGGAGACAAAGATGCAACGCACGGTTCGGTCATGTTCGCCCTGGACCTGGTCAAGCGCGCCGGCATCCAGCGCGTGGCCATCGCCGTGGATGCCGCGCCCGATGCCACCCGCTGACCCGTTTTCCCATGAAAAACTTCCAAGCAAATCTGCTGATGGTCCTGGCGCTGGCCCTGTGCGGCCTGTGCGTCTGGCAATGGTATGTGCAAACCCGGCAGCGCGACGCCATCCAAAGCCTGAACCAGCTCGTTTATCAGCGGAACGCCGCCATCCAAGGATACACCAATTCCCTGGCCACGTTAAACTCCCAGATCGCGCAAATGGACGCGCGCATGAGCGCCCTCAAGGCCGCCGCCGCCACCAACGAAGACGTCATCGCGTCGCAGAGCGCCGAGATCACCTCGCTGCGCTTCACCGGCGCGAGCCTCACCAATGAAATCGCCCAGTACAAAAGCGCCGTGGACACCTTGGAGGCAAAACTGAAGGAGGTCTATGCCGGCGTTGACAAACAGAACGAAGCCATCTCCAACCTTGTTTCCCAGCGCAACGACCTTGTCCAAAAATACAATGACGAGGTGAAAGACCGGAACAATGTTGTGGCCAAATACAACGAGCTGGCCAAACAGGTGGAAAAGCTGCAAAGCGCTCAAAAAAACGAATGAGCCGGCATGATTTTATCGCTTAACAATTCACTTCCCGCCAAACTATGACCATGACTGCCCCTGTAATTTCGCCGGTCGCGTTGCTGGCCGTTTACTGTGTCCTCGTGCTGCTGGCGTCGCTGGCGGGCGGCTGGCTGCTTCTGGCGATTCACCTGGACCATACACGGCTGCAAATGGCCGTCAGTTTTGTGGCCGGGCTGATGCTGGGGATCGCGCTGCTCCATTTCCTGCCTGACGCCAATGAACAATTGAATTCCCTGGACCGCACGGTGGAGTGGCTCCTCGGCGGTTTTTTGGCGATGTTTTTTGTGCAGCGCTTTTTCCATTTTCATCACCATGACCTGCCCGAGGGCGATCCGGAGGACTGCTGCGGCCACGACCATGAACACGATCACGCCAGCCATCACGCCGAACATGCGCATACGCTGGCGGACAAGTCGGCGAAGCAGCTATCGTGGGTGGGCACGGCTTTGGGGTTGACGCTGCACTCGTTGTTGGACGGTCTGGCGCTGGCGGCCGCCGTGGCGGCGGGCGCGCAGGCCCACGCGCCGGTTGCCGGGGCGGGGGTGGCGCTGGTCGTCATCCTGCACAAGCCGTTTGACGCCATGGCGGTTTCCACGCTCATGGCGGCGGGCGACAGTTCAAAAGCTTCACGCCATCTCCTGAACGGGTTGTTTTCCCTGGCCAGTCCCATTGGCGCGGTGCTGTTTTATTTCGGGGCCAGCCATCTGGCCGGAGGCAGCGCGCCGGTGCTGGGCTGCGCCCTGGGATTCTGCGCGGGCTCGTTTCTGTGCATCGCCAGCAGCGATCTGCTGCCGGAACTGCAATTCCATTCGCACGACCGCTTCAAGTTGTCCTTCATGCTGCTGGCCGGACTGGCCGTGGCCATTCTCATCAAGCAGCTTGAAGGCGGCCAATAGGGGCTTCAGCGGCCATCGGTAATTCTTTTAATTGTCTTGAAACCGCAAGCATTCGGGAAAATCATTCATCATGTTATGTGAGTCTGTCGTGAAGGCGCCGGTTTCCTCCCGGCCGCCGTTGAATATCGCCGCGCTGATGGAGGAGCACGCCGGGAAGAATTATGAGTTGCACGCCCAGCACGTCAATCCCGTCAATGTCCGCACGCTGAAGACCATCGGGTTTGACCGCTGCTACACGCGCGCCGAGGGCGCTTATCTTTGGGACATCGAGGGCCAAAAATATCTCGACATGCTTTCGGGCTACGGCGTCTTTGGGCTGGGCCGGAACCATCCGGAAATCCGGCGGGTGCTCAAGGACTTTCTCGATGCCGACCTTCCCAGCCTGGTGAAGATGGAAGCGCCGCTGCTTTCCGGCCTGCTCGCCGCCGAGCTGAAAAAACGCATGCCCAACGATTTAGACATGGTTTTCTTCACCAGTTCAGGCTCCGAAGGCGTGGAAACCGCCATCAAATACGCCCGCTGCGCCACCGGCAAACCAGCGATCATTCACTGCAAGAAATCTTTTCACGGTCTGAGCTGCGGCGCGCTCTCCGTTAATGGGGACGACAGCTTTCGCGACGGCTTTGCGCCATTTTTGCCCCATTGCCGGGCCATTCCGTTCAATGACCTGGAAGCACTGGAGATCGAGTTGAAAAAAGGGGACGTGGCGGCCTTTCTGGTCGAACCCATTCAGGGCAAGGGCGTCAACCTGCCTTCGCCGGGGTATCTGTTGGCCGTGCAACGGATGTGCCGCCGACACGGCGCGCTGTTCATTGACGATGAGGTCCAGACGGGCGTTGGCCGCACGGGAAAATTTCTCGCCATCGAACACGAGGGCGACGTGGACCCGGACATCGTGGTGCTGGCAAAAGCCTTGTCCGGCGGTTTTGTGCCCGTGGGCGCGGTGCTTTGCAAAAAATGGATCCACGAAAAGGTTTTTTGCTCGATGCAACGCTCCGTGGTTCACAGCTCCACGTTCAGCCAGGGCAGTTTTGCGATGGCGGCGGGCCTCGCGGTTCTGGACGTCCTTGACCGCGAAAATCTAATGGCCAATGCCGCCAGCATGGGCGAAATGCTGGGCCGCGCGCTCTCGGCCATGGCGCCGCAATTTGAATTCATCAAGGACATCCGCTGGCGCGGCCTGATGCTGGGCATCGAGTTCGGTCCTCCCAAGTCCCTCGGCCTTAAAATGGCGTGGACGGCCTGCCATTCGCTGGACAAGAGCCTGTTTCCGCAGGCGGCCATCATCCCCTTGATGGACAAACATCACATCATCACCCAGGTGGCCGGGCACGGTGTGGATGTCGTCAAGCTCCTGCCACCCTTGATTCTGGGCGGGAGCGATGTCAGTTGGTTCCTCTCGGCGTTTGAAGACGTGCTCGGACAGATGCACAAGTTTCCCGGTCCGGCCTGGGATGTGCTGATGGGCATTGGCAAAATGTCCCTGACCGGGCGCGCGCGCTGACGAATGTCTACTGTTTCCCCCGGACCAGCGATTCCACGACGCCGGGATCGGCCAGCGTGGTGGTGTCGCCAATCTGGTCGGTGTGGTCTTCCGCGATCTTTCGCAAAATCCGGCGCATTATTTTTCCCGAGCGGGTCTTGGGCAGGCCGGGCGCAAATTGAATTTTATCGGGCACGGCAATGGCCCCGATTTCCTTGCGGACGTGCGCGGCCAGTTCCTTTTTCAAATCTTCGCTCTCGGCGATGCCGTCCTTGAGCGTGACAAAGGCATAAAGCGCCTGGCCCTTGATTTCATGGGGCATGGGCGCCACCGCCGCCTCGGCAACTTTCGGATGGCTGACCAGCGCGCTTTCCACTTCCGCGGTGCCGATGCGGTGCCCGGAGACGTTCACCACGTCATCCACGCGGCCCAGCAGCCAGTAATCCCCGTCCGCATCCACGCGGCAGCCATCGCCGGTGAAGTACACGTCTTTGAACGTGGAGAAATAGGTGTTCACGAAACGGGCATGGTCGCCCCAGGTGGTGCGCATGATTCCCGGCCACGGATGTTTGATGCAGAGCTTGCCCCCCTCGTTGGGATTGCATTCGCTGCCGTCATCGCGCAAGACCACCGGCTCCACGCCGAAGAATGGACGGTTGGCGCTGCCCGGCTTGAGCGTATGCGCCCCAGGCAGCGGCGTGATCAAATGCCCGCCCGTCTCGGTCTGCCACCAGGTGTCCACGATGGGGCAGCGGCCATGCCCGATATGTTTGTGATACCACATCCAGGCTTCCGGATTGATCGGTTCGCCTACCGTGCCCAGCACACGGAGGGAGCTTAGGTCATGCTTGGCGGGCCATTCATCACCCAGACGGATGAGCGCGCGGATGGCGGTCGGCGCCGTGTAAAAGGAATTGACCTTGAACTTCTCGACAATTTTCCAGAACCGACCCGCGTCCGGATACGTCGGCACGCCCTCAAACATCACGGTGGTCCCGCCATTGCAGAGCGGCCCATAGACGACGTAGCTGTGTCCTGTCACCCAGCCAACGTCCGCCGTGCAGAAATAAACGTCCCCGTCGTGAATATCGAAGACGTATTTATGGGTCAGTGCGCTCCAGAGCAGGTAGCCGGCGGTGCTGTGCACCACGCCCTTGGGTTTGCCCGTGGAACCGGACGTGTAAAGTATGAAGAGATAATCTTCCGCGTTCAGTTTTTCGGGCGGGCAATCGGGCGAAGCCCCGGCCATCAGGTCATGATACCAGACATCGCGGCCCGCCTGCATCGGACAAGGCTCATGGTTGCGCTGAACCACGACAACTTTTTGGATGCTGGGCGCATGTTGCAGCGCGGCATCGGCGAGCGACTTGAGCGGCAGGCCCTTGCCGCCGCGCAAGGAGACATTGGCGGTGACCAGCACCTTGCATTGAGAATCGTTGATGCGCCCCGCCAGGGCGTCCGCGCTGAATCCCCCGAACACGACGGAATGCACCGCGCCAATGCGGGCGCACCCGAGCATGGCCACCGCCGCCTCCGGAATCATCGGCATGTAAATCGCCACCCGGTCGCCTTTCCCGACGCCGAGCGACTTCAGCGCGTTGGCGAACTTGCAGACTTCGGCGTGCAGTTCCGCGTAGCTGATATGCCGCACGTCCTGCTCCGGCTCACCCTGCCAAATGATGGCTGTTTTGCGACCGTGCGTTTTAAGATGGCGGTCAAGACAGTTGACGGTGACGTTGAGCTGCCCGTCGTCGAACCAGGTGTGTTCGATTTTTCGGGCGTCAGAGTCCCAGGTGAATTTCCTCGCGCGCGTCGGGTGCTTGAACCATTCCAGCGTCTGCGCCTGCTCCAGCCAGAATTTTTCCGGTTCGCGGAGGGAGCGCTCGTACTGGGCCTCGAAATGGGCCTTGTCCAGCAGGGCGCGCTGGACGACCTCCGGCGACGGGGGGAAAGTACGGGTCTCTTGGAGCAGTGAATCGGTGGAGATGGCTTGGTCTGGCATCTGATGGATTGGATTAATGGTTCACATTTCCGCAAAAATGGAAGGTTCTGTCAATTGCGGGCTGGCCAGGCCTCCGGGCGCAAGTGTTTGAGATCAGGTTGGAAAATAAAGAAACCGGACAACCTTGTCCGGCTTCTGTTTTAGTGTTGTAGGGTTGGCACGCTAAAAAAACGATTGTGACTTATAACAGTCAAATTGCAATAGGGTGAAGCCGGATGTCACCCAAATGTTACATGCTGGAAAATAATCGGTAATTCCCGCTAACTACGCGTTACCGTTTGTGCCGGGGCCCTCAATTCGCCCAGAGCAATCCGGTTCCGCCGACCGGCATGAATTGCCCGTTTCCGATGTATTGCAGTTCCACCGCCGAACCCTGGCTGCCGCAAAGGGTTCCGGTACTGGTCGTGGTGGACGTGTTGGGCAGGGCGCTCACGCTGGCGGAAAAGACGCCGCCCAGAGGGTTCCCGCCCCCGCTGAAGCTCGCCGCGAACTTGCTTCCATCCGGAGACATCCACGCGCCTGTCCAATACTGGTTGGTGGTGGTGAGGGTCGTCCAATGGAGGCCTTGATCCGAGGTGGCGTACAGCAGGCCGCCGGAGACGCCAGCCACCATCCGGGTGCAATCGCTCGAAACGCCCAGGCAACTCATGCTCCCAGGGGCGGTAATGGTGGAACCAAAGGTGCTTCCGTTGGTGGAAATGGAAATGCTGCCGCCGGACAGTTTGCCCAGAAAGTTTCCGTTGCCCGAACAGGCATAATTGGAGGTGAAAAGCTTGGAGCCGTCGGCCGAGGTGGCAATCGCGTTCCCGGTGGCCAGCGTGGTGGTGGCGGACCACGTCGTGCCGCCATCGGTGGATTTCATGATGTCGGTGGTGGTGCCGGTGGGCTCGGCATAGACAATTTTCCCATTGGCCGAACAAGCCACTGAAAGATAATATCCGCTGCTAATGTTAGCAGCCGAAAGGGGGGTCCAAGTGTGGCCGGAATCGGAAGACGCATTGATCCCGGTAAAACCCGTGCCCACCGCAAACAGGTGGACGCCGTCCGCGGACGCCGCGACGCCGGAGTAGGTG
>Ga0326728_10013635_pt1 | contig 17577 bp, 13 predicted proteins | sample MB3enrmetagenome_FD_207602 | JGI IMG/M metagenome (GOLD analysis project Ga0326728, IMG submission 207602) | Lab enriched peat soil microbial communities from McLean, Ithaca, NY, United States - MB31MN | ecosystem: Environmental > Terrestrial > Soil > Wetlands > Peat | place: USA: New York... | reverse complement strand
CGGGAAGCCCACATCACGAGGCCCAGCGCCGTGTTGTAGAAGGGAGTGTTGGCTGACAGTCCGTTGAAGGCGCTGCCGTTGTTGTTCGAGGCCGAGGAAAACGCGTAGAGAATCTCCGAGAAGCCGTGCGCCCCGGGATTTGCGACACCGGCGCGCCCGGCCGCGCAGGCCACGGCCACGGCCGCTCCGACCAGCGAGCAGAAGGGCGGGATCAGTATCACCAGCGACGCCATCTTCATCTCGAATGCCTCGAGCTTCTTGCCCAGGTACTCGGGAGTGCGACCCACCATGAGGCCCGCGAGGAATACCGCGATGATCGCAAACACGAGCATGCCGTACAGGCCGGATCCGACGCCGCCGAAGACCACCTCGCCGAGTTGGATGAGCCACATGGGGATCAGGCCGCCAACGGGCGTGTACGAATCGTGCATCGAATTGACCGAGCCGTTGGAGGCCGCCGTGGTGGCGGCGGCCCACAGAGCGGAGTCGGCGACGCCGAAGCGGGTCTCCTTGCCCTCGAGGTTGCCACCGGACTGCAGCTCGGTGGCCTGCTGCGCGACGAGCGCTGGATAGGCTGCGTTGCCGCGTCCCTCGGCCCAGGCCGTGAGCGCGAGCAGCGGAACGAACAGCAGCATCATCGTGGCCAGCAGTGCCCAGCCCTGACGCACGTCACCGATCATGGCGCCGAAGGTGTAGCACAGCGCCGCGGGTATCAGCAGGATCGCGAGGGTCTCCAGGAAATTACTGAAGGGTGTCGGGTTCTCGAACGGATGCGACGAATTTGCGTTGAAAAAGCCACCACCGTTGGTACCGAGCTGTTTGATGGCGATCTGGCTCGCGGCCGGCCCCAGTGGAATCACCTGGGTATCCACCCGGGTCGCCTGCGTGGCGGCATTGCCCTGCGCATCCGGCACCGGCATGTCCACCATGACCGGATTGAGGATATGGGCACTCTGGTAGGGCGCGAAGCTCTGCACCACGCCCTGGCCGACCAGGATCAGCGCCAGCAATGCCGACAGCGGCAGCAGCACGTAGAGCGTCGAGCGCACGAGGTCGACCCAGAAGTTGCCGATCTCGCGCACCGCCCTGAGGGCAAAACCACGCACGAGCACGAGCAGCACGGCGATGCCGCTGGCTGCGGACAGGAAATTCTGCGCACCGAGCCCGGCCATCTGTGTCAGGTAGCTCATGGTGGATTCGCCACCGTAGCCCTGCCAGTTGGTGTTGGTCGCGAAGCTGACGGCCGTGTTGAATGCAGAATCAGGGCTCACGCCGGGAAGCCCGGCGGGATTGAGAGGCAGCCAGGCCTGCAGACGCTGCAGTGCGTACAGGAGCAGCGTCCCGAGGACGTTGAACACCAGCAGGGACAGCGCGTACTGCCGCCAGTCCATCGACACCGATGGCTCGACGCGGCAGAGTCGATAGATGCCCGTCTCCAGCGGCGCGAGCCAGCGCTGCACGGGGCTGCGTCCCTCGAACACCGCAGCCATGTAGCTGCCGAGCGGCCGCACGAGCAGCAGCAGCACCGCCAGGAATACTCCGATCTGCAGCCAGCCGTTGAGAGTCATGATCAGAACCGTTCGGCATTCAGCATTGCGTAGAGCAGGTAGCCGAACAGGCCGAGCGTGATCAGCAGCGCGATGGCGTGCAGAGCGCTCATCGCGGCGTTCCCAGCCGTGCGCACAGTGCAATGCCAGCCCCGGTCAGCAGGGCCAGGAACAGGATCAGACCCAGGAACCAGATATCCATATCGCCTCCGCCGCCAGGCCGGGCATGCTGCGCCAGAGGGGGTAAAAAAGCCGTAAAGAAGCCCGGCACGTCCTCGAGCCGCAGTGCACCTCTTTGACATATGGGTCCTCGCTGCCGGGACGCGCTTGCCGAGGGCGATGCGGCCCGCCGCGACGCTGCCGGCCATCGCCATAAGTGTGCGATGTGTCGTTGGTTAATTCGGGGGCGTTGCCCTAGACTTCGTCGGGATGACGGCCAATCCCAACGAGCTTTTCCGTGCGCCGCCGGATGCCGGCGTCGATCTGCCCGGGGTGCGCCGCAGCGACTTCGACATCACCAACTCGGTCCGCGTCAGCTCACCGCTCGAGGTCCTGCGCGCCACCGAGCAGCTGCTCGTGTCGGCCTGGCCCAATGTGGCGCTGACACCCGTCGAACGCGCCTTCAGCGACTTCGACGCGCTGTTTGCGGGCCGCATGCCCGGTTATGCCGGCGTCGATACGGTCTATCACGATCGCCAGCACACGCTGGACGTCACTCTGGCCATGGCGCGGCTGCTCGCGGGGCACGAACGTCAGGTCGAGGGCGCGATGCAGCTCGGCCCCGAGCGCTGCGTGCTCGGAGTGGTGCTGGCGCTGTTCCACGATGTCGGTTACCTGCGTCGCTCCACGGACCGCGAGCAGGCCAACGGAGCGGAGTTCACGCGCAGTCACGTCAGCCGCGGCGCCGAGTTCCTGCAACACTACCTGCCGCAGATCGGGCTCGGGGCATGGAGCGACGTCGCCGCGCAGATCATTCACTTCACCGGGTACGAGCGGCCGTTCGCGCAGATCGTCACACACGATTCGCGGGACAGGCAGCTCGGACACCTGCTCGGGACCGCGGACATGGTGGCGCAGCTCGCCGACCGCTGTTACCTCGAGAAATGCCGCGACCGACTGTACCCGGAGTTCGTGCTCGGTGGAGTGGCGTTGTCCTCAAACGGGGAAGGACCCGCGGTGAAGTACGCCTCGGGGCTCGATCTGTTGCGGCAGACCCCGGCATTCGTAGCGAATACGCGCGCAATGCGCCTGGACCGCGACTTCGACAAGGCCTATCAGTTCCTCGAAGTCCTCTTCGGCGGCCGCAATCCCTACATCGAGTCGATCGACCGCAACATGCAGTATCTCGAGCAGGTGCTGCGCAGCGAGAGCTGGCGCATGCTGCGACGTAATCCGCCGCTGCACGCTGCCGATCCTCAGACTCTCGGTCGCGTGCGCAGCCTCATGCTGGGCTATTTCAAGAAGGCCTGGCTGCAGGACTGATGTGCCGCCGCTCGAGAGGGGGCGCTGCCAGAGCGAGCGAGCTCGGCTGAGCCACGTTTCGAACGTAGCGGGCATGGATCTCCTCGAGTTGCGCGCGCACGGCCGCCCCTCCCGCCAGCTGCACGTCGTCGAGCGCCTCAGCGAGCACTGCCGGGGTCAGAGCATGCACGGCGGCGCCCGCGACAGGGGCGTAACTGAGATGCCAGGGCTCCGGCTGCACACCGCCACGGTCGCGGTCATAAGGTCGGAAGAAGCCGAAGCGACCCGCATGCCCTGCCAGCCAACGGTCCAGCGGCGCAAAGATGCCGCCGGCGGCGTACTCGGATGGAACCAGCTCCGGGCGCTGGCCCGGCTGCAGGGCGGTCCGATCGATGACATCGATCTCGGTGCCCCAATGGTGCCTGCTGGCACCGGGCAGCGCGGACCAGTGCAGGATTGCGCGTACGATGTCGAGCTCTGACATAACGCGGGCGTCGAGCGGCCGGCCCGCGGCGTCGAGCAATGGCCGGCGGCCGGAGAATTTGTCGTTCCAGATCATCAGCTGCCGCTCGAAGTCGCGGAAACCCGATGCCACCGCAAGATCCATGCCCGCCCCGGCGGCTTCGCGCCGCAGCGCCAGAAAGGCATCCGCGGCCTCAGGATGCAGCACGCACGAGAGCTCCCCGACCTGCGCGACGTGATCGCGAGTCCGGCCGGTCAGCTGTCTGGCATCAAGAATGGCCATGGCCTGTAGCCGTGCGGCCCTGTATGCGGCATCATTTTGAGTCCATAGATTACCCGGAAGCCGAATGCGCGGCCCACAAATCAAATATGTCACGATCGCGCTGGGTGTCGCGCTCCTGATCCTCGCTGCGGTGCTGGACTACGAGGTGCGGCGCCTGGACCTGCCGGTCGTGCTGCTCGATCTCGCCGGCGCGCTGGCCGTGATGGGTATAGGCGTGCCAGCCTATGGGTTCTGGCGCCAGCGCAACCGCGTGGATGGCACCGTGCTCGGCCTGATCGGTGCAGCCGAGCAGATCAGCCGCGGGGAATTCCGCCAGGCATTGGTCACGACGCGCCACGACAAGCTCGGCGAGCTCGAGCTGGCATTCGAGAACATGCGTCAGGCGCTGCGTACCACGACCTTCACGCGCAACTATCTCCACAGCGTCCTCAACAGCATGACCGATGCCGTGCTGGTGACTACCCCGGGCGGCATCGTGCGCATCGCCAACGAGGCCGCCTTCCGGCTCACGGGCTTCGAGGAGAGCGAGCTCATTGGCAAGGACATCGTTGCGCTGCTCGAGCCCGGAAGCCGCAACGGCCAGGAGCTGCTGCAATACGCCTGCGAGGCCGGCGAGACCGTGCTGCGGACCAAGGCCGGTCAGACCATACCGGTATCGTTCGTGGGATCCACGATTGCGACCGATGATCCCCAGTTCGAGGGCGAGATCTACGTTGCGCGCGACATCACCGAGCGCAAGCGCGCAGAGCGGCGCATCCGCTACCTCGCGCGCTACGACGCGCTCACCAAGATACCGAACCGCATGCAGTTCCAGCACCTGCTGCAGCAGGCCATCGCGCGCTCGCGCCGGAATGATCGCGGTGTGGCCATGCTCTATATCGACATGGACCGGTTCAAGGAGGTCAACGACACCTTCGGCCACGCCTCGGGCGATCGGGTGCTGGAGGTGCTCACGGAACGGCTGACCCGCGTGCTCAATGCCGAGGCCGTGCTGGGGCGGCTGGCCGGGGACGAATTCGCGCTGTTCGTCGATGGCATCAGCCAGGACGAAGAGGAAGCCAGCGGCGAGGTCGCCCAGCTGGCGCGAACGGTGCTGCATGCGGCAGGCGATGCATTCCATATCCGTCAGCAGGAGGTCTTCCTGACGGTCAGCATCGGCATTGCGCTTTGCCCGCGGGACGCCGAAAACGTCATCGACCTCATCCGCAATGCCGACGCCGCGATGTACTACTCCAAGCAGAACGGCGGCAATACCTACGCGTTCTACTCACCGGAGATGAACGCCGCCGCCGTGGAGCGGCTCATGCTCAAGAGCAAGCTGCGCCGCGCCGTGGAGCGCGATGAGTTCCTGGTGCGCTATCAACCCAAGGTCGACCTGCGAGACGGGCGCGTGGTGGGCGCCGAGGCGCTGCTGCGCTGGCGTCTGCCCGGCCATGGCGACATTCCCCCCTCTCAGTTCATCCCGCTGGCGGAAGAGAACAACCTGATCACGGCCATCGGCGAGTGGGTACTCGAGCGCGTCTGCATGGATTTCCGCGCGCTGCGACGTCACGTGCCCGACCCGGGGCGGATCTCGCTGAACCTCTCGCTCAAGCAGCTCAAGCAGGCGAGTTTCATACTCAACTGCCGCTCCGTCTTCGAGCGGCACCAGGTTCCCACGCGCAGCTTCGAGCTCGAGATCACCGAAACCACGCTGATGGCCGATCCGCGACGCACGGTCCAGATGCTCAACCAATTGCACGACATCGGTCTGCACCTGTCGATCGATGACTTCGGCACGGGCTATTCCTCGCTGTCCGCGCTGCAGCAGTTTCCGATCGGCACGCTCAAGATCGACCAGTCCTTCGTGCGCGACGCGGCGGACGATCCCGCCGACGCGGTACTCGTGCGCACGATCATCGACATGGGCCACAGCCTCGGGATGGAGGTGGTCGCCGAAGGCGTCGAGTCCGTCCGTCAGCTGGAGTTCCTCTGCAACAGCCGCTGCAACCAGGCGCAGGGACAGTTGTTCGGTGAGGCCCGCAGCGTCGATGAGCTGCTGCAGCTGCTGTTGAGCCAGCAGGCCGGACCCGCGGCGTTCGCCAACCTGTTGCCGGCTCCGCCCGTCACGCTGCGGCCAGTGTCCGCCTGACCCTCCGGTCCAGTACCGTGTCCGTCTTGCGCTGGCTGCTGCGATCGCTGCCAGTGCTGCTGCTGGTTGCCTGGCTGCTCGGCGCGGTCTGGCTGTCGCTCAAGCGCCTGCCCCCCGGACTGCATATCGCCGGAGCGTGGGGCCCGATGCCGGTCCACTCGGTGCGCTTCCTGCGCGATCTGAGCGCCGCCGATGCCAATGGCGCGCCGCTGGTCGAGCAGCAGATCGATGCCGAGATGCTGGGGATGATCGCGCGCGCGCGCCAGCTCGTGCTGCTCGACACCGGATTGTTCGGAGATCTGCCGGCATCCGGGCCCGGTGCGCCCAGGCTGCGCACCGCCCTGCCGGTCGCCGCGAGCGTCGCCGAAGCGTTGTCGCGGGCCAAGACGCAGCACCCGGATCTCGCCGTCCTCGTGCTCACCGACCCATCGACGCTGCAGATGGACGGCACCGCGCACCTGCTCGAGCGACTCGCCACCGCCGGCGTCGAGGTCATCGCCGTCGATGTCACGCGACTGCGCCCACCGGACGCCGTATTCACCGCGTTCTGGAACCTGTGCTGCGGCTGGTGGAGCCGCGCCCTGCCGGTGGCGGCATGGCCCAATCCGCTGGAAGTGGGTCCTTCTGCAGTGTCCATGCAGGCGTGGGGACAGCTGCGCAACTATCAGCGCAGTCATCGTCAGCTGCTGCTCGCGGATGACGGTGCCGGCGGGCTCGCCGTCATGCTGTTCTCACATCCGCTGCACGCCGAGGCCGGCATCCAGTCGGCCACGGCGCTGCAGCTCGCGGGCGTGGCGATCGAGCCGCTGATCGAGTCGGAATTTGCGCTGGCCCAGTTCTCCGGCTGGAGCGACGGCGGCGCCATGCAGGTTCGCGCGCAGCGCCTGCTCGAGCAGCAGCGTCGCATACCGGTCATCGATGGCATCGATACCGTGCGGGGGCGCGTGGTGACCGAAGCGGCCATCGGCACCACGCTGGTCGAGCGGCTCGACGCAGCCCGTACGGGAGATCAGGTGGCCATTGCGGCGCTGTATCTCGCGCAACGCGAGCTCGCGCGCGCGCTGCTGGATGCCGCCCGTCGCGGCGTCACCGTGCGCCTGCTGCTCGATCCCGGCAAGGATGGTTATGGCTTCCAGCACTCCGGCGTTCCGAACCGCGAAGTCGCCTCGGAGCTCATCGCTGCGAGTGACGGCGCGATCCGGGTGCGCTGGTATCGCACCCACGGCGAGCAGTTCAGTCCCGGCTTCGTGCTGGTGCAGTCGACGGATCGGGCCTGGCTCATGGTTGGAACGGCCGATCTGAGCCGCCGGGATCTGGGCGACTTCAATCTGGCCGCCGCGGGTATCGTCGATCTGGCCGTGGGCAGTGCGGCCTGCGCCGATGCGCTCGGCTGGTTCGATGCACTCTGGTACAACCGGGCGCCCGGTGGCACCGAATACACCTCCGATGCCGACGTCTATACCGATGCTTCGCAGCTGCGCTACTGGCAGTACCGCCTGTTCGAGGCCACCGGAACGGCGTTCGACTGAGGGCGTTCGACCGAAAATGTGCGCCCGGTCTCTTTCCTTTGAATCGCGCGTTAGCATAATCTTCGCTGAAACAGGGATGGGGTCCGACCGGATACCTGCAGAAGGATCTCGCCGCGCGATGTACAAGGAAAATCGCGAACAGACCGCAGAGCTGCTTCGTCTGGTGCTGTCGCACATGTCGCGACATGCCGCCGGCTTTCATCCCATGAGCTATGCCGTCTGGTACGAATATCTCGCCAATATCAATCCGCATCTGAACAGCGCCGTGGATGCCCGCATCGCCGAGTGCGGCAGCCTGTCGGACCAGGAGATCGCTTCGCTCTATGGGCGCTACGTGGCGCAGCGCGAGCCCAAGGCCACCGAGCACGCGAGCGCGCAGGTTGCGCGGCTCCTCCAGCAGGTCGGCGGTGCCGCCAGCGAAGCCGGGGCGCAGGTACGCAGTTACGGGGCCGGCCTCGACGGCTATCGCCTGCAGCTTCAGAGCCGCATCGACCCGCAGCAGCTCGAGCAGCTGCTGCGCTCGCTGATCGAGGACACCGAGCGCGTGCAATCGAGCACGGACAATTTCAACGATCAGCTGCGACGCAACTCGGAGGAAGTGGAGCAGTTGCGTGCCGAGCTCGAGATTGCGCGGGGGCTGGCGAGCCGCGACCCGCTGACCGGATTGCTCAATCGACGCGGCTTCGAGCAGCATCTTCAGCGGGAGTGGGTGGGCCGGAGCGTCGAGTGCAGCCTGATGATCGTCGACATCGACCGGTTCAAGAGCATCAATGATTCGCACGGCCATCTGCTCGGCGACAAGGTCATCATCGCAGTGGCGCGCGCCCTGCAGACTGGCGTCGGCAACGGCGGGCCCGTGGCGCGTATCGGCGGCGAGGAATTCGCCGCCCTGCTGCTCGGAGCCGGCGCGGACGCGGCCAGCGCCGTGGCCGAGCAGGTTCGCTGCGCGGTGGAGCGCGGCCGTATCCGCCGCGCCGAAGGGGCCGACAGTGTCGGTGGTGTCACCGTCTCGCTGGGCATCGCCTGCTGGAGCAACGGCGAGTCCTTCGAGTCGCTGATGTCGCGCGCGGATCGTGCGCTGTACGAATCAAAGACGGCAGGGCGCAACCGCGTCACCCTGGCCGCAGTGCCCGCCGTCGCCTCCGTGGCCTGAGTTTCGGATCAGCCGGGCAGCGGCGTCAGACCGCCGGCAATTCCCCCGGCCACGGATTTGTGCTGTGATCCGCACTCATCAAGCCGCGCGATCCGCGATCGGAGTGCATGTGAAAATCGGGATGATCGGCCTCGGCCGCATGGGTTCGAACATGGTCCGACGGCTCGCACGAGGCGGCCACAGCTGCGTGGTCTTTGACAGCAGCGCTGCGGCGGCGCAGGCGCTCGCCGACGTCGGTGCCGTGCCTGCGTCATCGGCCACGGACCTGATCGCCCGGCTGCCGGCGCCGCGCGTGGTATGGATCATGATCCCGGCAGGGGCCGTGGACTCGCTGCTGGCCAGCCTCGAGCCGGTGCTGCAGGCCGGGGACATCATCATCGACGGGGGCAACTCCAACTTCGTCGACGACATCCGCCGCGCGGAGCGGCTCAGTACCCGCAAGATCCATTACATCGATGTCGGGACCAGCGGCGGCCTCTGGGGCCTCGAGCGTGGCTACTGCCTCATGATCGGCGGAGACGATGACGCCGTGAAACGGGTCGAGCCGGCCTTCGCAGCGCTCGCCCAGCCGGGCGCCGCCGAGGGCGAGGGCAAAGCAGAGGGTACTGCGAGCCGCGGGTATCTCCACGTGGGACCGGTCGGGTCCGGTCACTTCGTCAAGATGATTCACAACGGCATCGAATATGGCCTCATGCAGGCCTACGCAGAAGGATTCAACATTCTCCACAAGGTCAGTACCCAGTCCGGACAGCAGGTCGTGGATGCCGAAACCGCGCCGGTGGAGCACAAGACCCAGGGATTCGACTTCAAGCTCGACCAGATCGCCGAGCTCTGGCGTCACGGCAGCGTCGTCAGCTCCTGGCTGCTGGATCTGCTCGCCGGGCAACTGGCCTCGAGCCCGGGACTGGATCAGTTCGCGGGGCGGGTGTCGGACTCCGGCGAGGGACGCTGGACCGTGCACGCGGCGATCGATGCCGGAGTGCCGGTACCGGTGCTCACTGAGGCCTTGTTCGCGCGATTCAGCTCCCGCGGCGAGGCCGACTTCGGCAATCGCATGCTGTCGGCCATGCGGCTCGGCTTCGGCGGACATCACGAGCGCAAGCCCGGCGCATGAGCGCGAAGCTGTCCGACGCGTTCGTGTTCTTCGGCGCCACCGGCGATCTGGCATTCAAACAGATCTTTCCGGCGCTGCAGGCGCTGGTTAAGCACGGTCAGCTCACCTCACCGATCGTCGGCGTAGGCCGCTCCGGCTGGAACAAGGATCAGCTCATCGAACGCGCGCGCGCCTCGATCCAGGCGCATGGCGTCTATGAAGAGCCGGCCTTCGGCCAGCTCGCGGCGCTGCTGGGTTACGTCGATGGCGACTACCGCGATCAGGCCACGTTCAGGCGCCTGCGCGAGGCAATCGGCAGCGCCAAGTCTCCGTTGCACTACCTGGCGATACCGCCCAGCGTGTTCGCAACCGTCGTCGACGGGCTGGCGGCCGCGGACTGCACGACCAACGCACGCGTCGTCATCGAGAAGCCCTTTGGGCGCGACCTGAAATCCGCGCGCGATCTCAATGCCATCCTGCATCAGCATCTTCCCGAAGAGGCGATCTTTCGCATCGATCATTTCCTCGGCAAGGAGCCGGTGCAGAACATTCTGTACACGCGCTTCAGCAACGCGTTCCTGGAGCCCATCTGGAACCGCACGTACATTCGCAGCCTCCAGATCACCATGGCGGAGGATTTCGACGTGCGCGGCCGCGGCGCATTCTACGAGGAGGCCGGCGCGATCCGCGACGTCATCCAGAACCATCTGCTGCAGGTGCTCAGCAATGTGATCATGGATGCGCCGCTGCACGCCGCCTCGAGCGCATTGCGCGACGAGAAGTCGCGCGTACTGCGAGCGATCCGTCCGCTCGATGCCCACAGCGTCGTGCGGGGGCAATACCAGGGCTATCGGCGCTCACCGGGCGTGGCCGAGAATTCCACCGTCGAGACCTACGCCGCGGTCCGCCTGTTCGTCGACAGCTGGCGCTGGGCGGACGTGCCCTTCTACATCCGTGCCGGCAAGTGCATGCCGGTGACGGCAACCGAAGTCGTGGTCGAGTTCAGGCGTCCCCCGCGCGAGGTGTTCGGCGAACTGGTGCCCGGCATGTCGAGTCATCTGCGACTGCGATTGAGCCCCGATGTCGTGATCGGGTTCGGCATGCGCGTGAAGGTGGCCGGCGAACGCATGGCCGGAGAGGACGTCGAGCTGGTCGTGACGCGACAGCCCGGCGAATCGATGACGCCCTATGAGCGTCTGCTGGGCGATGCGTTGCGCGGTGATCCCGGGCTGTTCGGGCGGCAGGACGCCATCGAGGCCCAATGGGCGGTCGTCGATCCGGTCATCGGCGATGTCACGCCCGTCTACGAGTACGCCTGCGGCACGTGGGGGCCACGCGAAGCCTCCCGCCTCGTCGAAGGCGACGACAGCTGGATCGATCCACAGCATTGAGCCCGCACCCCGGGCGCTAGCGCGTCGAATTGCCCGGCGTCGGCTCGGGCACACGTCGATCCCCGCGCGGCGCCGGATTGCGCAGGGCGGGGCTGCTCGGCGCGGAACGCGACTCCAGCACCGGTGGGGGGGTCGGCGGAGGTGGCGCCGGCCGTGACGTGGGTGCAGCCACTTGAAAACCCGGCTCCGTCGCACGACGGACCGGTTTTGACGGCTGTGCGCGCTGCTGTTCCTGCTCGATCTGGATCTCGCGCTCGCGCCGGTCGAAAACATTTTCGCCGACCCCCGAGGAGGGGACGGCTGCCTGGTTCTGCGGGGCGCGCTCGGGAATCCCCCGGTAGGTGCTGTTGCCCGCGGAAGTGCGCAGCGCGGCGAGCTGCGCGGCATCGAGCGGTCGTCCGCCATTGGCCTGTACGGCTCCGATCTGCCGATCGAATGCAGGCGGTGGCTCGGGCGGCCCCCGTTGCGCGAGCACGGGCCGTGCGAGCACCGTTCCGGGCGGCGTACTGATGTGGCTGAGCGTGAGGCCGCCGATGACACTGGCCCGCTCGGGCGCGATGGCCGGCGCGCGCGCCACGGGCACGGCAGACAGCCAGGTCGGCGGCAGCCCGATGCGATGCCGGTTGACGGATTGGCCGCCGGTGAAGCTGACCTGGGGGACGATACTCAGCGCGCCCGGGGTATCCAGGTTCAGGTAGCGGCCCTGCAGCGTCGGATTGGCCGCAACACGGGTTACCTGCGCTGCGTTCAGCCGGCGCGAATTGGTCAGGTTGACCTTCAGGAGATACCGGTCGCTGGCCGCGTAAGCCGGGACGAACACCTCCCCCGGCGCGAGCGGCAGCCAGCCAACGGCCGGCCCGCCCCCCAGCCCAGGTGCGCCGGGAACTCCCGGTCCACCGATCCATGCCACGAGCGCCGGCGCGTACACCGTGCGCTGATGGGGCGGACAGGGCACCCATCCCCAGCGGCCGCCATAGCGCCGCCAGCGACCGTAATGGAAGGGTGCGAAGCCCCAGGGCGCCTCATCCACCCAGCTCCAGCCCCAGCGCGTCATCCACACCCAGCGACCCGTGCTGTAGGGCACCCAGTCCGCCGCCACGTCGGTCGGAAACCAGACATATCCGTCATCCGGCTGCTGCTGCCACTCGCCGTAGTCGTTCAGATCCTGGTAGCCGACCGCATCGCTCGAGACGTACTGCGCCACGGCCTGCTCGTCCGACCAGCGCGCCTGCCGCTGCTGGCACCACAGGTCGAAGGCGTCGGGCTGCCCGGTCTGCAGGATGGCATAGGCGCCATCCGCCCCGAAAAGTCCGCGCTGACCGGCCCCGATCGACGCGCCGGATGAACCGGGGTCGCGAGGATCGACGCCCTGCGCCTGAGCCTGTCCGATGCGCACTGCGACGCTCGTGGTGCGCGCATTGTCCACCGTGAGCCGATACTCGCCGGGGCGCAGGATCGACACGGTGGCGCTCGGGGCATCCACCTCGAACCAGTCGAGGTCTGCGACGTTGCTGACGGCAATATCGATGGACCCCGCCTGCAGGCGCAGCTGCACAGCCCGGTCGCCGAGTGCGACGAGGCTGAGACTGCTGAGCTGATCCATTCGGACTCGCGCAACCCCCAGGTCCACTTCGGCGCGCGCGCCTGCGTCGCTCCAGAGCGAGTCCCCCTGGGTCAGCGGCTGGTTGAGCGGCGCAGTGTTCCAGTCGGTCACGCCCGCCGGCTGCAACGAGACCGATCCGTCCTCATAGGCGAGGCGGCCGGCGATACCCGGTGGATCGCCAGCGGCATCCGGGGTGTCCTGGGCACCCGCGGGCAGCGCGGCCGCGAGGGTGGACACCCAGAAGAGACACAGGATGCGCTCGAGCACAAAGCCTCCATCTGTCGAAAAGAGTATGGCTGCGCGCGATGAACGCCGGCTTAACCCACCGTGCCGCCGAGCAGGGCCCTGCGAATCGTAGCGGTCTCGGGCCGCACGCCGCGCCAGATCTCGAAGGCATCGGCGGCCTGCTCCACCAGCATGCCGGTGCCATCGACACAGCGTGCGACCCCCTGGTCCCGCGCCCAGCGAACGAACGGGGTCTTCCCGCCCCCATAGGAGAGGTCATAGGCAATGACTGCCGTACGTACCCAATGCGGCGCGAGTGGCGGCACTTCCTGCTGGAGACCCGCCGCCGTGGCATGGATGAGAATCTCGAAGCCAGCACCCTCGAGCGCGTCGAACGCACATCCGCGTACGTTGCCCAGGTGTGCGAATGTCGCCGCCAGCTCGATGGCGCGGCTGGCCGTGCGATTGACGATGACGATTTCCGCGGGGCCCAGAGCCAGCAGCGGGGCGAGCAGTCCGCGTGTCGCACCCCCGGCGCCGAGCAGCATCACGCGCTGCGCGCGGACCGATACGCCAAGATTCTGCGTCAGGTCGCGCACAAAGCCGCTGCCGTCGGTATTGTCCCCACGAAGTCGGCCGCCCTCGAGGCGCACGATGGTATTGACGGCCCCGGCAGTGCGCGCGCGCGCGCTGAGTTCATCGAGCAGCGGCAGCACGGCCAGCTTGTGCGGCACGGTGACATTGAGTCCGCGGCCGCCCTCTGCGAAAAAGGCGTGCACTCCTGCCGTCAGCACCTCGGGCGCGATGTCCAGGGCTTCATAGCTCAACTCCTGGCCCGTCTGCCGGGCAAACTGTGCGTGGATCCAGGGGGAGCGGCTGTGGGAGACCGGATGGCCGATCACCGCGTAGCGGTCAGGTGCCGGTGTCATCGACTGACCCCGGGCCCAGTTCCCGCACGCTGCAGCCCCCGCGGCTGCCGGGGTCGAGCACGACGAGCAGCTCGCGTTGCCAGGCCTCGGCCTGGGCAGCCCACCGGTAGGGCGGGTTGATCAACAGCAGGCCGGAGCCGTTCAGACCCACGCGGGAGTCGCGCGGGTAGATCCAGAGTTCCAGAGTGACGGCCGGCACAGGCAGTGAGCGTTCCACTCTGGCGAGCCACCGCACCAGCGTGCGCTCATCCTTGATGGGGTACCAGAGCAGTATCACGGCGTTTGCGAGCCGCTCCAGGCACAACTGGAGCGCTGCCAGAGCCTGTTCCGATTCCTGCTCCGTCCGCTCGTAGGGAGGATCGATGAGGACCACGCAGCGCCGTTCGGCCGGCGGCAGCGTGGCCTTGATCTGCTCATAGCCATCCGCACAGAGCACGCGCATGCGCCGCCATCCGCCGAGCGCCCGTTCCAGCGCTCGGCACTCGGACGGCAGCAACTCGCAGCACAGGCCCCGGTCCTGGGGTCGCAGCGCACGTGCCGCGAGCCACGGTGAGCCCGGATAAGCGGCCGGATCATCGAGCTCCTCGCGCATTTCCCGGATGGCCGCGCAGTAATCGCGCAGTGCTTCCGAGTGCAGACGAGTCTGCGCGGCGAGCAGGCTCGTCACGCCGTGCCGCGCCTCGGCCCCCCGGTGAGTCCTGGGATCGTCCAGGTCGTAACGACCCGCGCCGGCATGCGTGTCGAGATAGAAAAAACCCTTGTCCTTGCGCTGCATGGACTTGAGCAGCGCGCCCAGCGTCACGTGCTTATGGACGTCGGCGAAGTTTCCCGCGTGAAAGCTGTGGCGGTACTTCATCGATCCGCAGGTGCATCCCGGCGCTCAGGCGGCGCCGGCCGTCTTTTTGCCGCTGCTGCCCCGGGCTGTGCGCTTGGCGGACGGCTTGGCGCGGGCCTTGGCCGGCGCACTCTTGCCGGCAGCGGGCTTCGCCTGCCGGTGCACGCTTTTGTGCGCCTTGGCGACCCGCTTGACCTTGTGTGAGTCGCTGCGCCGTGCCGCGATGGCGGCGCCCGCTGCGACCCTGGGTATCCGGGCGCTGCCCGGGCTGCCGCCGTCGGGCTTGTCCCTGGCAGTGCCATTGCCATTGCCTGCGCGCCCGGCGTGCGGGGCCGCGCCCGTCGCGGGGGAGCTCGCGGGGCTGCGCTTGCCCGCGGCTGGCCGTGCAGCCGGCCTGGCCGGCGCGAGGGCGGTTTCCGGCGCAGCGCCCGGGCGCTTCTTCCCGCCAGGGGCAGGCGCGGCGGTTGCGGCTCCGGGTTTGGACACCGCGGAGGATTTCCTGCCGAACCTGCCGAACCTGCCGAACCTGCCGCGTCCGCGCACGGGCGCCGCCGCCAGCAAGGCGCGACATTCCTCCAGGCTCAGCGTCTTGGGGTCCCGGTCCTTCGGAACGCGTGCGTTTTTTTCGCGATTGCTGATGTAAGGGCCATACCGGCCATTAAGTACCTGAATGTTGTCGACGCCGAAATCCTGGATGATGCGGTTGGCGTCGGCCTCTTCCTTGAGTCGTATGCACTCGAGGGCATGCTCGAGCGTCACCGTGTACGGATCGTCCTTGAGCGAGACGTACTTGGCTCCGTACTTGATGTAGGGTCCGAAGCGTCCGGTGCTGGCCACGACAGGCTCGCCGCCCGCCGTGCTGCCGAGCGTGCGGGGCAGCTTGAACAGTTCCAGTCCCTGCTCGAGCGTAATGGAATCCATCTTCTGTCCAGGCCGCAAGCCTGCAAACTTCGGCTTCTCCTCATCGTCCTTGGTGCCGATCTGCACGAACGGGCCGAAGCGGCCCATGCGGACACTGACCGGCTTGCCGCTGACAGGATGGATGCCGAGTTCGCGCGCCTGAGCCACCTGCTCGCGCGAGACGTTCTTCTCGACGTCCTCGACCTGCTCGATGAACGGCTTCCAGAACTTGGACAATGGCGTGGTCCACGGCTCCTCGCCGCGCGAGATCGCGTCGAGTTCATCCTCCATGGCGGCCGTGAAACCATAGTCCACGTAGCGGCGAAAGTGCTCAGTGAGAAAACGACAGACGATCTTCCCGATGTCGGTCGCCGTAAAGCGCCGATTCTCGATTTCGGCGTATTCGCGGTCGCGCAGCGTGGAAATGATCGACGCGTAGGTGGAGGGACGACCGATGCCGTATTCCTCGAGCGCCTTGACCAGCGAGGCTTCGGTAAAACGCGGCGGTGGTTCCGTGAAATGCTGTTGCGGGGTGATCTGCCTGAGCGTCACCGTGTCCCCGGCATCCATGGGTGGCAGAACGTGATCGCTGTCGTCGTCTCCGCCCGCGTCGTCAGCATCCTCCTGATACACCGCGATGTAGCCAGGGGATACGAGCGTTGAGCCATTGGCGCGCAGCAGGTGACGGGCAGGGCCGTCGGGTCCTGCCAGCATGTCCACCGCCACGGTGTCGAACACCGCGGGGGCCATCTGGCAGGCGACTGCCCGCTTCCAGATCAGTGAATAGAGCCGGAACTGGTCCGGATCCAGGTGGCGTTCGATGTCCGCGGGAATGATGGCGGCCGACGTGGGCCTGATCGCCTCGTGAGCCTCCTGGGCGTTCTTCGACTTGGTGCGATAGACGCGTATTTCCTCGGCGACGGCCTGTGCTCCGTACTGACGCGCGATGACCGCGCGGATCTCCTGGACCGCTTCTGCGGCCAGAGTCACCGAGTCGGTGCGCATGTAGGTGATCAGGCCCACGCTGCCGTCGCCGATATCGATGCCCTCATAGAGCTGCTGCGCGAGGCGCATCGTGCGCTGGGCCGAGAATCCGAGCTTGCGCGAGGCTTCCTGCTGCAGCGTCGAGGTCGTGAACGGCGGAGCGGGGTTGCGCCGACGCTGCTTGCGGTCGACGTTGAGCACCTTCAGGGTGCCGTGGCCGCCGGCCGCCTCCATGAGCGCCTGCTGTGCCTCTCGGGCATTGGCCTCGGTCGTGAAGCTGAACTGTTCGACCTTGCGGCCACGGAACTCGGTGAGCTTGAGCGGGAACACCTGTGCGGAGTGCTCGCCCTGCGCATCGATGGTCCAGTACTCCTGCGGGACGAAGGCGGCGATCTCCTCCTCCCGCTCGCAGATCATGCGCAGCGCCGGGCTCTGCACGCGACCTGCGGAGAGGCCGCGCCGCACCTTCTTCCACAGCAGTGGCGACAGATTGAAGCCCACCAGATAGTCGAGCGCGCGCCGTGCCTGCTGCGCATTGACCAGATCCATGGACAGTTCCCGCGGCGAATCCACGGCCGCGCGGATGGCATTGCGCGTGATCTCGTGGAACACGACGCGGTGCACCTGCTTGCGCTTGAGCTCGCCGCGCTGCTTGAGGATCTCATAGAGGTGCCAGGCAATGGCTTCGCCCTCGCGATCCGGGTCAGTGGCCAGGAAGAGCGAATCGGCCTTCTGCAGCGCCTTGGAGATCGCCTCCACGTGCCGCTCGTTGCGCTCGATGAGCCGGTAATTCATGGCGAAGCCATGGTCCGGATCCACGGCGCCTTCCTTGGGCACCAGATCGCGGACGTGGCCGTAGGACGCCAGCACGTTGAAACCGCGACCCAGATACTTCTTGATGGTGCGGGCTTTCGCGGGCGATTCGACGATAACCAGGTTGTCAGCCATGACGCCGCCCGAGGAGGGATCCAGAAACGAAAAACCGCGGACTGGCCGCGGAGTGGTGAGTCGACCTCACGGTCGATGCTTCAATGGACGTGTTGTGGATCAT
>Ga0326728_10013634_pt1 | contig 17578 bp, 23 predicted proteins | sample MB3enrmetagenome_FD_207602 | JGI IMG/M metagenome (GOLD analysis project Ga0326728, IMG submission 207602) | Lab enriched peat soil microbial communities from McLean, Ithaca, NY, United States - MB31MN | ecosystem: Environmental > Terrestrial > Soil > Wetlands > Peat | place: USA: New York... | reverse complement strand
CGACAAATTCCGCACCATCTTCGAACCCAAACCAAAACCAGCCAACCCTACCGCGGCAACCGTTCCAATTCGACCAATTACCGCACCTCTTGTTCCTGAACCCACCCGCATCGTTGAAGTCAAGGCTGATCAGCGACTCACCCGCGAGTTCCATCAAGAAACCGACAGAACCGAAGGCATCCTTAGACAAGACCTACCAACGTATGTGCTCCAGCGAAATTCTTCAATTTTCACAATTCCAGACCCCGAACCCTCAACGGTCGTGGGCCGGCTTTTGGTCGTCTTGATGAAGCATACCGACAGGGCTGGCAATCGCAAGTGGACGTTAAGTGCTCTTCGGGAGGCTTTGACGAATCACGGTTGGCTTGTCACCGAAGATGAACTCCGCCAGGCAATAACACATCTCTTACAAACTGAACATCTCGAGGCCGTGGTCGCTGGAAATAGAACCGATTACAAATTCACCGGCCGAGACCGAGTGCAAATCGTCGACAACCCGATCCAAGAGGCGGTAGCATGATAGCGACAAAACGGATGCTGGCGGAAGTGCGCGATCTCGAACTAACCAGCGGGAGGCTTCGGAACAGAGTTCTCGTCGATCCCAATTTCATACCTACCCGCAGAGAGTACCTAGCAATCCTTGGTGGCCTCTGCGACGTGGTGCATATTCTCGGTTTGGTTTTGGAGGATGAGATCGCGAGAGAGGCCAAACGATGACGAAACGGAAGCCTACAATGAAGTCTCGCAAATGGACCTGGAACTTCATCGACGACCACAAGAACGCGTACGGCTTACCTACCGCCCTAGCCGCCGCTCAACTCATAATCCTCCTAGACATACGTGACCTTCTCTCACAAACTAACAGCCAAAGGCCCCTGGTGAAAGCGCCAAAAGTGCACCCGTCATGAGGCCTGAGAAGTTTGGCATCGCCATCGACCAGAACCTGGCGAACTGGATCTGGGAGGTGTCTCGCGTTGCCGGGAAGAGGCGGAATGCAGTGATCGTTCGCCTCCTCGAGATCGCCCGGCAGGACCTGGCCCCATTCGAAGGGAAGGCCCTGGCCAGGGTGATCAAGGATCCGTGGCAGGCGGTGAAGGACCTGCCGGCACTTCGGCGGCAGATCGAGAAGCGTGGCCATGGCCATCTGGCCTCAGTTGCAGGAGTGCGCTTAACCGTCGCGGACTATGTAGCCCTGCGAGACTTCGCTAAGAGCCATAACACAACGACCAGTGCAGGCCTACGCCAAATCGTACACCGAATCCTAGCAACGGAGGCTACTTGAGATGATGGTTTCCGTTCTCGCTTGCCCCCGGTGCGGGCATCCAACGAATCGCCACAACCCACGTGGCCGATGTTTCGATTGCCACCCCGGAGAGGGTTGCTACAATGTGTGAAGCCGTTTTCGGCACCGGCGAAATATGGTGCAGCTGCTGTCGTGCGACATACCCAAACGCAGCTGCTTACAATGCCGCCCACTCCACCACCTACCAACCCCAAACAATCAACCAACCAACCGGGTACACTCAACCAAGAACAGGTAAGGTACCGCCCAGGTACCAATCGCCCAGGGAGGTCCCTTAATCATGTTTGATCGCAAGGACAAACACTTCAGGTTGGGAAGAAGTCTAGTCGCGGAGTTCAAGCGGAGCGCGTCGCTACTAGGTTTCAGTGAGACCCAAGCCGCCGAAATCGCCCTTGCAGAATGGGTAAAGAAAAATCACGATGAAGTTCAGAAGAAGCTCGACCTCTACGCTGAGAAGGGCGGCATCACCATAAACGAACCCGAACACGTCGAGATCAAGGTATTCCAGAGAGTCGACATCTTCCTCGCAAAAGAGGAGCTGACAAAGCGAATCAACAACCTGGACCGCGGGGCTCCAGAATACCGTAAAGAACTTCAGCTCGAGTTAGCGGAATCCATCCACAAACTCCGACCAGTCTGCATCCAAACCAGAGATCCAGAACTTCTCCAACTCATACGGACCGCAGAGAAAAAACTCGACAAACTTTAACGCGGGGGGTGTTCCCCACCCAATTAGGGCTGGTTTCTTCCTCCACGCTTAGTGAGATCCATAATTTCCTGTTTGATCGCGGCCGCAAGCTCAAGAGCTTAGTCCATGTCGCGGATTCGAGGGTATGAAAATGCTGTTTTATCAAAAGCGAGAGGAGGATTTGGTTCTTTCCACGGTTACTTGATTAGTATTCTCAAATCGGTAATCAGTTTAGCCATATCCTCTTCGCCACGGATTTTTGCACCAGTTTCGTGCCATACTCTCACATATTTCTCGAGCTGGTGCACAACATCCTGACTTGGTATCCTCATGCACATGCTAAATTCGTCGGGTCTGGGGTGAGGAAGACCAACCAGAGCCACCTTATCCGTTACCAGCAGTGTGGGGCCAAGGTCCTTGCCAACGTAAGAGATGTAAACTCCATCCTTACCTACAATACGTGTAACATGCTTGTACAGCTCCTCCGAAATGCTCCCACCGAATAACACTCGATAATATTCCAGGCCCTTTTCTTCTACATACGTCTCGATTGCAGCCAAGTATTCTTTGATACGTGATTTTCCTCCGGTTGTCATGATGAACTTGTCTGCCGAACGAACGGCATCAACGAATTCTGATTCGATGGATTCCGAAGTCCTTATGAAAGCCACATCAGGAATGTGACTCTCCAAGGCCTCTTTGACGAATTGTTCAAAATCAGTAGTCCTTTGACTAAGCATAAGGTAGAAGACAACCAGAAGCAGCGTTGGCAACAGAGCAAACAGAAACCCTTCCAAAGATTGGGTGAAAACCCGCTCTAAAGCAATTAACGCTCCAGCGAATATTATCAGAACAACTAGGTGAATTGTGCGTTCATCAAGTCTTTTGCTCATTCTCATGCCGACACGAGATTGAAGTAATTGGCGCTCTCGACTGGATTCGAACCAGTTTCTCCCAGTTAGCTGCCGGGCGCTTATCCAACAAGCTCCGAGAGCGCCATATGATTTCTAGCCATTTCTTCTTATGGCTTTAGGATGTGGCTTGTATGGCTTATATCGCTTTGAGCAAATCTGCATACGTAGACTTGCATCAAGGTACCGCAAGTATATTGGTGGAGGGATGGGGGACGTTGATACTATCTTGAGGCAGGTCCGCAGCGAAATCGACTCGGACATAAGGCGGAACTTAGCTTGCGATCCGAACCTCGTTTTGAGCACTGAACGCTTCTACTTGCGAACCGACTATCCAGCACCACCCTTCTGCCTGGAAGCAAAGATCGGCATGGAACTGAAGCACATAGTTCCATACTTGGCGGCTGTTCACAACCCAGCCACCGGCCTCCCGCTCCCACTGGACATGATCGACCAGAACGTCGGATTGCCGCGAGGGTTCACACGCGAATTCGTAGAGGAGATAGAAGCGAACTTGGTCCGCGACTCTGCGCTCGACAAGTTTGACTTACAGAATCATTTCGCATACCTGAATCCGCAAAAGCAGGAGTGATGAAATGAAACTAGTGAACTCGAGAGAAGTTGCCATGAGCCTTATGAGCATGAAGCGGGGGAGATTCTGTTTGGCTCCGCTGGTGCGGTCTTGATTTGAAATCCGCAGTCTACATGGATGGGATCAGGTTTATTGTTGGTGTCCTAGTTGCCTAGGTGCCCTAGGTGCGGTCAAAGCGTAGAAACAAGACCGTCTAGTCAGTGGGTGTATGGCACGGTCACTGTAAGACGTTACTCCTGCAACGCATGTCGAAGACCGTTTAACTTGTACATCCGACGGGACGGCACAGAATATACAATACCGAAAGGAAAGAAGAGTTAGTTTCGTGATTCGGCATTTATTGTGATTGAATTCCTCGGTTGACGCAGAAGCCGTTTGTGCATTTCTCGTGTCATGTAGCGCCCAGCCATTGTTACAGACCTCTCGAGGCTGAGTGGAACTGCATACTTCCTCACCTCTCCAAGGACGAGTGCAAGCATCGTCTTGTCTCCTCTGTTTCCCACATATTCATCAAATTCCAATTGTGTGAGAAACAGTCTCGCACCGTACGTCGAAACCGCATCGGAAGCACGGACTGATTCGACTCTAGTGATGCTTGCTTCACCGACAATTGCCTTGTTGCCTTGGGACTCGTATAGGAAGAGTTTACTTCCTTGCCGAAGCCTCAGAGGAATACTTTCTCTTCCGAAGAATTTCACGAATACTGTCTTGCCCTCGTTGAGGAGTCGCTCCGCGTGTTTTGGCAGCAATGGAAAAATGATTCCCACTGTTTCGGACGCAGCTTTTTCGCTCAAGAGAACTCTCATCGCCAGACATGTATCATGGTATGAAGTCGATTGCCACAAGCTTCAACCTTTCGGCGTCACGGCTCAATCGGTTCTCTCTGTTGGAGACCCCTCTGTGCCCAGAATTGATCGAGTTCGTCTATCAGCTTCTTCCAATCGGGGCTCAGGCTGATTCAACTCATTTCTTAGGTGATTCTTGTTCATCGTTTAAGATGAAAGGATCGTAGCAGAATGATGTTCGAAACCCAATACTTGATTTGTGGCCCTTTAAGCCCATGAAACTCGGGAGCTATCGAGAGACTCTGGCTCCTCAGGCAAATTCTTTCAAAGACCCGCCTGATTTTACGATGCGATCCTCAACTGCTTCAAGGTATGCGTCATACAGGCTGTCCAGCATTTCCTCAGGTTTGCCAATTCCCATGGCTTCTAGGACAGCTAGATCCAACTTCCTTCTATAGTCTTGCTTGACCTCATCGGTGTATTTCAGCGCTGTCCTTCCAAGAAGCAAAGATGGATCAAAGTCTATCTTCATCTCATCCAACATTGGTATACGAGTGTCTTGGTAGTCTTCCACTGCCATGTCCGAGGCACCCCCTGCAAGCCTTCTGCAAAAGATTTCCTCCGTCAAAGCGAATACGGTCGAGGCCAGATATAGCCATGCCTTCATTGGATCTTTTTTGTAAACAAAAGTGTAAAGGCGTTGATCACAAATTACAGGAACTTTAGCGATAGGAACATAGTACGTATCCATTGTAGACTTGATAAGTAATATCCGGGATGGTTTCAAATCAGTAAGCTTGAACCACGGTTCATGAGATTTGAGTGAGGGCCGATTATGTATCCCCATCTTTTCTCCATGCTTGATATATCTTTGAGTATATTTGCCGGGGCTATCAGTAAACAGGCATAGCGTTTCAATGTCATCGATACGGTATTTCCCAAGTTGTCTAGGGCTTCTGACAATCGGGGCTACATCTTTCTTATCGATGACATATCTCTCTCCGCCTTCATTTTCGATATAAATTAGCTCTTGCTCCTTCAGCTCCTCGTTTGTTCTAGCCCCTATTCCTGCCACACTGAATTTGGTCGGATTAGATAAGAAATCGTTCTCAAACAGGTGAGAAATATCCTTCATGTAAAAGAATTCGTTCGCCCCAGTTTTGATGCCGAACTTTATCTCGGCAAAATCACTTAACTTGTGGGTCAATTGAGGAAGGATAGTTTCCATGAATATTCTAGGGGCCCTGATGTAAAACCACTTTCCAGGAACAAGTCGATTTTTTTCAATTGCGCTATCACGTCTGATGATGTCATCCGAGTATCTTTCAAGGTAGGTGAAATGCACGCTAGTATTGGTTGTTGAATTTCCGTATACAGAGATTATTGTATTAATGTCAGCGCCAAAACTCCTTTCTTTTTGACCAAAAATCGCCACCAAATGATCTTTTAGTTTCACCTGCAGAGAAATACCATAGCCTGTTTCAAGCCACTTGTCAGATGATATTACTGATACCACACCATCCGGGGAAAGTAAATTGAGGGCTCGCACTAGAAAGTAAGCAAACAGGTCTGATTTCTTATCTAGCTTGTAGTGTGTTGTGTAATAGTTCTTTAACGTCTCTGGAATCCCTTCCTGTCTAACGTAAGGAGGATTCATTACGACGATATTCGGCTTCATTGGCATAAATGCTTCAATCACAAACGGGTCAGTCCCCGTCTTTTGGGCAAGCTTCAATCGAATCTTATCAAGCTGATCTCTCAATCGCTTCTTGGTTCTTGCATTATGTTCGTTCAGATACTTCTGCTTCAGATCGTGGAAAGTCGTTCTCAGATCTTCAATAGATTGATCTAGCGTTGTCTGCGCGTCAGGCAAGAGTAATGAATCCCTAATTGCAATGAGGTTCAGGTCCAAGTTAGGCAGAGGTTCAGCTTCTTTCTGGTCGATGATTAGTGAAAGCCAGAGTCGGAGTCTAGCGATCTCTATTGCTTCGGGTTCAATGTCAAAACCATATAGATTTGGGAGAATCAGTTTCTTGTATTCTTCAGGATCGGATTTCCACCCGACGGTTGCTTCTGCTTCTTGAATGAGAAGGATAATCTCCTGCATTGCAACAAGAAGAAAACCACCCGACCCGACTGCGGGGTCAAGAATTACTGTAGTGATAAGCTTCTCGCGGAATTCTCTGACTTCCCGCTCGTTTTTCAGCTCTCTGAGTTTTTCCAGATAGAGCGTTAGACCGTCTTTGAAATGCTGTTTATCCTGCGATATCTGATCAGGATATCCCAAGTAGTTCGACAGGGCCCTTCTGCAGATGAACGAACTCTCGCCTGAGGGCGTGTAGAATGTACCTTTTGAACCTCTTTCAAATTCAGGAAGCATGTTTTCAAAAACCGTGCCAATGAGCGCTGGATCGATGCTAACTTCAAGCTCAAGCGGGGAGGCTTCATCAACTGTGAAATTATAGTTGTTAAAGAAAGATCTTGCTTCCTTGAAGAGCGGATCCATATGTCTGTATAGTTCCTTTTCCAGGCTACTCGTCATGTAATCTTCCCTTTCAAAGAGAGACCCATTCAGGAAGGGGATTCCTGGCTCTCCCTCTCTGTTCAAACCTTCGTAGAAGAATTCATTGAGTTTCTTGTAGTCGGAGATCGTATTCACGAATTGCTTATCTTTCTTAAGCCATCCCTTTCGCTGAAGAAAATAGATGAACATCAATCTGCCCAGGAATCTTTGAGCGTAAGATGTACTGTCTTTCTTGAGATACTTGTGGACTGCCTTCTCGACCTTTCGATACAGCTCCCTATAACCGATGAAGAACTCATCACGGACCCTTTCATAGGGGAAGAAGGTCGAGTCGTAAGCCTGTCTTAGGGCATCGGCGTTCCCTGGGAATCTTAGTGATTCCAGCACTAACAAATCTGTATGGTAGAGTCTATCAGAGAGACCAAGGATTTTCACTTCTCCACCTGTGCCCTTTCCGCTGACAATAACGGCATAGCAATCATTTCCATTTGTAATTATTAGGAACGGCCTAGTGAGCCTATTTTGTTTCCATGATCGGGCAGTTTTGCTACACAGACTGCGAGACAGCTTTGAAGTTTCATCAATCTCGACGACCGCGATTTCTGTATAATCATCTTGGTACAACCTCAGCACTTTCTTCGCTAGAAGTTCATTTGTTATCGCCTTTGAGTTTCGTAAAGTCGGGATATCAAGGAATTCCGACTTGACGGGGTAAGATAATGACTTCAGAGTTTTCTCCCAAAATGTGGAGTCAAACTGGGTAGCCAAAATTATTCCGCTGGGAAGACGCATCCTCATCTGCTAATAAGGAGAGCGTAGTCCTTCACGACAGCCCATTGAATGTCCAAGAGTCTTAATACCCGATGAAACGAAAGATCGTAATAGCGATAATTTTTCCCATTCTTCCAGAACATATTCAGAGAATCTTTGATGGCAAAGATGTATTCTGCAAATATGTTGGACGGGGAAATCCAAATATTTCAATCGGTAATCATATCTTGTTCTATGCTTCGGGTAAGCATGAAATTCCAGGTGAGGCTACCATTTCTGGAATCGAGTACTTGTCGTCGAAGGAAGTCGTCGAGAAATACATGTCTCGACTGTTTATTGACAAGAACGAACTCGAAAGGTATCGAATATCTAGGGATCGTTCCCCCGAAAAGAGGCTCCTTGTGTTGACTCTCACCAATGCTTTCAGATATCATGAACCATTGACACCCATTAAGAACGTGTCTATGTCTGGTCTGACCCTTTCAAGAGAAGAATTCAAGAGGCAATTGATTTTGAAAAAATCAAACTTGTCTGGTGACCTTCGGCTGCCTACAGGAGAATTGCAAGCATGACAAAAATAATTGATAACTCGGGAGACAAGTTGTCGGACGCTTTAACTAAAGAATTCGATGACATGGAAGAGCTAGCAATAGCATCCGCTTACTTCAACGTACATGGCTTCGGGGCATTGAAGAAGGCTTTAGCCAACAAACCGATGAAATTCCTCCTTGGTCGAGAACCTACTGAGAGCATAAAATGGGAAGAGGAGGTGCTGAGGGAGCTTGAAGAGAAGGAAGACGATCAGGACTACTTCACCCTTTTGCAGGAAGCAATCAATTACTTTGAAGATCCACTAAGAGAGATCCATGCGATAGAAGGCCCGTTCTTTCACGGCAAGGCATACGTTGGCGCTTTTCCTTCGATGAAGGAAATTCGTCGAGGTGTTGGAGTAGTCGGCTCAAGCAATTTCACCTACGGAGGCCTAGTCAAGAACAGAGAGCTAAACATGCTCAATACGGATCGAGAAGCCATTGGAGAGTTGGTTGCGTGGTTTGATGATCAGTGGAAGAGCTCCGTCAATTTTAAGGCAACATTCCTCTCATTCCTCAAGAATTATGTGACAACTAGAACACCTCTGGAAGTGATCGCAAAGGCACTTTTCGAGTTTTACAAATCAAACCTTGAGACAAGTTCGGACAGAAAACATCTGAAGTCCCTGTATGCACATCAGGTACTGACAGTAAGAGACGCTTCCATTAAGTTAGAAAAATATGGAGGTGTTCTCATCGCTGATGCGACAGGCCTTGGGAAGAGTCGGGCCGCTCTACAACTTGCGTTGGATGCTATTCAAAATGGAAGAAGGCCGCTGTTGATAGCTCCTAAGAGTGTTCTGGACACTACTTGGAAAGATGAAATGCGACGGGCAAACATCACACTTGAAACGGTATCCTCAGAGAAACTCTCGAGCGACCCGGATTCCGCTCTAAGCGAATATGCCGATTGCACCTTCATAATAGTAGATGAAGCACACTATTTCAGAACACCGTCAACAAATCGATATGGGGCTCTTCGGGATCTGATTGTGAAGAATAAAGCACAGATTGTCCTTGCAACGGCAACACCGGTCAATAACAGTCTCATGGACCTGTACTTCGTACTGTCGCTTTATTTGAAGGAGGACAGCATCTACGATCTTTATGGTCAAACCCTTCGCGGATACTTTACCGCGAATCAAAAACGCTGGCTGCAAGACGAACCGATATCCCTTGAGCAAGTGCTTGAACGATTCATGGTGAGGCATTCTAGGGAACTAGCAAAGGCTTTGGACAAAGAGGGAAAGATCAATTTTCCTGAGAGAAAGTTAGACCTAGACCCAAGGGACAAGTATTCCATCGACATCAACTACGAAAAGATTGATGGCATCCTCGACTCGATGAATTTCGCTTTCTACGATATGTCGGTGGAAAGACTGACAGATCTCAGACTACCTGACGGCACACCTGTCTCAAGCATTCCCGAAGAAGAGACAAAAAAGGATTTTTTGAAGAAGCTCATCAAAATAATCGTTGTAATCAATCTTTTCAAACGATTAGAGAGTAGCATCCAAGCTTTTGCAACCAGCCTCGATTCTCTCGATGAATATATGAAAAGGGCTATCAAATACGCTAAGGAAACTGGCTATTTCGTCCCTCCTAAAATGAAAGGCGATCCGCTGTTCGATTTTGATCAAGAAGATGAAGCTGACGAGCTCCCTGACCCAGAAGATCTTTTTTCCAAAGCGAAATATCAGGGACTCAGAGAGCGTTGTAGGCTCACTCAGGATGAAATTCGAAAGTTCGTGGCTGCATGCGACAAAGACCACGAGACGATCCAAAAAATGAAAGGCATGATGCCGAAAGAGGACGAAAAGTTCAGATCGTTTTTCAGCAGAACCGTGGACCTTTGCAAAGGTATTACAAAGAATAGCGGTGTATTGATTTTTACTCAGTATGCAGCGACGGCTAATTATCTCTACCAGAATCTTGCAAAAGCCAGCAAGCTCTCGCAGCCTGCCATGCTTGTCACAGGTAGCTTCTGCGCCGACAAAAATGGAAAAACTTCCGAAAAGACGGCTCTAGTTAGGGAATTTCAAAGGGAGGGAGGAATTCTGATCAGCACGGACGTTTTAAGCGAAGGCCAGAACCTACAGAATGCTCAATTTGTTGTGAATTATGATTTCCCTTGGAACCCAGTAGTTTTGATCCAAAGAATTGGCAGAGTCGATAGGATGGGCTCTCCTCATAAGGAAGTGTTTTTACTCAATATTCTACCAAAGAATGGTGACCCCGACGATCCAAAGAGCATAGAACACTTCCTCGGTTTAATGAAAAAGCTCTACCGGAGATTAGAGGCGATCAGGCAGACGATAGGTATTGATGCGACGACTCTCGGTGAGAAAGCTGAGCCAAAGGACTTTGGGATACAAGAAGCTATAGCGAAGAATGACCCGAATATCTTGAGAAAGATTGCGCAAGATATCGAACAATTCACGGCCGATCCGAAAGATACACTTGCGAGGATCATAAATGAAAGGGGATACGAGTGGCTGGAGTCGCTTCCTCGTGGTATTGGAGCTATTAAGAAAGGGATAGACCGAGACGCCCTCTTCGTCTTGTTCACGGATGGAAAGGACTTCTATTGGCGGCTAAAGTATTATGACCAAAAACCTGAGACAGTGACGACGCCTTCTGACATTGTCGATACGATCATGGCGGGTGAGATCGACAATAGCGGCGAGAGTATTGACTACCATTCGCTGATTAGCCGCATGAAGGACCTGAAAGAAGATTTGAGGCAACAACTTGAGGCACGCGCAAATCGGGAAAGAGCGCTAGAAGGTGTTCCCGCACGCACAAGTCAAGCGATTCGCGAGATATTTGACGAGCTTGCCAATTCAGGCATCGAAGACGCGGAACGTCTAGCAATGCTGTTCAGAAAACAGTCGAATAGACAGACTGTCGTAGCTGCGCTTCAGAACGCAAGACGAGAAGGCCAATTAATCGCAAAAGCAAGGGAGCTTCTCGAGAGCTCACAAGGCACAACGGAAGAGATAGCTACAACGAAAGAGAATGCGGAAATCAAGTTATCGAGGGTCTGCTGGTGCTGGATCGAGCCGATCTCTCACAAATGACGATGCTCTGCGGCTTAGAAGCATCACTTAGACAACTGCGGTTTCAGGTAGCCGCGTTCGCGCAGTACGGAAACGAATGATGAATAGTTAAGCTTTCGGAGTGGACATGCTCTTGAACAAACCAGTGAGTTCAATGCGGATTTGGATGTGTTTTGTCAAACGAAGGACATGGAGAATCATGAAAAAACATAGACTTCTTGGTGTTCCGGAGAGGGCTAGGAAGCAAATTGAAGGGGTACTTCCTGGTGATTTCTTGCTGGTCTATGCAGGAAAACCAGTCAACGCAATAATGGCAGTATGCAAGGTTACTTCACCTTTGTTTACGGATACGAGCATGATATGGGGAGACAAAGATTATCCTCTCAGAATAAACATTGAGCCTTTGCAAGAGTTTTCGGCTCTTGAAGATAACCCACTCCCGTACAGCTCTATTTTCGACGGTCAGTTTTCAAGTTCCCAGTTCACGCCTTGGTTTCGAGGCCATTCCTTAATCGAACTAACTGAGAGGAACCTTCAATTATTCATGAAGGCAGCCCGTCACCAACAAGATCGGAAGGTAACGACTTTGGCCTCGAACTTACAGTAGCCACGAATTACGGTTTCAGGTAGCCGCGTTCACGCAGAACTGGGTTGATAATTTCACGCGACTGAGAGAGCGTTGCAAGATGGTAAATTGCGCGTCGCATCTAATCTGGACAGACGAAGGAAGACAGGGCAAGGTTCAAAAAAGGGATTGGGTGACGGAAGTTTCCATTCGTTTTCCTATTTAGTTATGCCACCATAGTTCTCGACAAGTTCAAGCCCTTCTGTTGTTAGACCTATTTTTCCGCCCGCAAGTTTAGCGAACGTATTTCCTTTGAATATTCCTCCCTTTCCCAACGTGTTCTGTTTCTTGTAAACATCCATGTAGATTTTATCAAAGTCCGCTTCCTGTACGGCGTCACCATTTTCATGAACTCGTACTGCCATCGAAACTAACTCCTTGCTGACACCAGGCGGAAACTGTCCATTCTTCTTAGAGCTGTGTTTGGCCAAAATGGTTTGCAATTGCTGCAATGCATTCGACATCTTGTCAAGCTCCTCTGGCGTAAATTCAATTGACATTACCTTAATTCACCTCACATTAACTTACTATAACTTAACATACATTAATAAACATTTCTTCAATGTACTTTATTTCATCTCAATATTACATAATCCTTCAGGGTAGAGCGGGCTCCGACGGTCGAGTCATTGTGGGTAGAAGATAATCCAAGGTTGTTGTGGCTCTAGGCCTCGAAAACGATTCCTGTAAGTCTCAACCTCCCGTCTACTGTGTTGCCACGAATTTGGATATCCGAGGGTCGGTGACCGTTCCGGTGAATACCCGCTCGCCATCAATCTGGATGATTATGCTGTCTTAGTCAACGTTAATGTACGTGAGGTAAGCGACGCCGCGAAATCGTTTTCCAGTCGCCGTTCACGTCAGTTATAACTTAGATAACTATGGTTTCAGGTATCCGCGTTCTCGTAAGACGGGGACGATGATTTCGCGGAGGGCTTCGGGGAGGGATTCTTGGTGGCGGGCGGTACGGTTTCGTTCCAGCGCCTCCCACAGCGCCCTCGATACGCTAATGCTACTCCCTTTGCAGAACTTAGGCTGGGACTCTTGAGCCTAACGTTCGGCGTTCTTGGTCATCAAGGTCTTTGCGTTCTCGCAGGTAGGACCTGACGGCCACCCTAGCTAGGGCGGCGACGTCAAGCCCGTCCTTTTCCGCCAAACGTTTGAGAATAGCGACGACATCCCTGTTGTCTCGGAACGCTACCGTTTCGTCGCGGAGCGCGTTCGACATACCCGGTCAGTAACGCTACGCGCACAAGGCATCTTAAGTGTCTTCCTCATAACGCCTAGTGGAACTTCTCCTGATTCTTTCCCGCGCAAGCGGGGTGGCTTAGGTCGGAATGTGGGCTTATCACAAGAACAAAGACCGAGAAACAGTACAACGACCTGAAACTGTTCAACTCCGGATCCTCGCCTTCCGTGATGCCAAACAGCGAGGCCGGGTTCCCAGAGTGAGGGCACGCAGCAAACAAGTCAAGGATCAGGTTCATGAGGACCTGCATGCTGAACGCCGCCGCCTCTTCCGGGAAGCATACCATGACCAGTTGGAGAGCCGGGGCGAAGTCGACGCCCTAACTAGCAGCCCCGTTCTGGGCATTGACCCCGCCGAGGTTCTGACGGATCCCAAACTCCGCTATGAACACCCACAGTTGACGAAGTTGTTTTCTCCCATGTCGCTTGATGAACAAATCCTGTTGATGGGTGGTCGATCTCTAAGCGGCCGGTCGGAGGATGCTGGTTACGGCGACCGCTACTCATTCTTCCCGAAGAAAAGAGTTCAACGTTCATCCACTGCCAAACTAGGGGAGGAGGTGGAAGTTGATTGAGCTCAGATCCTCAACAAACTGGTTCGCCGTCTGGGGCGCCAGTTGATGCAATTTCAGGACTAACGGTGGGTAAAACCGTTGGCAACCCTCGAGACATTCAAGGCATTCTCGCATTAACCTTCGCCGTTGGCTGGCACGTTGTCCTAGTCGCAGCAGTCTGGCTAGGCGGGACGGCCATGTTGCAAGCCGCCGTACCAGCCGAAGCTGGCCTGATTGGCTCCATAATCGGATATTAGAATGCCAAGAAGCATTCTGACCGAAGACTATTTCGGAGTCAAATCCCAGACTAGCTAGGTTTTCCCTTTCAAATTTATCTTGCTGATCAAGCGAGCGGCAGCCTCGCGCACTTCAATTTCTTCAGTCGGAGTAACTTGCCACCCATGGCGATTGTGAGTATACAAGCGAGGCTTGTACGCACGCTCAAGATAACAAAGGTAAATCCAAATGAGATTTCGCTTTATTACGGAATGCGGCAGAATGGCTTCAAGGAACCGCTTCTCACCACCTCTTGGTAAGAGCCAATTATAACTCACCCTAGCACGTGGATTCTTTTGATGAATCGTCCGAATTGATCCCCCATATTGTTTCTGCACTAGCCGCAACACTTGGGGACGTACGTTCGATATGCTCACATGCGTATACGGTGCAACGCCGTTCTTTATTCTCGTGTGAGTGAACGTAACGCATCCCTCGCCATCAAAGAGGCCCGCGAGATATTCGTCGGATAGAAACATGACGCAAGGCGAGCTTGAATCGAGAATTAAGCAATGAGGGGTGATCTGGTTGTCAGATGAAAACGACGCTGAGTTAGCGAAGCTCCTGGAACTGAAGCGTGGCTACAAGAGCGAACTGGCCGCGTTGGAAGTTCAACAGCGAATGCAGTTAGCTGCTGAGCTCGCGGAGAAGAAGAAGGAGCTGACGGAGAAGTACGCGACGCAGGTGGCTGAGAAGATCGCTGAGAAGGTCGCAGTATCACTCAAACCACTGCTGACGGAGGTGTTTCTGAAAGATGAGTAATGGAAATGGAAACGGCGAGGTCAAGAGACTCGTCGAGTTGAAGCATACGTTCAAGGCTGAAGCTTCGCAGCTCGAGGAAGACCTACGGGCGAAGTTCGCCCAGGAACTTGAAGCGGCCGAGAAAGACCTCAAAGACAAATACCTAGAACAAGTGGTCGACTGGTTCTACTCGAACGGCTTCGGCGAGAAACTTCCTGAGCCGGAACAGGAAGCACCGCCGGCAGTTGCTGAACCTGCACCTCAACCTGAAACCGAGAGCACAGCATCTCCTGTGCCTACTTGCCCTAATTGTGGCGCGAACCTCGTACCTGGTGACAAGTTCTGTTCACAATGTGCATCCCCGATTGAAGACGAAGAGACCGAGCAGGCAATAGCAGCCACACCGGTAGCTACCGCCGGCCGCCTAGCGCGACGTGGATACGTTGGATACGTTCAACCACCAGCACGTGCCAGAGAGGCCACGGAACGTCGGCTGACAGCTGAACAGAGGCTTCAACGTTGGGGTCGAACCCAACGACGCTAAGCATACGAATAGCTGCAAAGGTCCACACCGTAGCCAACACTATCTTAGCCGCCGACTTCGCGCAGACGGTCATGGTTCTCGTAACCGTGGCTGCCGCGACGACCTACGGCTGGATTGAAGGCTACATGATTCGAGCGAATCTAGGCGATCAAACTAACTTCCCTCTCGGCACGTACTTTGGCATAAGCAGCTACCACGTTGCTTTCGGGCTTATTTTCGGCCTGATCACTGGAGGATTTGCGCTCATCAAATCCCGCAATATGTTCGCCCGCGGAAACCGTTACTTTCTGTTTGCGTTCATAGGGAACTATCCTCTCAGTTGGCTCGTTGAGGACTTCGCTTACTTCCTGTTCAATCCCATGGACACATTGACCGCGAACATGCACAGGGATAATTTCGGGTTAGGTGCCGTGTGGGTTTATGGCCCTTGGTTGCCTGGCGCTCCCAAAGCCATGTTCCCCATTCCAACCTGGTACTTCATCGCGTTCGCCTGGTTCGTGTGTTGTCAATGGTACGCGCACCGTTGTACAGTCTACGACGCGACGATCAAGGACGAGTTAGGGCAAACACTGCAGTTGCCAAAGGCGTTACCTCCCTCGTCACCTACATCGCGGCCGTCAAGGTTCCAGTTCCTGTACAAGAGGCTGCCTAGTCACCCGGAAGTTCCAACTATCCCAGCAGCTGAACCCACAGTTGAGAAGCATGGGCTCACGCATCCCAGCCGATTACCAGCACGGCGGACTCCGAAAGTTCAACCGTCTCAGCAGAAGAAAACACCGGTAACTACGCCAACCGTCAAGCAGCTGATCGAACGAAGAGACAAATCCCTGGAAGTTCAACCCTCAACCAGGTCGCCGGCCGCTGAGGCAGCACTGAAACGGTTACGGGAGAAGTGGATACGCACATGAGGCGATTCGCCTTCTCCTACTATGTTGGCACTCTCATCCTTGTTTTCTTTCTGTACGTCAGCTTCCTTCGAGCGGTGGCAACTGAACTCGACCAGTTCCTCGCCGGTGCCGTTGCGGGTGCATTAGCGATCATAGCGATTCTGATCGCGATACACCAAGCCTGGAAAGCAAAATGACAAACCGCCACGGACTTAGAGATCTGGCGGAATTTCCGTTCTCGAAAATTCAACCTGAGGATTTTCGTGTACGGATCGCGTCCGCATCACCGAAACTGCTAACGAGAGTTATCATCACCACTTCCGACCCTACGGCGTTGGCGAAGTTCTACCAGGTGAAGATTCTCCAGGCGTTCCCGCATCTCAGCTGTGTGCTCTGTGAGGTTGCAGCTGGGGAAATCCGGCGGTTGGCTTCTAGTGACCTGGTCGATTCGATTCAGAACGATTACTTGAAAGTCGATGTGGGGCATGGATTCCATCTCACAAACGCACATCCCCGAATTATGGGACCGGAGACTCCGCGGTGACGGCGTCAAGATCGGCGTCATAGGCACAGGCATAGACCTACTGCACCCCGACTTTGAGGGACGCCCAATCAACGCGGCCAGCCTGGTTCCCGGTGACGTCCAAGATTATGTGCCTCATGAGACCGGTATCGTGTGGGTTCTCACCAGGATCGCGCCGAACGCTGAAATCTTCCTGGTGAAAGATCGAATCGGCGAGATCGGCAGCCTCTCCACTCTCATCACCGCTTGCCAACAACTCCTGGCCATGAATGTAGATATCGTGAACCTCAGCATGGCTGGGGACGTCTCGTATGGAATTGACCCTCTCTCGAGAGAGGTCAACTACCTAACCGCCCATAACGTTGTGGTTGTTTGTGCAGCCGGCAACTTCGGGCCGAGGCCACGAACCATCGGCACACCCGGCATCGCAGAAACTGCCATTACCGTTGGCAAGGTCGACGAACACGACCGTGTTGCAAGGAATAGCTCTCGTGGCCCAACCCGCGACGGCCGCATGAAACCTGATTGTGTGGCTCCTGGCCACAGCATCATTGCTGCTGTCCCACGAAGTTACGGCAGCCGGTACGGAGTGTACAGCTGCACCAGTTTCGCAACGCCCCACGTCACTGGCGCCTTGGCGCTACTGAAGCAAGCTTACCCACCCGCCTCAACTGAAGAGTTGAAGCGTGCGATTCTCGAATCCTGCGACCCAGCAAGCGTGCCGTTCGACGTCCACAAACATGAGTACTCAACTGGCGCCGGCCGCCTGAACGCGTCACGAGCATACGAGGTTTTGATGAAAAATGTCTGACCCAGAAGACAAGAGAGCGCAAGCCCTAGTCGACTATCTCTTGAAGCACCGGTACTTGGTGATTTCGAGAGTGGCCGCAGGCAACGGTGTGAAGCCAGCTGCGGAATTGGAGAAGGCCGAGAAACGGTTCCTCGTAGCCTTCGTCA